>WNGQ01001209.1_pt1 | contig 29592 bp, 28 predicted proteins | sample 5407661 | NCBI WGS metagenome assembly WNGQ01 (sample SAMN13153382, study PRJNA577476) | soil metagenome | isolation source: 60 cm soil or saprolite under Garry oak tree replicate 2 | place: USA:California | collected 2016-06-15 | reverse complement strand
CGGTGGACCTGATCGTGATCGATGAGGGCGACATCGATCCGCGCGTGAACGGTCTTGCACGCGAAAAGGCGCGGCCCCTTCTCGAGCGCACCGCGCGGCTTGCCGCGGAGGCCGACGAGCGCCGGGCCGTCGCGACGACGGCTCTGGCGGGTGCGCTCAAGGGCCTCGCACCGCTCGTTCACAGCATCGCCGACGATCTCGAGCACGAGGCCATCGACACCGATGCGTTGCGGCGGATGGCCACATCCACGTACGCTGAGGAGCTCGCTTCGCTGTCCAGGGCTCTGCAGGGCGGTCTCATCTTGCGCGCGGAAGTGCTGCGTCGGTGGAACGACTTCGTCGGCGCGGACCAGGTGGCGAGATTCATCTCCTCAGGGATCGGCAGGCTGCGTGCGATGGTTCTCACCGCGCTCCGGGGAACGACGGCCGCGCCGGTCACAGTCGTCGAGGCGGAGATGACGAGCACACTCGAGGCGCTCGCGCTGCGTCACGCGACTGATGCCGCGCGGCGGACCGCGATGGCCTGGTCCGAGCGATCCCACGCTGCCGAGGTCGTCGTGCACAATCCCGCTTTGTGGTCCGCGTCGGAAGGATTCGGCCCTGCCATCCGGAAGGGCCTCGGTGTGTGGATGGGCGCGATCGTCGACGATGTCCGATCGCACGCCGGCCGGAAGCGCGCGGTTGCGCAGATTGCGGCGCTCGGGGTGAACGCCGTCGGCGTGGCTGTGATGCTCGGCGTATTCGTGCACACGGCCGGCCTCACCGGGACCGAGCTTGGGATCGCCGCGGGGACGGCAGTCGTCAATCAGAAGCTCCTCGAAGCAATCTTCGGCGAACGCGCGATGGCGGAGCTCATCGCCAAAGCGCGCGCCAGGCTCGTGGCCCTCCTCACCTCGCTCTTCGAGGACGAGCGCGCGCGTTTCGAGGCGCTCGTGCCTGCGCCGCAAGGCCTCCGCCAGCTCGCGGCGGATCTGCGCGCGGCGGTCGGCGGCCTGGCACAGTGAGCGTCGATCGCTGCCTTGGGAACCTCGACGAGGCGATCGAGGCAGCCAAGGCACTCGGCCTCAACGCAACAGCCGCCGCCGCGACGCGAGACACCGCGCGAGCGCGGCTCGGCTTCCCGAGCAGCGCATACGTGCTCGCGCTCGCCGGCGGCACCGGCGTCGGGAAGTCGACCTTGTTGAACGCGATCGCCGGTGAGAACGTGAGCCTGGCCAGCGCGCGCCGACCAACGACATCGGTCGCGGTCGCGTGGGTCTCTGCCAGTCGCGGGCGCGAACTCGCGGGCCTGCTGCAGTGGCTCGGCATCAGCGAGCTGCGAGAGCACGCTGGTGGCGCGCTCGCCGATGTCGCCGTGCTCGACCTCCCCGACTTTGACTCGATCGCTCTCGAGCACCGAGAGCGCGTGGATGCGCTGCTTCCCCGCGTCGACGCGGTGGCGTGGATCGTGGATCCGGAGAAATACATGGATCACGTCATGCACGGCGGCTATTTGAGGGAGTTCGCGCCGCGCATCCGACGCCAGATCGTCGTCCTCAACCGCAGCGATCTTCTCAGTCCCGCGGACGCGAGCCACGTGGCCGAGGACATGCGCGCCCAGCTGCGTCGCGATGGCGCGGGCGACATCGACGTCATCGCGACGCGCGCACGAGAGGGCGCTGGCGGCATCGGCGAGCTACGCGCGTGGCTTGACTCTGGGGTCGAGGCGAAGCGCGTGGTCGCGTCTCGCGTCGCCGCGGAGGCGCGGGCGGCCGTGCGCGATCTCGCCGCCGACGCCGGCGTCGTGGACGGGACGCCGGCCCCGCTCATCGAGCCGGCGCGTCAGGAGCGCGCTCTTTCCTCGGTGGCGCGAGGCGCCCTGGACCTCATCGACATCGCAGGCCTCGAGCGGCAAGCCGTGGCGGCGACGCGGTTCGCCGCGCGGCGGCGCGGCGCCGGACCGTTCGGGCACCTCACCAGCGCGATCTACCGGCTGACCGGGCGCGCCCGAGCCTCGGCGGATCCCGCCGGCTTCCTGAGACGCTGGCAGCTGCACGGCTCGCTTGCGCCCGCAGTCGAGCCGCTGCGCGAGCTGGTGACGTCGACGCTACCCACGGTGGCGGCACCCCTCCGCCGCACGCTCGCCGCGCTGAGTGCGCCCGCGTCACTAGAACATCGACTCGCTGAGACGATCGATCGTTCCCTCGCGGCGGAAGCGACAGGCTTCCGGGTGCCCACCAGCGCGCTCTGGTCCGTCATCGGCGCCGCCCAATATGCCGTGACCGCTCTCCTGATCTTCTGCATCCTCTGGTTCGCATCGCTCTTCGTCATCCACGACGCGCCAGTGAGCTCGATCCGGGTTCCATATCTCGGACTGGTGCCAACGCCGGTCGTGCTGCTCGCGGCAACGCTCCTCGTCGGCTACGTTCTCGCGAAGCTGCTGCGTCTGCACGCCGGCTGGCTCGGGGGACGGTGGGCAAAGCGCGTCGGCGCGCGTATCACGCGCGACATCGCCCAGCGGATCGCGGACGAGCTTCTGGTTCCCCTGGAGCAATTCGATGCCTCGCGCGCGGCGCTCGGGAAGGCGGTGCGCACGGCAGACGACTGCTCATGAAGCGCACAGAGCCCAATGTGATGGTTGGAGAGCCCGTTAGCGCAAGCCTCGCTCTGATCGCGGTCATGCTCGGAGCCTATTTCGGCGCGGTGGGCATCCTGAGGTGGCTTATGTGCGGACCAGGACAAAGTAAGAGTTCAGCGGTGTGTCGCGTCGGAAGGCCGCTCCAATAAGCACGTCGGACGAGACCCAGGCCACGCGGTCCAGGAGGTCGCCGTAGACCGGCCGAGCGAAGAAGTCTGAGGAGCCGGCAATTCGCGGTAGTCGAACACGAGCTTCCCGGGGCGCTCGTTGCGGACGGTGAAGTAGCCGGGCCCGATCAGGGGACGGAGCACGTGACGGTTGAAGCCGAAAGTCGAGCCGCCCTGACGGGCGAACCACTTCTCGAAACGCGAAAAGATCCGCAAGGAGTTGCGCCCCGCGAAAGCCGAGGTGGTGTCGGCCACGAGCTCGCCCGGTGGAAGGTCCGCGGCCGACGCGAGCTCCCAAAGCCGTCTCTGTCGAGGAGGCGTGAGCGCCAGGCATTCGTCGACACCTTCAGCGTGAGATCGCGCCGCGAGGTGGCCGGTCACCTCGCCGATCGAGGTGCCGCTCCGATCCAGCAAGGCGGCAAGCGTCATCCGGCGATTCTCTCTGCGGCGATTCGCGCCAGCGCCATGATCGTCAGTTGAGGATTGACTCCGAGATTCGTCGGAAAGATCGACGAGTCCACCACGTAGAGATTTTCCGTGTCGCGGACGCGGAAGTCCGTCCCGACCACACCTTCAGCACGCCGCGAACTCATTCGCGCAGAGCCAAACAGGTGTGACAGGGCGAGTGGATACGCCGTTGGGTCGTCGGTCGCCTGGTCGATCAGCGCGGCTTCCGCCGCTCTCAGCCGCGGCGGCAGGCCATAGACCGGACACACCACTTCGCGCGCCCCTGCCTCGAACATCAGGTCCACTGCGCGTCGGAGACCACGTCGCAGGTTGGGAAGGTCACGAGGATCGAGGGCAAACCGGATGGATCGCTGGCGACGGCCGACGCCGACGTCCCCTTCGGCATACGACCTGAGCGGCAGAACCCACACCGCGGAACGCGCGAACTCGCCCATCAGGGCCAGCCAGTCACGTCCTACACCGGGAAGTCCTGCGAAGAATGTCTCAGGTGGCACGGCCAGCGTCTCGATCTTGACCCGGCCGTCCGATCGCAGCCCGTCGAGCTCGAACCCCTGGGTGGCACCGAAGCCCAGGCGAACCTCCTGCTCGAAGAGCCCGACAACGGCCATTCCAGGATGCGCCTGGAAGTGGCGGCCGAGATGCCCTGAACGGACCCCGCTCCGCCACAGCAGACGCGGGGTCTCCACCGCGGAGGCCGCCAGGAGCACAGCGCGGCGCGCCTCCAGAGTTTGGCGATGCGTTTGGACGCCGATCGCGCGCGATCCCTCAAACAGCACGCGTTCGGCCCTTTCCTCCGGAAAGACCCGAGCCCCGCGCGTGACAGCGTACGGCAGGTAGCTCAGCTGCATGCTCTGCTTCGCGCCGTGCGGGCAGCCGAGATTGCAACGAGCGCTTCCGCGGCACCCGGGAGCGTTTCGCCTGATCGCCGAACCGGCGATACCACCCAGCTTGCTCGCGCGGCTCAGGAGTCGATTGTTGCCGCCCCAGATTGCCTCCGGCGTGGAGGCGACCTGAAGTTCCTCTTCGATCGCGCTCGCAGCGCTCTCTATCTGCGAATAATCGAAGGCGTTCCCGAGCCCATGTTTCGACTCCCACTCGCCCCACACCTCCTCGGGCATTCGCCGCATGATCGCCGAGTTCACGACTGTGCTGCCGCCAACGCACCGACCCTGGAGCACCAACATCGGCGCGCGACCCTGAGTGATCTGCGCGCCCATGTCGCGGTATAGGCGCGCGAGCGAGGGAAACGCACGGCTGGAAAACTGTCCGGTCGAGACGACCGGTCCCTCTTCGACGACCGCGATGCTGGCGTTTGCGTCGGCCAGCGTGCGAGCAGCGCTGGCGCCCCCAGCCCCCGAGCCCACGACGATGTAGTCGAATGCTTCCGTCACGGGTAGCCGATCGCCTCGCGGACCTCCGGCAGGCCTCCGTAGTGAAGGCTTGTCACGGTCTTGAGGACCGACAGCAGCTGTCGCAGCTCGGGCATGCTCGACCTGGCCATCGCGGCGAGCGCTCGTTCACGGTCAGCCTCCCGCAGGCGCGTGATCGGAGGTACCCGCCGCACTAGCACTGGCGCCACCCAGGCCGCGGTGAAGAGTCCGATTCGGAAGGCGCGCCACAGGTGGCGTGGGGCCGCCCTCTCGAAGTCGTCCAGGAACCGCTCGAACCCCGTCTCCGAGATTGCCGACACCAGCACCGGGTGAGCCCGACCGGGAAGCAGCGCATCCAGCACAGCGGTATCGGTTGGGCTCAATCGCATCCTTGGCATGGTAGACGCGCGGCTCTGGCTACCCTGTCCGCTTGATGCAGACGGGCAGGCTGCGCTTGCTGACCCTCAACTGTCTCTTTCTCAACAGACCGCGCGCGCGCCTGCGCGTGATTGCCCGCCTTGTCAAAGAGATGGCTCCTGACGTCGCGTGTCTGCAGGAGATCTTTTTCAGATGGAACGTTGGACTTCTCGCCGATGACCGCGCCGTTTTTCGGCCGTGGGGAATCGGCGTACTTGGCGGTCTCGTCACGCTCCCATCTGCTCCCGTCGAGAGCTGGCGATTTGAGGCATTCCGGACGACGGTTTGGTTCGAGCGGACGGCGCGAAAAGGCTTCCTGACGACGCGGATCGTGCTCGGCGGAGAGCCCGTGACGATCATCAACACCCACCTCGCCGCGAATTACGACGAGAACTGGGCGCTGAGCAACCGCTATGCGCGCCTCCAGCTTGACCAGCTAGGGCAGCTGGCCGATGGCATTCGCCGACTCCCCGATCACGAGCCGGTCATCGTGGCAGGCGACTTCAACGTCCCTGCGGCCGCTCCTCAGTTCAAAGAGTTCATGGACGGGTGCCACCTTCAGAGCGCGATGGACTGGAGCGCAGCTGCGCCGATGCCCGTGGGTTTGCCGGGATCGACAACATCCTCTTCCGCCCGCCCGCCGGCCGCTTGATGCGGGGCCACGCGACACTGTGCTTCGAAGACAGGGTTCAACTGGCCGACGGCAGAGCTGTCTTTCCCTCCGACCACCTGGGGGTCATCGCCGAGCTGGATTGGTGACCCAACAGAAGACCTATGAATTAACGATTCACTGGGCTAGACTTCGCGCCCCCCGCTTCGACCCAGGAGGCAGTAAATGGCTCGTCTTCCGGCCTGGTTGACGATCGGCGTTCTGATCGCAGCGCTCAGCCCCCTTGCCGCTCACGCCGACACTGGAACTTCGACGCTGGACTGGGGCTCGATCAGCACTGCAGCGGCGCCGCCCGGGCGCGAGTTCGCGGCCATGAGCTACGACTCCGGACGCGGGCGCACGGTGCTGTTCGGCGGAGATCAATTCATCAACGGCTCGAGCACGGTGCCGCCGTACCTGGCCGACACCTGGGAGTGGGATGGGTCTTCGTGGACCAACGTGACGCCGACGGTCTCGCCGCCCGGGCTCAGCGGCGCCTCGATGGCGTACGACGCCCGCAGGGGCGTTTCGGTCCTGTTCGGCGGTAACCTGCGGTTCGGGCCGAACTCCTCAGACACCTGGGAGTGGGACGGCGCCGGCTGGACGAAGCGATCACTCGCGGTCTCGCCGCCGGCCGCCGTACTTGCGCCCATGGCATACGACTCTGCCCGGGGCGAGGTGGTCTTGCTTGGGCCGCCCCAGCCATATGGCTTGCTCGCCACAACGTGGACCTATGACGGGACGACGTGGACCCAGCGCTCTCCCATCACGTCGCCGCCTGCCCGATCCGGCGCTTCGACGGCTTTCGACTCGGTGCGCAACCGCGTGGTCCTCTTCGGCGGCTTCAGCAGCGTCAGCGGACGCCTTAACGACACGTGGGAGTGGGATGGGGCCAACTGGGCACAACGAACGTCGGCCACACTTCCATTTCCGCGCTGGATCGCCGCGATGGTGTTCGACTCACACGTCGGGAAGACGATTCTCTTTGGAGGCGATCACCTCCGTCCCTTCGCCCTGGGGGGCGTCAATGACACCTGGTCGTGGGACGGCAACCAGTGGACCAGGCTGTGGACGGACGCCGCTCCGGTTGGACGCATGGGCCACGTGATGGCGTACGACTCGGCGCGCGCGCGGAGCGTCATGTTCGGCGGGACGAACGTGGTTTCTCCCCAGGTCTATTACACCGACACCTGGGAGCTGGCCACTGACATCACCACCCCACCAGGCAATCCCGACCTCACCTTTTCGGGGGCCAGCAGCGTGCGACCGACCCAGGTCGGAACCACCAGCAGCGACTTCAGCGTCGCGCTGTTCACGAGCTCCGGCACCGGCCCCGTGACCATCGGCTCGATGTCAATCACGGGCGAGTTCGCCATCATCGGCACCGATTGCCCGCTCGCGCCAGACAAGCTGGCCGCCGGCACGATATGCACCGTCAGCTTCAACTTCACACCGGCGGCGGTCGGAACGCGGATGGGCATGCTGACGCTGACCGACAACGGGTCGCAGGGCTTCGCGTCGGTCCAGGTGTCGGGTGAGGGCCTTGCGATCCCGACGTCGCTGTCGGTGGCAACCGCGACGGCTGTGTACGGCGGCACGACCACGATCTCCGCGACTCTTTTGGCCGGCGCCAAGCCCGTTGCCGGAGCACCGCTCCAGATCAGTCTCAACGGCGCCTCCGCCACCGTCACGACCGACGCTTCCGGCGTGGCGACCTGGAGTGGCGCAAGCGTGGCCGGCATGCACGCCGGTGAATACGTCGGCGCCATCCAGGCGAGCTTCGCCGGCGACGCCATTCACCTCGCGTCTATGAGCGGGCCTTACGGAAGCTACCTGGCCATCGCACAGGTCGGGGCGCTGACCTACACCGGCGACTTCTACGTGGCCGACTCAATAGGGCCGAGCATCTCAGTGGCCGTGAATCAGCGGACGCCCGCTTCCGACCCACAGGCGATCGATTTCTCGCCGCGGCCCGTGTGGGTGCGCTTTGACATGACCGGCCCCAGCGGCACATTCGCGGCCGAAGCTCGTGTGATTGACGACATGGACTGGTCCACAACCGGGAGTGGCCATGCCAGCCTCTTGCTGCCGGCCTTACCCGACGGCGCATATTCGGTGCGGGCGCAGATCGAGTCCAACCTGTTCTTCGTCAGCGAGGACACGAGGGTCGGAGTCGCGTCGGCGCCGACAAAAGGAGGTTTCGCGGCCGGCGCCGGCGCCATCGCCGCCGATCCCTCGGCGAACACAGCCGACACACGCGGCTACTTCAGCCTGGAGCTCACGCCCGGGCGGTCCCTCGGCGGCTCGATGACTTACACGTATCGGACGAGGATGAACGTCGGCGGCGTTGTTCGCGATGTCGACGTCGTCGTCAACAGCACTGACGTCACGACCCTGAATGGCGGCAGGTCCACTCCGACCGCAATTGGCCACTTCAGTGTCGCGTTCGCCGACTCGTCGACGGGAGAGCTGTACTCGAGCCTCGGATTTGCCGGTGGGACGTTCCGCCTCACAGCAATTGACGGAGGCAAGCAGGCGGACCTGTTCGGCCTGGCGCTTTACAAGCCTGACGGGTCGCTGTTCCACACCACCGGGCCGCCCGACCGAAGCGGCGACGCGCAACTGGTCGCGATCGAGAGCGGGAGCATCGTCAGCAGCCTGTAGTTCAAATCCACTCAGGTCCCGCATCGGCCGGCCGGAGCGGCGGAATCGTCCGCCGCTAAAAACGGCCCCAGACGCCCTCCTTGCGATAGCCCGCGACGAGCATCAGTCCGATGACGAATTGGACCAGGCCGACGACAGCTTGAAATAGCAAATACCAGGCCGGACCGCTCTTCGGGAGAATGCCGGCCAGCTCGAGGCCAGAGGCGGGCACGCGCAACAGGCCCGCGAGGAACGCCACCACAATCAACCAGAAGGTCCAGCGCCAGCGCCGCAAGACCCCGGCAGCGAGCAAAGCGATGAAGACGACCAGCAATGCAAGGAACACAATCTCGGTTCCGGCACGGCTGGCGCCAGAAGCGCCAAGCGCCCCGGCATACGTCTCGGGTGCGAACACGAGGATGGCCGTCAGCGAAATCACAGCCGCGACGAAAAACCCAATTACCAGACCCTGGCTTCGATTCATAACCGTCGAATCGTGGCCCATTTCTCGAGAGGCGCGGATCGACCGTCGGTCAGACCGGACAGGTGTAGAGCGGTGTCAGGGAGCGTCACACTCATCGTGGAATGCATCGCGGTCACGCCCTTGCCTGAGATGCCTTCGGCGGAGCGCCAGCGCCTTCAAGAAGCCGTGCAAGGTTTGGCGCCCTGGCGGAGGTGGGGGCCATATCTGAGCGAACGCGCCTGGGGCACGGTGCGCGAGGACTACAGCCCCTCAGGCCAGGCGTGGGATTTCTTCCCACATGAGCACGCCCGTTCGCGCGTCTATCGCTGGAACGAGGACGGGCTCGCGGGCCTATGCGACGAGCACCAGCTTCTTTGCTTCGCCGTCGCCCTGTGGAACGGCCGAGACCCGATCCTGAAAGAGCGGATCTTCGGGCTGACAGGAAACGAAGGCAACCATGGCGAAGATGCCAAGGAGTACTGGTTCTATCTCGACTGCACGCCGACGCATTCATGGATGCGCTGGCGCTACCTCTACCTGCAGCAGGCATTTCCCTACGCCGAGCTGGTCGAGAAGAATCGACACCGGAGCCGGCTCGAGCCCGAGTTCGAGCTGCTGGACACCGGCATGTTCGACGGTGATCGGTACTGGGTGGTGACCGTCGACTATGCAAAGGCGGCTGTGGACGACGTCTTGATCCGCGTCACAGCCCGGAACGCCGGTCCCGACAGTGCAGAGATCGACATCCTGCCCTCGCTCTGGTTCCGAAACACGTGGGCTTGGGGCGACGACGGCCGCGTGCCATCAATCCGGGCTGAAGAGACCGACCTCATCGCTGAGCACTGGGAACTGGGCCGAATGACTCTGGCATCCGACGGCACGCCCGGGCCCCTCTTCTGCGACAACGAGACAAACACCGAGCGTCTGTGGGGAATCCCCGGCCGCAGCCGCTTCCCGAAGGACGGCATCAACGACCACGTCGTGTCCGGAGCGGCAACCGTCAATCCGGAGCTTCTGGGCACCAAGGCGGCGCTTCGCCACCACCTGAGGGTCGGCGCCGGTGCAGAGACGACGATCAGGCTCAGGTTGAGCGCATCCGGAGTGCGCATCGGCCGCGACTTTGACGCCGTCATGGACGAGCGCCGCAGCGAAGCCGGCGCGTTCTATGCAGAGATGACGCCGGCCGGAACTCCGGCGGCGCAGGCGGATGTCCTCAGGCAGGCGATGGCCGGCATGCTCTGGTCGAAGCAGTTCTACAACTACAACGTCGAGAGTTGGCTGCAGGGCGATCCCGCCGGCCCCAAACCACCGCCGGAGCGCCTGTCGGGTCGCAACTCGGCCTGGCTGCATCTCGACAACAGCGATGTGATCTCGATGCCCGACAAGTGGGAGTATCCGTGGTACGCGGCCTGGGACCTCGCGTTTCACTGCGTCGCGCTGGCGAGAGTCGATCCAGATTTCGCAAAGTCCCAGCTGCTTCTCCTGTGCCGAGAGTGGTACATGCATCCGAACGGACAGCTTCCTGCGTACGAGTGGGCGTTCGGAGACGTCAATCCACCCGTCCATGCCTGGGCAGCGCTCCGAGTCTTTGAGATTGACGGGTCACAGGACTACGACTTCCTGGCACGCGTCTTTCACAAGCTGCTCTTGAACTTCACATGGTGGGTGAATCGCAAGGACAGTGAAGGCAACAATGTCTTTCAGGGTGGATTTCTAGGCCTGGACAACATCGGCCTCTTCGATCGCTCGTCACTGCCTGTGTCGGGCCACCTCGAGCAGTCAGATGGAACCGCCTGGATGGCGATGTACTGCCAGAACATGCTCGAGCTGTCGCTCTTGCTCGCCCAGTACGACCACACGTATGAAGACATGGCCATCAAGTTCTTCGAGCATTTCGCTCTGATCGCTTCCGCGCTCAACAACCAGGGTCTCTGGAACGATGAAGACGGCTTTTACTACGACGTCCTGCACCTGGCGGACGGTTCGATGCAGCCATTGCGAGTGCTCTCGATGGTTGGGCTGGTGCCGCTCTTTGCGGTGACGACGCTTGGTCCCGAGACGATGGCGCGGCTCCCCGAGTTCGCGCGGCGAGCCGACTGGTTCACCGCACACCGCCAGGAGGCGATGGGCGTGATCGAGCACATGCGAAGCCAGAGCCACGCCGGATGGCGGATGCTGTCAATCGTCTCTCCCGAGCGGCTGCGCCGCATCCTGGCCCGGGTCCTGGACCCGGACCGGTTCCTTTCCCCCTTCGGAGTGCGTGCCCTCTCGAGATGGCATCGCGACCATCCCCTGGAGGTCGACGTCGGTGGCTTCACCGCGCGCCTCGTGTACGAGCCCGCCGAGTCGAGCACCGGACTCTTCGGCGGGAACTCAAACTGGCGCGGACCGATATGGATGCCCGTCAACTACCTCTTGATCGAGGCGCTCAAGGTCTATCACCGCTACCTCGGGGACAGCTTCACTGTTGAATGCCCGACCGGGTCAGGAAGCCGGCTGAACCTCGACCAGGTCGCCGACGAGATCGCGCGGCGATTGATCGCGATTTTTGTCGACCGCGATGGGCGGCGGCCGATCTTCGGTACTTATGAGCGTTTCCAGTCCGACCCCGAATGGCACGGTCTGATCCCCTTTCACGAGTACTTCAACGGCGATACGGGCGCTGGCATCGGCGCCGCCCACCAGACGGGCTGGACCGGTCTTGTCGGTGACCTGGTGATCCGGCTAAACCAATGAGACATCGCCCGAGCTGACCACCATTTCCGCACGCTCTGCCGGCTCCAGTCTCACGGGTTCAGCTGCCGAGGACCTCCTGGCGTCTCCGTTCCAGGAACACGCGCTCGCGCTCGTTGTCGGTGAGCCCGATCGCCGCCTCGTACGCGAGCACGGCCTCGTCGTTACGCCCCAAGCGCCGCAGCAGGTCGGCGCGGATGGCGTGGAACAGGTAATACGAGGTGAGGTCGAGCCCGTCGACCACGGTCAGCGCCGCATCCGGTCCCTCGACCTCAGCCACGGCGACCGCCCGATTCAAAGCCACGACCGGGCTTGGCGCCAGAGCGAGCAGCTGGTTGTACAGCTGCAATATCTGCCACCAGTCCGTTTCGACCGAGCTGACAGCGTCGGCGTGGACGGCGTGGATCGCCGCCTGGATCTGGTACGGCCCGGGCTGGTTGCGCAGGAGGCATTGGCGCACGATCGCCTGGCCCTCGACGATCAGCTCGCGGTCCCAGCGGCTGCGGTCCTGGTCGGCGAGCCGGACGAGCTCACCCGCCGGCGTGGTGCGAGCAAACCGGCGCGACTCCACCAGGAGCATGAGGGCAACCAGCCCCATCACCTCCGGTTCCTCCGGCAGCAGCTCGGCCAGCAGTCGCCCCAGGCGCAGGGCTTCGACGCACAGGTCCTCCCGCACGAGACGCTCGCCCGCGCTCGCCGTGTAGCCCTCGTTGAAGATGAGGTAGACGACCGCGAGCACGGCCTGCAACCGTGCGGGGAGGTCGGTCGCGCCGGGGACGCGATAAGGGATCCGCGCGTCCCGGATCTTGCCCTTGGCGCGGACCAGCCGCTGGGCCATCGTCGTCTCCGGCACCAGGAACGCGTGCGCGATTTCCGCCGTCGTGAGTCCGCCCAGCAGTCTGAGCGTCAGCGCCACCTGGGCGTTCACCGCGAGCGCGGGGTGGCAGCACGTGAAGATCAGACGGAGCCGGTCGTCGCCCACGGCGTCCTCCACCGGTTCTTGTGAGGCATGCAGCAGGGCCGCCTGCGCTTGCCGGTCCGCGCGCGAGGCCTCTCGGCGAAAACGGTCGATCGCCCTGTTGCGGGCGGTCGTGATGATCCATCCCACCGGGCTCGGCGGCAGTCCAGTCGCCGGCCATCGCTGCATCGCCGCCACGAACGCATCCTGCACGGCCTCCTCCGCCAGGTCGATGTCACCGCACACACGGACCAGCACCGCGACGGCGCGCCCGTACTCCTGACGAAAGACACGCTCGACCTCCGATTCCTCGATCGCCGGCACGCCGGACGTCAGTCCGATCCTTGAAACGGCCGCACCTCGATCGGCAAAGTGACCGCGCGGGCTGCCTTGCCACCCCACTCCAGCGCGGCGTCGAGATCCGGCACGTTGATGACGAGAAACCCGCCGATGTGCTCCTTGCCCTCGGCGAACGGCCCGTCTGTCATGAGGACGTCGCCGTCCTTGAGTCGGAGCACAGTCGCCGTGGTGGGCGGGTGAAGGCCGCCGTTGAACACCCACACCCCGGCAGCCTTGGCTTCGCCTATCAAGGCATCGACATCCCGCATGACTTTGCCCAGGACCTCAGGCGGCGGAGGCTCGCCGTCCGGTTGGTAGATGCTGAGCAGGTACCTCTTCATGCGCCCGGGTCCGCCGCCGGACGGTAGGTCGCGATCACGACTCCGGTGGTCGTGGTCTTAGTGTCGACCAGCTGAAGATGGGCGAACGTCCCGCCGTCGTCAAATAGGCGCTGCCCCGATCCGAGAACGAGTGGATGAATCTGCAGGACGTACTCATCGATCAGGCCGCGCCGCATCAGCGATCTCACCAGCTGTCCACTGCCGAGTATCACAAGATCCTTGCCGCGCTGCTCCTTGAGGCGCGCGACTGAATCTGCGGCGTCGCCCTGGAGGAGCGTGGAGTTGCTCCACGGCAAGGGTTGGCGCAGCGTGGTCGAAACGACGTATTTCTCGGCCTTGTTCAGCACGGGCGTGAACGGGTTGTCGGTCCGCTTCGGCCAGACCTCGTAGAAGTCCTCGTATGTCCGGCGCCCGAACAGCAGTCCACCGGTGGTGGCCATGCTCTCGGCGGCCACCTGACCCATGACCGGGTCGGCGTACTGCATCGCCCAGCCACCGTGCTCGAAGCCGTTGCGACGGTCCTCGTCGGGACGAGCCGGGGCCTGCATGACGCCGTCGAGCGTCAGGAGCTCGAAAACGACGATCCTGCGCATTGAGAGATCTCCTTTTGATCGGGGCGGGCCGCCGGTGGGCCGCCTTCTTGTGCTCTATACGAAGCGCGTAGGGCCAGATCGACACCGGGGACCACGATGGGCGGATCGTTAGTCGGGGCCCACAGCTCTCGACTCAGAAAGCCGGATCGTGAGGACGGCGACACCAATCGACGCTGATGACGATCTTCGCCTTGGCCCGGCCGGTCCCCAGACAGCGCATCGCTACAGCCTGATTCCCCTTATCAACAACCACAGTCCCGTCCCTACCTCAGCGATCAGGATCGGTATGGATCCGATCACCTGGACCAGGCTGGGAAGTCCTGGCGCGACCAGGTTCGCGAACCACATCGCCAGGTAAAGGACCGATGCGAAGACGCCCCACCCGGACAGCATCCGCGGGATGTACTGGGTTTTGAAGAAGAGGTAGAAGAAGATCGTCGACCCGGTGCAGAAGAAGATGGCCGCGATATCGGTCGAAACTGTGAGCGGATTAAGGACCGTCAGCGCGTGCAGCTGGTTGGCGTCGAACGCGGCGGCATGATTGGCGGCCAGATAGATCTGGAGGATCGCGAACGCGCCGACGATTCCCACCGCGCCGATGACAGCTTCGGCGGACCTGAACAGCAAAGCCGTCAGCGCGAGATTGCCGTCGACGGATTTCAACGTGACGTAGAGCCCGATCGCCAGCGGGATCGTCGACATGCTGCCGAGCAGCGACAGACAGAGGCCAAGCCGATATACGACTTCCGACGCTCCCACGCGGCCGGCGCTGGCGGCGAAGCCGCCGCCACCTTCGATGCTCGATGTGATGACAAGCCCCGCGATGTCGAACGCGAGGACCAGGAGGTAGAACAGCCCGGCTGCCCGCGCGTACGCCCGCTGCGTGTCTTGAGCGGACAACTCGCTCGTCGCTGTCATGGCTGACCTGCCACCTGCGCCCACCGCCGCCCGTTGACCCCCAGCACCAGCAGCCACATCATCAGCAACCCCTCGGCCACGATGCCCAGGATCTCGAGGTACACGAGGAGCGCCGACGAAATCGGCGGAACCATGAACGTCAACCAGCCCACGCCCGCGATGGCGATGAGCACGCCAATGGCTCGGGGCAGGAACGTCGACCTGAAGATCAGGTAGCCCAGCACGAGCTGAAACGACCCGAAGAAGACCAGGGCGACGTGATTGGCCTGTACGTTCAGGTTGATGAACAGCAGCACGAGGCTCTGCAATTGGTCAGCGGTGAAGACCCTCGCGTACGAGCTTCCGCCGAGGATTTCCAGGGGCGCCAGGAGGAAGAGGTTTCCCGATGCTCCGACCGCGCAACCCACGACGCTGAACAGGGCCGCGAGCAGGGAAAGCGTCCGGCTCACGGGCCGGAACAACCAGTAGAACAGGCCCGACAGCGCGACATAGAACGCGGTCGAGAAGAGTCCGAGGGCGACGCCTGCCTCGTAAGCGGACTGGTGCCTGATGATGCTGTTCGCGATGGACGCAGCGTCGCCGGACGGGCCGCCGGGCCCACCTGCAACCGGCATGACGATCGCGCCCGCTATCGCAGTCACGAAGAAGAGCAGGTAGACGACCCCCGTGATCCGGGCCCTGGCCGGCGCCGACAGGTTCGCCATTCCCCTCATGCGACCTCGATGGCGATCTTGCCCATCGCGTGGCCCTCGTCCAGATAGCCGAGGGCGTCCGCGATCCCGGCGAGGCCGTATCGCCGGTCGATCACAGCCTTCACGCTCCCCGACTCGAGAAGCTCGCCCAGGAAGACGAGATCGTCCTTGCTCAGCTTCGCGATGAACAGGGTCACCACGCGCCGGCCGCCACGCATCGAACCCATCCACACCTGGAGGAAATGGCCGATCGCCCGCCATCCACCGCCCTTCCCGTGCTGGATGCCGGCTGCCCCAACCCCGACGTAAGTGGCCCCGCTTCCAGCACCCGCAGGCACTCCGACCACGAGCGGTTGCCCGCCACGTCGAGCATCAGGTCGTACCGCTCGCCACCAAGCGTGAAGTCTTCGGTCGTGTAATCGATGACCCGTTGGGCGCCTATCGAGCGCACGAGCTCAACGTTCCTGGTACTGCAGACCGCGGTCACCTCGGCCCCGAACGACCTGGCGATCTGGACCGCGAACGTGCCGACGCCCCCCGATGCGCCGTTGATCAAAACTCGCTGCCCCGCCTGGACGCGTCCGTGGTCGCGAAGCGCTTGCAGGGCCGTGGATCCGGCGACGGTCACAGCGCCGGCCTGGTCGAACGGCACACCGGCGGGCTTCCGAACCAGAGCCCCCTGCTCCGAGATGGCCAGGTATTCGGCGAACGCACCGCGAGCGCCGCCGAAGACGTCGTCGCCGGGTTCGAAACGGGTCACGTTCTTCCCGACCGCTTCGACAGTGCCCGCGAAGTCGGTGCCCACGACGGCGCCGTTGAGCCCCCGCTGCATGTGCGCCACCGGTGTGATCGTGAACAGGTCGACCGGGTTGGCCGACGAGGCGCGCACCCGCACCAGCACGCCGTCGTCGGCAGGGGCCGGCCTGTCGATGTCCTCCATCTTCAACGCCGACACCGAGCCTGGGCCGTGGGACACCACGGCGCGTATCTTCAAGGCCGTCGCCGCCAGGACCATGCCCATCAGCTCAACCTGAAGGGCGGGTACTGATCGGTGACCAGGCTGAACGCGTAACCGTTCACCCGGTTGCCCCACCTGAGCACGCCGACGACGTAGTCGAACAGGCTGCGCGGATAGGTGCCGGTGAAAAGAATCGCGAACCAGGCGGCGATCACCGCAACGACCGCGCCCAGGCCGAGAAAGAAAAGCACGAAGTAGTGCGGAATCGCGAGGAACCACTTGACCAGGGGAAGCCACCGGTTCAGCTGGTGGGTGTCCGGGTAGGCAAAGTCGAGGTGGACCGCCTGCTCCTCGTCCGTCGACGGATATCGGTCGTCGAGCAGCGCAAGGTACGCGGTGACGCGATTCGAGAAACGAAGCAGATTGAGGTTCCAGTCGAACCACCAGCGCGGGTACTTCTGGCGGAACACGAGCATCAGGACCAGCGGTACGAACACGGCCGCGCCGCCGATGACGACGGTGTTTCGAGCATGCTCGTCATCCCCGAAGGTCGCCCCTGACAGCATGCTCAGCACGATCAAGATCGGGACCGCGACCAGCAGCCGGAAGGCCGTGCTGATCCTATCGAGCGGCCGGCTCGGAAAATCGACGTCGAACTGCACCGGGTAGTTGCTCACCATTTGCGTCTTCACTCCTAAACTGACTTCAAGCTGATGACCTCGTGACCTCGAAGGGCTTCGAGGAACGGCTGGAAGCTGCCGTACACGTTGCAGCGCAAGATCCGACCCTCGACCTTCACCTCGCTGACGCCCAGGGCCCGCTCGACCTGGCGCGCCGGCGGCGCGCCGACGAATGTCACCTCGACCTTCTGCATGGGCATCTCCTCATCCATCTGTTCCGAGCCTAGGCGGCGGCTGCGAACGGGAAATCGGTGGAATCACCGATTCCTTACCGATCCCACCCGTCGCCGCAGCCCCCAGCCGTAGTAATTTCGGCTGCACCATGGCCAGGCCAGTCCGCCGTCTGGGCAATCTCCCGGCTGAATCCACAAGCTTCGTGGGCCGCAAGCCCGAGCTGGCGGATCTCCGGAAGAAGCTGGCGACGGCCCGGATCGTCACCCTGGTCGGTCCCGGCGGGGTGGGCAAGACGCGGCTCGCCATCCGGGCCGCAAGCGATCTCGGCCGGGCGTTTCCCGCGGGCGCCTGGCTGGTCGAGCTCGCCGACGTGCGCGATCCGGGCCTGGTCGCCAACACCGTGATGGCGGCGCTCGACCTGCGCGACCAGGCAGCCACCGATCCGGCGTCCCTTCTGCTCGGCTATCTCGAGAGCAAGGAGCTGCTGCTGGTGCTGGACAACTGCGAGCACCTGCTCGAGGCGGCCTCGCACCTTGTGAGCGAGATCGCAAGGGCCGCGCCGGGCGTGCGAGTCGTCGCGACCAGCCGCGAGCCGCTCTCGGCGCCCGGTGAGCACATCCTTCCGGTGCCTCCTCTCGAGCTGCCCCCGGCGCAAACGGGCGAGCCCCTCGACAGGCTTCGGCAGAACGAGGCGATCAAGCTGTTCGTGGAGCGTGCCGACGCCGCGTCGGGTGCGTTCGAGCTGTCGGCCGCCAACCAGAACGCGGTCGTGGATATCTGCCGGCGCCTTGACGGCCTACCCCTCGCGATCGAGCTCGCGGCCGTCCGCACCCGTGTTCTCGACGTCGAGCAGATCCTCGATCGGCTCACCGACCGCTTCGCGCTGCTCACGGGCGGAGGCCGCGCGGCTCTGCCCCGCCATCAGACGCTCGAGACCGCGATTGACTGGAGCCACGAGCTGCTGACGGAGGACGAGCGGACGCTGCTCCGGCGCCTCTGCGTGTTCACCGGGCGATTCACACTCGAAGACGTCGAGTCGGTGTGCGGTGCATCGGAGTCGCTGGACCTTCTGTCGTCGCTCGTCGACAAGTCGCTGGTGGTCAGGGAAGATTTCCGTGGCGTTGCGTGCTACCGCCTGCACGAGACGATGCGCGAGTACGCGGGCCGCAAGCTGCGCGACGCCGGCGAAGTGGACGTGGTCGAACAACGCTGCACCGACTACTACGTGACGAGGTGCCAGCGCGCCGCGCTCGTGGCCCGCTTCACCCTCCCGTCGTGGCTTGCGTGGATGGACCTCGAGATCGACAACATCCGCTCGGTCCTCCGGCGCTGCCTCGTCCACTCCGACTCCAGGCCCGGAATCCAGCTCGCGACCTCCTTGAGCTGGTTCTGGATCACGCGCGCGACCACCGAGGGAGTGCGTTGGCTGGACGAGCTGCTGGCGTCAGGTCCCGGAAACCCGGAGACGCTCGGCTGGTCTTACTTCATCCGCGGCTTCCTGGCCGTGCTTCAGGGCGACTGGGTGGCGGCCCGGCCGGCGCTCGAGAAGGCGATCGTGGCTTCGCGCCACGCCGGAGAGCCGATTCAGCTGGCGAACTCGCTCTGCATGGCGTCCATCGCGGCCAACATGGCCGGCGATCGCAGCTCCGCGCTCCGGCTGCTGAACGACGGCGATGCATTGGCGTCCGAGCTCGACGACATCCCGACCAAAGTGGGCGTGCTGCAGGCGCGGTCCCTCAACGCCCTGTTCGAAGCCGATTTCGAAACGCTGAAGGTGGTGGCCACCGAAGGCGCGCGCCTCAGCCGGGAGGTCGGCGACCTCTATGCCCTGCACATGATGAATCTCAACCTCGGCGGGGCGGCGCTGTTCGCCGGCGACCCCGACGAATCGAAGGCGCGTTACTCGGAAGCGCTCCGCATCGCATACCAGATCGACGACCGGATCGGGCAGTTCTACCTGCTCGCCGCCCTGGCTTACCACGCCACGACAGACGGCCGGGCGAAGACCGCAGCCCGGCTGCTCGGCGCGTCGGAGACGATTCGCATCGGCGCCGGCGCTACGGTGATGCCGGTCATGAGCCCGCTGGTCACGCAGGCTGAGGAATCCGCGGTCGCGGTCCTTGGCAGGCAGAGGTTCGATGCGGAGTTCAGCGCGGGCAAGAGCTTGAGTCGCGACAGCGCCGTGCACCTGGCGCTGGGCGAGGCGGACGATGCACCGGCGACGGCTGGGGACGGCGACGAGGCCGGTTTGCTCGCGAAACGCGAGGTCGACGTTGCGCGGCTGGTCGCCGACGGCCTGAGCAACAAGCAGATCGGCGCCCGCCTCTTCATCTCCGAGCGCACCGTCGACAGCCACGTCCGCAGCATCCTGAACAAGCTGGGGTTCAACTCCCGCGTGCAGATCGCGGGGTGGATAGCGTCGACGAGCCGGCGTTGAGCGAGGTTCGCGCGCTTACGTTCGACATCTTCGGGACAGTCGTCGACTGGCGTTCCGGGGTGGTCGCGGAGGGCCGGCGAATCGGAGCGGAGCACGGAGTCGAGGCCGCCTGGGAGCAGGTGGCGGACGAATGGCGGGCGCTCTACGTCCCGTACATGCAGCGAGTGCGAAGCGGCGAGCAGCCGTGGACCAACTTCGACCGGCTGCATCGACACTCGCTCGATCAGGTGATAGCCGACCTCAACATCGAAGGATTCGATCCGGGAATGCGGGACGAATTCACGCATGCGTGGGAGCGGCTGCCGCCCTGGCCCGACACCGCTCCCAGCCTGGCGATGCTGAGCGAGCGATTTACAGTCGCAACACTGTCCAACGGCAATCGATCACAGCAACAAGCGCTCATCCGTTTCACGGGCTTGCCGTTTCACCGCCTCTTGTCCGCGGAGGATTTCAAGCACTACAAGCCCGATCCGGAGGTTTACCTCGGCGCGGTCGCAGCCCTGGGCCTCGAGCCAGGTCAGGTGATGATGGTGGCGGCGCACAAGCCGGACCTGCGAGCCGCTCAGCACGCGGGCCTGCGCACGGCGTTCGTCGAGCGCCCTATGGAGAAGGGACCCGGCGGCGGCGCCGATTTGCTGCCCGATCCGGAATCCGACGTTCAGGCGACCGATTTCCTCGACCTGGCCAATCAGTTGGCGCGGCTCTCCTAAATCGTCCCTGGACCGTTATCCCGTCGGACCGGATTGCATTACCCACCCCACAACCATGGGATGGAAGCCACGATCGGCCTTTACTCTGGGCTCGTGCGGAACCTCTGGTATGACGCAACTGGAACGGACTCGAGTTTGGCAAGAGGCGCCTCAGAGCTTCAGGCAAAAGACTGTTCGAATCCCGCCCCGCGGCGTCAGTGGGTGCTGATGCTGAGCGGGGCGATCGCGGTCGAGGTCAGCGATCGGTCCTGGCGACGCTTCGGACCTGGCGATCTGTTACTCGTTGCCCATATCGCCGGTGTCGGGCACACCACTCGGGCCACCGGAGATCCGCCTCTCGAGGGGCTGTTTGTGCCAGTTGAGTGACCGTCTCGTCGACAGCCTGGCTGGCCTCGATGAGGCCATAGATGGTGAGGTTCTGATTCCGGACTCGCCCGCATTCGGCCGTTTGCCCAAACCGAACAATTCGAGATTCGACGACGTGTCGCCGCAGGCAGTCGTCCTTTGCAAAGCGCCCGAGGACGTCGTGCAGGCGGTTGCGTTCATCCGCGGAAGGGGGTTTGAGTCTGCGACGCGCAGCGGAGGCCACGACTTCGGGGGTCGGTCTTCAACGCCGGGAGTGTTGATCGACGTTTCGTCCATGAGTTCGGTCTCGCTCTCAAATGGCATCGCCACCATCGGAGCCGGCGCGCGGCTTGGCGAGGTTTACAAGAGGCTCCTCAGCCACGGAGTGACTATCCCTGGCGGCACGTGTCCTTCGGTTGGCATCGCCGGACTGACCCTCGGGGGAGGTCTCGGAATACTCGGCCGGAAGTACGGCCTCACTTCAGACAACCTCACCGGCGCGCGCATCGTGCTTGCGGACGGCCGGGCTGCCGATCTAGACGAACATCACAAGCCGGAGCTTTTCTGGGCCCTGCGCGGCGCAGGTACCGGCCATTTCGGCGTGGTCACCGAATTTGACTTTCGTCTGGTGCCGGCCCCCGTCGTCGTCACGACGTTCAACCTGTTGTGGCCCTTCTCGATGGCGGCCAGGGTTGTCCAGGCATGGCTTGACTGGGCAGCCGGGTCTCCGGACGAAATGCTGGCAAGCGTGGACCTGCAGGCGACTCCGAACCCGGATGAGGAGGCTTCGATCGAATTGTTCGGAAGCATGCTCGCCAACCCATCAGACACGGGGGACGCCCTGGATGTCCTTGTTGGGCGGGCGGGCGATCCAGCATCGACTCGACTCGACGGGGGATCGTACGAGCAGGCACTGGAATTCTGGGCCGATCCGGCCGCAGCGGTGCCCGAAGAACCGCAGCAGCCCTCCGGCTCGCGCGGGTACGAGATCATCAAGTCCGAGTTCTTCGCCCAACCGCTTCCGCGCGAAGCGGTGGCCGCGATCCTGAACAATCTGACCGCGGCCCGGATCGCCGGACAATCGCGAAACATCAACTTTTCGGCTTGGGGCGGGGCGTATAACCGCAAACGTGTCGACGCCACAGCATTCGTGCATCGAGGCCCGAGTTACTGGATCAAACACACGGCGGAATTGGCCGAGCAGCCAACGGCCGATGAGCGAGAGGCCGCAGGGAGCTGGGTGAACAGGTCATGGCTGGCGGCTCGGCCGTGGGGAACCGGCGGCGTGTTCCCCAACTTTGCCGACCCCGACCTTGCCGACTGGGGCCACGCTTACTACGGCTCGCATTACGAGCGGCTGGTGCAACTAAAGGCCAGGTTCGACTCCGACAACCTCTTTCGGTTTCAACAATCGCTGCCCATAGCCTGAATGAGGCGTCGGCGATGCGGTGTCGGCGGCCGAGCAGCACGCGAACGACTTGAATCTCGCCTGAATCACTCAGCGACGGCGGTTGCCTCAGCTCCCGTTTCGCAAGCCGGCTGAAGCTTCCGCGACTCGCGGCGGAGGAAAGTCGGCCGGCAGGCCGGCGGCTACCGCTTGATACAGCCGTTCCGGCTCGGGCAAGCCGCGGAGCTGATGCAGACCGAGGTCGCGGAAGCTGATCCCGGGCGCTTGACGGCCATCGACCGCGTCGCGCGCGAAACGCGACATCACGATCTGCCCGCCGTGAGCGGCGGAGCAGACCCGAGCCGCCATATGGACCGCAAGACCGACGTAACCGGTGTCGGTCAGGGTGGGGCGCCCCGTGTGTAGGCCAAGCCGGATCTTGACCTGTACTCCGTTCACCCATGGCCGGGAGAGCACAGCCCGCTGAATCTCGACCGCGGCAGCGAGCGCCGGCGGCGCCTGCTTGAAGACTGCGAACAGCTCATCCGCGCGGATGTCCACTGGTTGCCCATCCGCATCACGGACCGCTCCCCGAAGGATTCGGCGAACGTCTGCCAGCAACCGTGCGTATCGCGGTCCGAGCTGCCGGAGGAGGTTGGTCGAGTCCTCGATGTCGGCGAGAAGGAAGGTCACGATGCCCCGCGGCAGCGAGCGAGCATCGCTTGCGCGCGCCTCGACCTCCGCCCGCGCACGCACGTTTACGAGTTGGCCGGTGATGAAGCCGACAGGCACGATCCCGTACTTCTTCGCCGCTTTGAGCAGCCTCGTGCGCGCCCGATCCCTGGCCGCTTCGTTCTCGAAAGTGGTCTGGTTGAAGCGCGAAAGCGCGTTGCGGACGTGGGCCTCGTCATTAATCGGTAGGCGCCTCCGACCGCGCGAATCGATATGAGCGAAAGCGCTGTCGGGCAGCTGTGCGCGCGCCTTAGCGTCGAGAAGAGCCATCGTCGCGCCACCGCATAGAGCGCCCCATCACTCGGTTGTCAGCGACGACAGTACCGCGGCAGACGCGCCGCCAACTGAGGCGCAGCCTGCCGGAACCTCACAATGCCAGTGTGATCCCTTACAGCGCCGACGACGCTGCGGATCCGACCCATGCTTTTCCGCTCGCCACGATCGCGCTCATCGTCGTCAACTTCGTCGTCTTCTTCTATGAGCTCTCACTCGCAGCCCAGGGCTCGCAGCTGGACGGCTTCCTCGGCGCTTATTCGCTGGTGCCGTGCGAGTACGCAAGCCACTGCGCGGCCTATCCTGGCACTCCCTCACCCTTCTGGCTGACGCTCTTCACCTCGATGTTCCTGCACGCGGGCTGGGCTCACATCCTCGGCAACATGCTCTTCCTGTTCGTGTTCGGCATCCACGTCGAGCGTTCGATGGGCCTTCTCCGCTACCTCGTCTTCTACCTGGCCTGCGGGCTCGGCGCCAACGCCCTGGAAATCCTGACCTCCGTCGGGTCGAACCTCCCCGGGCTCGGCGCCAGCGGCGCGATTTCCGGCGTCCTCGCCGGTTATCTCCTCCTCTACCCGACGAGCCACGTGAGAGCGCTGATCCCGCTCGGCTTCTTCTTCTGGACCGCGCGGATACCGGCCTGGGTCTTCATCGGTTTCTGGTTTCTGCTCCAGCTCGTTTACGGCCTGGCGTCCATCAGCGATATCTCCGCGGGCGGCGTCGCGTATTCCGCCCACGTTGGAGGCTTCATCACCGGGCTGGTGCTGGTCCGTCTGTTCGCGATGCCGGACCGCGTCGATCGGATGAGGGTGTACCACCGGACCTGATCGCGGCCCAACGCCTAGCGCTCGCGGCGGCTGCGAACCACCTTTCTCATCACCAGCTTCGTGGTGCCGAGCGAACCGAGCGCGCGAAATCCAGCCGCCGCGAACATGGATTCAGTTCCAGCCCACAAGAACGAGCTCGAGTAAGGCTTGCCTCGTGTTGCGGTTGGATAGCCATCGACCGTCCCCCCGCCTCTGCCGGCGATGAGGCGAAGCGCGCCCGCGAGCGCTGCCGCCGAGACTCCCTGCTTTCTCCGGTCGCGGTCGACGAAGAAGCACGTGATCCGCCACTCGGGCATCGACGCACCAAGCTTGCGGAACCCTCCCAATCGGGCGGGCAGCTCGGCGGGACGCCCGAACTGGCACCACCCGACGATGTCCGCTCCGTCATAGACGAGAGCCGCGTGGGACTGGTTCGCTCGAACGAGCTTCTCCTTGTAAACCCTGTTTGCCTCCGCTGTGCCGGTCGATTCGTTCGGCCTGGGATGGAAGGCGACGCACCAGCACCCATTCCACACGCCGTTGTGTTTCTCCATGACTCGCACGAAGTCGGGCCACGTGGCTGTACCAAGCTCTTTGATCGCGAATCGCGAAGTCGGCACAGTCACCACACGTACGGAATCAGGCGCTTGCGACCGGCCGCGTAGGTCGTGTACGCGGCGCCCAGGGTTGTCGACAGCGCGGCTTCCTCGACACGGATCCGGTAGATGAAGCCGATCAGCGGAACGAGCGTCAGTGCCGCGAGGCTCAGCCAGTTTCCATAGCCGAGGCCGAGTCCTCCGAGGATCAACAGGAGGCCGAGGTAGCTCGGATGGCGCAGGACACGGTATGGGCCGGTGGAGATCACGGGCTGGTCAGCGCTGGTCATAACCGCAAAGGTGAAGTAGTGGCCCAACGTGCGGAAGCTCCACCATCGCAGCGCAATTCCGAACCACATCACCAGAAAGCCGATCGCCGTCACCGCAGCACTTTCCGGAAACGCGGCGGCCCTCACCCTGAGGGCGAGGGCGGCCAGCAAAGCTGCGGCGACGGCCCACAAACGCAGGCCGAAGAGGCTGCCTCGATCCGCCCTTGTCGCCTCGGCTCGGCGATTCAGCGACTGCCTGATCTCGATCAGCATCCAGACGCCCAACGTGCAGGCGAGGAGCACCGCCGTGGGACCGTTGGCGAAGGCGGGCCGCATCCCCGCATCATTCTCCACCGGTCGCGCTCGTGCTCGTGGCGGAACTAGGATTCGCGCGTGAGGGGCTGGGTCGTGCGGCAAAACGGGCCGCCGGACTCGATGACTCTCGAAGACCTCCCAGAGGCGCCGGCGCCGCCCGGAATGCTGCGGATCGCGGTGGAGGCCGCAGGCGTCAACTTCTTCGACTCTCTTCTCGTCGCAGGCACGTATCAGCAGAAGCCAGAGCTGCCATTCGTGCCGGGTGCGGAGATCGCCGGGATCGTGCTCGAGGGTCCGCCCGACGTCGGTTTCGCTGCCGGCGACAGGGTGCTCGCGAGAGTCAGGTCGGATGGAATCAACGGTGGCGGCTACGCGGACATCGCCCACGCGCGCCCGCAGGAGACGCTCAAGATTCCCGACTCCATGTCGTTCGAGGACGCGGCCGCGTTCTTCATCAACTACCAGACGGGCTGGTTCGGCCTGCACCGCCGCGCGAACCTCCAGCGCGGCGAGTTCCTGCTCGTGCACGCGGCCGCGGGCGGGGTCGGGAGCGCGGCGGTCCAGCTGGGCAGGGCTGCCGGTGCGACCGTCATCGGGTCGGTCGGGTCGCCCGAGAAAGCAGAGGTGTGCAGGAAGCTCGGCGCCGACCTGGTGATCGAGCACCGCAGCGCGGACCTCGTGCAGGCCGTCAAGGAATTCACGCACGGGCATGGCGCCGATGTCGTCTACGACCCGGTCGGCGGCGACGCGTTCGAGCGTGCGACCAGATGCATCGCGTTCGAAGGGCGCCTGGTGGTGGTCGGTTTCACCTCGGGGCAGATTCCGCACGCGCGGGCGAATCACGTGCTGATCAAAAACTACTCGGTCGTCGGACTGCACTGGGGCCTGTACACGGAGCGAAGGCCCGACCTCATCGATGACTGCACGAACGAGCTTATGAGAATGCACGCGGCGGGAAAGATCGCTCCCTACGTCTCCCGCAAGGTGCCGCTCGAGCGCGCGGCGGAGGCTCTCTCCGACGTTGCCGCGGGCCGCACGACCGGCAAGACAGTGCTCATCACGCGTACTCAGGCGAATTAGATACAGGGCCGCCGGGCCGAGCTTCACCTTCGTCGACGATTCATCGCCGGCCTGGCGCCTGTCAGGCGGCCGGGGTCAGCCGCACCAGGAACTCGAGGGTGAGGTTGGGGTCCACCGTGGGAAGCGACTTCGGCATCTCGACCCCGAAGTCCGTCGACCGGATGGCGAACGACCCCGCGACCTGGACCTCGCGTCCGCTCCTCATCGCGTCCGCGTGCCCGGTCACCCGCATGACCTTGCCCCGAATCTCGAGCTGCCCCGCCAGCGCAACCGATGCCGTTCCCCCGCTCGTGAGCGTTGACGGCAGCTGGATCGGCTCCGGCCGGAAAACCACATACGGGTGGTGCACGGTATCCAGCATCTCGCCGTAGTGCAGGTCCCGGCCGGTCGCATCCGGAAGCGGTGGGGGCAGCTGGTCGATGCTGACGAGCGTGCGCACGTCGGCGGCGACGCAGCCTGAGCTCATCGTCGAGGCGCTCGACGCCTGCTGGATGACGACGAAGCCGGTGACATCCTTCGTCCGCGCCACCGCCTCATGGGGTGACTCGAATTCCCCGAATTTCTCGCGGGCGCGGTAGCCGACCTGGCTGCCCGGCTCGATGACCCAGATGCCCCCGGCCGTTCCGGCTGCAGAAGTGCACGGGTTCTCCGCAGACGTCGGCTCCGCCGGCGTCGTGGCCACCGGAGTGCCGGCACCCTGGCCGAGCGCGAGGCGACCCGGTGAGCGCTGGTACGCCGCGTAGAGGTACAGGCTCCCGCCGGCCAGGGCCGCGACGGCGACGGCGCCCGCGGCCGACATCACCAGACGCCGCCTCACCCGTGGTGTCGATGGCATCATCGATTCGCCTGACTCACGTACACCGACTGGGGACAGCCGGTTCCGCTTACACAGGAGGGAGAAAGATGGCCAGGACGGTGGAGCTGCGAAGGCACACTGACGCCGACGGCGACGTGCTGACCGAAGGCGGGGTTCGCGCCGCGGTCGAGATCGGTGCGCGACTTCGCGGCAGCTACGACGTTGTCATCACCTCCGGCGCGCAGCGCGCCACCCAGACGGCGGCGTGTCTGCTCGCCGGGTTGGGGCGAGCGGTGCCCGGAGGCGTACGGGTCGATGCGGGCTTCCGATCGAAGGTCGAGGAGCGGTGGTTTGCTGCCGCCCGGCGCGCGCAAGGCAAGGACCTCGAGGCTTTTCGTGAAGTCGACCCCGACCTCGTCGCGGGCGAGGCGGCGTTGCTGGGCGCCGCTTTGAGATCGGTGTTCGAGTCACTGCCTGACGGCGCCCGCGCGCTCGTCATCGGTCATTCTCCGACCACGGAAGCGGCGGTGCTGGGGCTGACCGGCCAGGTGGTCCAGCCCGTCGCCAAGGGAGCCGGCCTGCAGGTGGTCGAGGAGAACGGCGCATATCGGGTCGAGTCGCTCGATTAGGACTGGCCTTAGACTGCGCCGTAGCCGCCAGATGTCGCAGAAGACGAGCGATTTGCCGTCGAGCGCTTCGGACATTGCGACCATGGTCCGCGGCCGCACGATCTCGGCGGTCGACGCGACGAAGGCCTGCCTCGAACGGATCGAGCGGCTGGACTCGAAACTGCACGCTTTTCACGTCGTCCGCGCGGAGAAGGCGCTGGCCGAGGCGGCGAGCGTCGACGATCGTCGTGACCTAAGCGACCTGCCGCTCGCCGGCGTTCCCGTGTCGATCAAGGACAACTTCAACGTCGCGGGTGAGCCGACCAGGGTTGGGTCCCGAGCCACGTCCGACGCTCCCGCAAAGGCGGACGACGTAGCCGTACGCCGCCTGAAGGACGCGGGCGCAGTTGTGATCGGCAAGACGACGCTGCCCGAGATGGCGATCTTCGGCTTCACGGAAACGGCCTTCGCCATCAGCCGCAATCCGTGGAATCCCCAGCGCTCGCCTGGCGGTTCCTCCGGCGGCGCCGGCGTCGCAGTCGCGACCGGGATGTCGCCGCTCGCGCTGGGATCGGACGGTCTCGGCTCGATCCGGATTCCCGCCACGTTCTGCGGCGTGTTCGCCCTCAAGCCAACTCGCGGACGGCTTCCGTTGATGGGAGACCTGGCCGAGCACTGGTTTTCCCTTTCGGTCAGCGCGCCGATCGCGGCCACGGTCGGTGATGCGGCCCTCATGATCGATGTCCTCGGCGGGACAACCACGTTCCGCGACGTGATGATGCCCGCGAAAAAGCTGCGCATCGCTGTGTCGATGAAGCCCCCGACGTTCCTCGCCTCGCTTGAACAGCCGATCAGCGACGCGGTGAACGCGAGCGTGGCCACCTTGCGCGAAGCCGGCCACTCCGTGATCGAGTCAGCCCCGCCGCACCCGCTTTCGCTGCCGAACAACGTGCTGCGACTGTGGGCCGCGGGGGTGGGGCAGGACGTCAAGAACCTGGACTGGACGGACCTCGAGAAGCGGACACAGACGATGGTTCGACTCGGCCGGCTCCTCGGACCGGCGCCGCCGAAGGCGCTCGACCGATGGGCGTCCGCCGCGTCGTCCTGGTTCAGGGATTTCGACGTGGCGCTGATGCCCTGCGTGGCGCACGCGTCGATCCCGGCCGGCGTCTGGTACGGCCGGGGGTTTGTATCCACCGTCCTGCAGCAGATTCGTGCGCTGCCCTACACGGCGCCCTGGAACGTCGCCGGATTTCCGGCTGCGTCAGTGCCGGCCGGCATAGGTCCAGATGGGGTTCCGCTCTCGGTGCAGGTCGTGGCGCCGGCGGGTGGCGACGGGCTCGTGCTTTCGGTCGCCGCCCAGCTCGAGCAGCTGCGGCCGTGGCCGCGTTTTTCGCCGGACGCGGCCCGCTAGGATCCCGCCGGAAGCACGACTCCGATGACGATCAGACCCGCGAGCGTGCCTACGAGCCACAGCCCCGCCGAGCCGAGCGCGACGCTCATCGGCATTGGTCGTGGTCGGCCCGGCACGCTCGTCGCCGCAGCGATTGCCGGTGCGGCGAAGGCCCACAGCAAGAGAACGAGGAGAAGGATCGCGCCCAGGGTCTGGTCGAAGCCCGGGCCAAAGAGCGGGAGCAGGCTTGCGTCAGCCAGAGCGAGCACGAGGCCGATGAGCCCCGCGCCAAGCCCGAAAGGCAGTACGCGACCGGCCGCGGTAGTACGCGATCACCGCGCTCCAGCCCGCGGCCAGGATGGCGGGCACGACCGTGTAGGCGGCCAGCGCGCCGTTCCCCCGAAACGACCAGCCCTCGCCGCTCGGGCCGTAACGCGCCAGGTAGAACGCAAGCACCGAGACGGCGGCACCCGCGAGAAGGCCAAGGAAAAGTGCCGCGCCCAAGGCAGGCGCCGCCCGCGGAGAGCTCTGCACCGGCCCTCAATTGTGAGGCGATCCCGCACTGGATCTCGTCAACAACCGGACGGTGGGCAAATTCGTGGAATCACCACAGGCGCCGGGGAGTTGTCATCGGGTAACGTGCGGAAAGCTATGCGTAGCACGGT
>WNGQ01003875.1_pt1 | contig 29649 bp, 32 predicted proteins | sample 5407661 | NCBI WGS metagenome assembly WNGQ01 (sample SAMN13153382, study PRJNA577476) | soil metagenome | isolation source: 60 cm soil or saprolite under Garry oak tree replicate 2 | place: USA:California | collected 2016-06-15 | reverse complement strand
CGGCGTGCAGGTCAACGACCTGCAGGACGGCGCGTTCGATCTCGCCGATTTCTCGCTGGAGGGCATCGAGCGCATCGAGATCGTTCGCGGACCGCAATCGGGCATCCACGGCTCGGACGCCAACGCCGGCGTGATCGCCATCACCACGATCAGCGGCCGCGGCCAGAAACCGTCGGCCGACGTCAAGATCGAGGGCGGCATGGAGCGCTCCCGCGAGATCGCGGCCTCCGCGCGCGGTTCGTCCGGCCCGTTCTACGCCTCCGTGAGCGCGGATCGCGAAGCCACCGCCGGGTACAACATCTCCCGCTTCGACGACTTCGACAATTGGTCGCGCCGGACCAATTTCAACGCGCGCGTCGGCGTCGACTTCACGCCAGACCTCAACGTCGATGCCTCGATGCGATACGTCAAACGCATCACCTCGATCGATATCCAGCCGTTCTTCGGACCTTTCGTCGGCTTCGCCGTCCCGTCCACGCTGGCTTGCACCGCCACCCCAAAGCTCTGTCCCTTCCCGGCTGGTGACGATTTCACCGGCTTCCACAGTCTTCAAGGCCGCGTGCAAGGAGCCTGGACGACCTTCGATGGCGTTCTCGTGCAGAAACTCGGCGCGTCCTCCTATCGGGACGGCATCGATTCCTTCGATGCCCTGTTCGGGCTTTTCCAGACCCACGGCACGCGAGACGCATACGACTACAAGGGCACGATCAACGTGCCGCAGTCGTTCTTCGGCGAGCACCAAACCTTGACGATCGCCGCCGATCGCCAGCGCGAGACGCTGGTCGAAAATCCGTCTCCGTTCCTGTCGGTTCCGGTACGCGTGCGCAAAGGCATCGGCGGCGAATACACCATCGACCTGCCCTCGGCGCTGACCCTGACCGCAGCGCTTCGCCGCGAGAACAACACCGGCTTCGGCTATGTCACGACGTGGCGGACCTCGGCATCGCAGAAGCTGTTCTCGGATACGCGCCTGCACGGCTCGGTCGGGACCGGGGTGACGCGCCCGGCCCTCATCGACCAGTTCGGCTTCTTTCCCGGATTTTTCATCGGCAATCCCCAGCTGAGGCCGGAAAGCTCGTTCGGTTGGGACGCCGGCTGGGAGCAGACCTGGTTCGGAGGCGAGGTCGTGACCGACGTGACTTATTTCAACGTGCGCTTCACCGACAAAATCATCACGGTCGGCGTGCCCAGTCTTCCCGGCACCACGACCGAGACCAATGCGCCGGGCGTGTCACCCCGTCAAGGCGTGGAAGCGACGGTGAAGATCAATCCGGTCAGCTGGGTGACGATCGCCGCTTCCTACACCCACACGGATGCGCGCCTCTCCGACGGCACGGCGGAAATCCGTCAGCCCAAGGACAAAGGCAGCATCAACATCACGACACATTGGCTCGACAACAAGCTGCACGTGACTACGGGGATCGTCCTCCACAGCGACATGCCGGATCTGTTTTTCGGCACCTTCCCGTTCCCGACCGTCACCCTGCCACCCTACACCGTGGTGAACGCATCCATCAGCTACGATGTCTGGCCCGGCGCGCAAATCTATGCCCGCGTCCAGAATCTCTTCAACACGAGCTACGAGGAAGTGTTTTCCTTTCGCGCCCAGCCTTTCATCGCCTATGCGGGATTGCGGGTGCACTTGAGCCCGTAGGAGAACGCAATCGCACCGGCCTGGAAGCCCTACGCGAGACGCAAAGAGCTTGCCAGGCCGGCGGCCGCGTGGGTCGGGCGCCGGCCGTCCTCCCGAGGTGGCCGCGCCTAGCGCGGCCCCCGAAGGACGGTCGGCTCCCTCACCCGCTACTTGGTCGCCGGCGGGGTCGCGGCCTGGCCCGGGGTCTTGGGCGCAGGCTTCTTCTCGGCTTTCATCGCAGCCGTGTCGGGTTTGGCGTGCTTCACCTGTTTCACATGCTTCACGCGGACATGCGTGACATGCCGGTGATGGCGCACGTGATGCCTCGCATGGCGCGGATGCTTGACCTTGGCATCCACGGCCGGCTTGCTGGTCTCGACCGCCGGCTTGGATGCGCCGGTCTCGGCCGCGAACGCCGGGGTGGCGACAACGGAAGCGGCGAGCAGCGCTGCAGCGATTTGCTTCAACATGGGAGTATTCCTTTCAGGGCCGGTTGTTCGGGTGACGTCGGTCGGCCCGGCCGATCGTTGCCGGCACTATACGCAAGCCGCGCTGAACCCGTGCTGAAGCCGATCGCGCGGTGCCGTTCAGCTAGATGAAGGCGGCATGAGGAAGCCGGTCGGTCAATGTTCAGATTCGGAGCCGCCGGACCCGATTTCCAACCATCACGGTCGCGTGAAAGCTCAGCACGTTTGCCGATCGGATCGCGAGGTCGTAGTATCGTCTCATGCAACGACGCACGTGGAGGGAACCGCCATGCGGAAAGATGCGCATCGTCTCGGAATGTTGGCAGCGGCGCTGCTGTTCGGGCTCTCGGTTTCTGCCGGGCCCGTGTTGGCCGCGGGCGATCCTGAGCCGCGCGGGACACAGCCGCCCCCGCCGCCGGCCTCGACCGGGAAGCAGGATCCCAAGGCGTCGCAAAAGAAGAAGCAGGAGAAGAAATCCGAGCAGGAGTTCATCGACGGCTACCGCGCCGCCCGCGCGCTGGCGCTCGGGGGCAAGTACGAGGAGGCGATCGCCGCGTTCCGGGCGCTCGGCCACGACGACAGCGCCGAAGTCGCCAATTACATCGGCTATGCCAATCGCAAGCTCGGTAATTACGAAGCCGCCAGGCTCTGGTACGAGAAGGCGCTCGCGGCGGACCCGAACCACGTGCGCACCTGGCAGTATTACGGGATGTGGCACGTCGAGCAGGGCAACGTGCTCAAGGCCCAGGATTTTCTGGAAAAGATCCGCTCGATCTGCGGCGGCAGCGCGTGCAAGGAATACGCCGACCTCAAGGCCGCGATCGAGGGCAACATCAGCTACTGAGATCGCGAGCTACTGAGATCGCGATCCCGTTTTGCGCGGCACAACATCCCGGCGCGACACGAGCTAATCTTCCGGCTGAGACTCCCGACCGGCATCTCGGGTCTCGTGCATGAGCCAGCCGACATAGGCCGGATCGCCGCCCTCGAGCGGCAGGAACAGCACCGCCGGCGTCGTATATGAATGCATCCCTTTGACCGCCTCGCGCACCGCCTCGGCAAGCGAGGCGCGCGTCTTGATGATCATCACCACTTCCTCGGCGCGCTCGATCGCGTCCTGCCACCAATAATGCGAGATCATGCCCGGCAGGATATTGACGCAGGCCGCGAGCCGCCGCTCCACGATGGCGCGTCCGGCCTGCTCCGCCTCGACAACGGATGGATAGGTCGTATAGACGAAGACCGCGCGATCCATGTTCGTCACTCCCGGTTTTGCGCGAATTCCGATCCGCGCCGCTCCGAGCACTTGGACCGATGAACCGCACCGCCGCCCGAACCGAGAAGCTGGCCTTTGTCGCGGGCCCGAGCCCGGAGGCGCAGAGTGCCCGCGCCCGGCTCGCCGCGCGCTACGGCGAGGTCGAACCGGAGAGCGCCGACGTCATCGTGCCGCTCGGCGGCGACGGCTTCATGCTGCAGACCCTGCACCGCCTGATGAGCTCGGGCAAGCCGATCTACGGCATGCACCGCGGCACCGTCGGCTTTCTCATGAACGAATATCAGGAAGAAGGCCTGAAGGAGCGCATCGCCGCGGCGGAGCCGACCGTGATCCATCCGCTGCGCATGCTCGCCCGCGACATGGCCGGCGTCGAGCATCAGGCCCACGCGATCAACGAAGTTTCGGTCTATCGCCAATACTATCAGGCTGCGCGGCTGCGCATCCTCATCGACGGCAAGGAGCGGCTCGAGGAGCTTGTCGCCGACGGGCTCCTGGTCGCCACCCCGGCCGGCTCGACCGCGTACAATCTGTCGGTCCAGGGTCCGGTGATCCCCATCAATGCGCCGCTGTTGGCGCTCACCCCGATCAGCCCGTTCCGTCCCCGGCGCTGGCGCGGCGCCTTGCTGCCCGACCGCGCCCGCGTGACCATCGAGGTGCTGGAGCCCGACAAGCGCCCGGCCGCTGCCGTCGCCGATCACGACGAGGTTCGCTCGGTGCGAACCGTCGAGATCTCGATGGACCACGGCATCGCCATCCACATGCTGTTCGACCCCGGCCACAGCCTCGACGAGCGCATTTTGCGCGAGCAGTTCGGCTATTGAGCGGCTCAGCGCGGCCAAAGTCATGACTCGTGTCCCGGGCGCGGCGCAGCACGAAAGTGTGCGCCGCTGAACCGGGACCCATTTGCAGCTATTTGGAGCTGGACCCCGGATCTGCGGCGCATCGCTTCGCGCTGCGCCTTGTCCGGGGAACGCTGCCTGGTATCACGCCGCGGCGAGTTCCTGGCAGAACAGCCGCGCCTCTTCACGGGCGGCTTCGGTCGCAAAACGCCGCAACAGGGTGAGGATCGGGTCGATCTCGGTTGCAGCCGCATCGGCGTAGCGCGTGAGCACGCGTTCGATCATGCGGCGCTTGAGCTGCGCCGGGCCGCCGACATCGCCGATGAACCCATGCTCATGCAGCGCCTCGATCGCCGCCGCGAACGCCGGCAACGTCGATTCCGGCAAGCCCGCCCGCTCGCACAGCGCCCGCGCGCCTGCGCCGCGCCGATCGTGCAACAGCACGGCGACCCGCGCGGGCGGCAGGTCGGAAAGTTCGGCGAGCGCCTGCTCGAACAAGGCGAGATTGCCGCACAGGAGCGTGCGCAGCATCAGCCCGGCGTTGAGTTGACCGCTTTCGCGCAGGTGCCGCACCAAGGGCCCGAGCTCGCGGACCGGGGATGCGGCGGCGAGCGTGATCGTCCCCTTCTCGCAGGCCTCGCGGCTGATGCGCCGGGCGCGCGTCTCGTCGAGCCAGCGCCGCTCCGCGACGAACGAGATCAGCGTCTGCGATAGTTGGATCATCAAGGCTTGCCGGGTCGTCGCCGGCAAATCCTCGCGCGCGAACAAGGCCTCGCGGAGCACGGGCAAGTGCCCGAACCGCTCGGCGACGCGTCTGAGCGAAAACGCGGCGATCCCGGCCGCGGGATTCTCGATGAGGGCCTGACACACTTCGGCCGAGGCTATTTCGGCGATGGCGGCCGCGACCGAACGCGGCAACCCGGTCCGGCGTGAGATCGGCGCCTGGCTCGCCTCATCGCCCGCCGCCACCAGCTCCACGAGATCGGCGTCGAGCAAGAGCGGCGAGCGTTCGAGCACGAGATCGGCGATTTCGGGTTGGTCGCCGGCAAGCGCGAAAATGACGGCTGGCGGCGCTTCCGGCGATGCGGCCAAAGTTTCGGCAAGCGCCCGCCGCACCATGGACGAAGGATCGTCGAGCGACATCACCATCGCGCCTTCGGCGGCGAGGCGGTCGTCCGGCGAGAGATCCGAGTGAAGATAGGCGCGGGCCAATGCGGCCGTGGCATCGGCCCGGTCCGCGGCCGGGGCCGTACGCACCCACTGGAGGAAATGACGAACGATCATCGTGCCGACGCGACAGGAGCACCGGACTCTTAGCCGGCGAGCAGCAACATAACGCCAGCCGCTTAACAAACCGTTCACCATAAAACCCGTTGCCGCCCCTTGCATTGTCTGCGACCCGGCGCCCGCTTGCGGAACGAATTTGCCGCGAATCCGTGTTGGTAAACCCCCGATTAATGCATAAATCCCTCTATCCGTAGCCCGGGTGGAGCAAAGCGTGATCCGGGGATGAGCCGGTATTGCGCGGCGTTTCGCGCGGCTCCATCGGGACTACGTCACAACCCCAACGCGGCACGACCGCCATGCCCCAGGCGCGTATTTTCGGCCGACACGACGAGCGCACGCTCGCGCAAATGCAGCGCTGCATGCAGGTCGGCAGCGTGGCCGGCGGAGTGCTGTGCGCGGACGGCCATCTCGGTTACGCGCATCCGATCGGCGGCGTCATCGCCTATGAGGACCACGTCTCGATTTCCGGCGTCGGCTTCGACATCGGCTGCGGCAATCTGGCGGCACGCCTGGATATCCGGAAATCCGCGATCGCGGACCGCGTCGGGACGATCGCCCGCGATGTCGCCCGCAACGTCAGCTTCGGGCTCGGGCGCGCCAATGCCGAAAAGGTCGAGCATCCGCTGTTCGACGACGCGCGGTGGAAATCTGCCGCGGTCGAGGACCTCAAGAGCATGGCGCGCAACCAGCTGGGCACGGTGGGCTCCGGCAACCATTACGTCGATCTGTTCGAAGACGAGGACGGCTTCGTGTGGATCGGCGTGCATTTCGGCTCGCGCGGGCTGGGCCACAAGAGCGCGAGCAAATATCTCAGGGAAGCGGGCGGTCGCGACGGCATGGACGTCGAGCCCGCCCTGGTGCGGGCGGATTCCGAGCTCGGGCAGCGCTATCTCGCCGCCATGGAGCTCGCCGGATCCTATGCTTACGCCGGGCGCGAATGGGTGGTCGACAAGGTGCGCTCGATCCTGGGCGCCAACATTACCGAGGCGGTTCACAACCATCACAATTACGCCTGGCGCGAGGAGCATGCGGGCCGAAAGCTGTGGGTCGTGCGCAAGGGCGCAACCCCGGCGTTCCCGGGGCAGCGCGGCTTCGTCGGTGGTTCGATGGGCGACGACGCGGTGATCCTCGAAGGCGTCAACAGCGAACAGGCGCGCGACGCGCTCTACAGCACGATCCACGGTGCCGGCCGGGTGATGTCGCGCACCGAGGCGCGCGGCCGCTTTCAGCGCGATCCCTCTACCGGCAAGAAGATGCGCATGCCCGGCCGCGTCCGCCACGACGAGATGCTGGCGTGGCTGCGGGAAAAAGGCGTGCTCCTCCTCGGCGGCGGGCTCGACGAGGCGCCGCAAGCCTACCGCCGCCTGCCCGACGTGCTCGCCGAGCACGCGGGCACCGTGCGCGTGCTGCACACGCTGCGGCCGTTCGCAGTGGTCATGGCCGGCGAGAAGGAATTCGATCCGTACAAGGATTGAGCGACCGATTTGGGGCGGCGCCCGCAACCGCGGCACGCGCCTGCTCTTGCTATTCTGCGGTCCCGCCGGTGAAATTGCGCCGAGAACTCTTTGCCAGGAGGAAAACCCATGGAACAGGCTGCGCTCTCGCCGACCCGCCATCCCCGCGGCGGGCTTTATTTCGAGGATTTCCCGCTCGGCCAGGTGTTCGAGCATCGTCTCACCCGCACGGTGACGCAGATGGACAACATGCTGTTCTCCAACATGACGCTCAACCCGCAGCCGTTGCACATCGATCGGCATTTCTGCGAGCGGGAGACCGAATGGGGCCAGCCGATCATGAACTCGCTGTTCACGCTTGGCCTCATGATCGGCATCTCGGTCAACGACCTCACGGTCGGCACCACGATCGCCAACCTCGGCATGACCGAGGTCAAGTTCCCGCATCCGCTGTACGAGGGCGACACGGTTCACTGCACCACCGAAGTGCTGGGCAAGCGGGAGTCGAACTCGCGTCCGGGATCCGGCATCGTCGAGTTTCATCACCGCGCCTACAATCAGGACGGCAAGCTCGTCGCCGAATGTCATCGTCAGGCTTTCATGCGCATGCGGCCGCGATGATCGCGGCGATACGCTCCGCGCTGTTCGTGCCCGGCGACAGCACGGCCAAGCTCGCCAAATCGCTTTCCGCCGGCGCCGATGCCCTGATCCTCGATCTCGAGGACTCGGTCGCCGCCGAGCGCAAGGCGGGCGCGCGCGAGACCACGCTCGCCTTCCTCGCGGACGCGCGAAAAAGCCAAGCCCGGCCGCTGCTCATGGTGCGCATCAACGCGCTCGAGACCTCCCTTGCCGATGCCGACCTCGACGCCGTCGTCGCCGGATCGCCCGACGCCATTATTCTGCCCAAGGCCGAGGGCGGCGCCGCTATCGCGCACCTCGATGCCAAGCTCGCCGCGCGCGAGGCGATCCACGGCCTCCCGGACGGCGAAATCCGCATCCTGCCCATCGCGACCGAGACTGCGAGCGCGCTGTTCGTCGCCGGCACCTATGGGGGCGTCAGCGCGCGGCTCATGGGCTTGAGCTGGGGCGCGGAGGATCTCTCCGCCGATCTCGGCGCGGAGACCAATCGCGACGCCGAGGGACGCTTCACCGAGCCGTTTCGCTTCGCCCGCAATCTCTGCCTCGCCGCGGCCGCGGCCGCCAAGGTGCAGGCCATCGACACGGTGTTCGTCGATTTTCGCAATCCCGAGGGGCTCCAGCGCGAAGCCGAGGAGGCGCGCCGCGACGGATTCACCGGCAAGCTCGCGATCCATCCCGCCCAGGTCGCGACCATCAACGAGGTGTTCACGCCCTCGCCCGCCGCGATCGCCAGGGCGCGCGCGGTGATCGCCGCCTTTGCGGAACATGCCGGCGCCGGCGTCGTCGGCATCGACGGCATCATGTACGACCGGCCGCACCTCGAGCGCGCCAAGCGATTGCTGGCGCGGGCCGCGGCGGCGGGGCTCGGATGAGGATCGCAAATAAGAGTATCTGTCAGCGTTTCTTCCGAGCGCCATACACGGCGCGCGGATCGAACACCTTCGCGGCGTCGCGAAACTCGAGCGGGATCGGCCCGCTGGATTTCGGTCCGAGCGGCACGGCGCGATAGAAGCAGGATCGCCGTCCGGTGTGGCAGGCCCCCCCGCCGGTCTGCTCGACCTTGATCAGGATCGCGTCCTGATCGCAGTCGACCCGCAGCTCGACGACGCGCTGGGAGTGCCCTGAAGTTTCTCCTTTGCGCCACAGCGATTTGCGCGAGCGGCTGAAATACCAGGCCTCGCCGGTCGCAATCGTCTTGATCAGCGCCTCCGCGTTCATGTGCGCGACCATCAAGACTTCGCCCGTAGCCGCATCCGTGGCGACGCAGGTGAGAAGCCCGTCCGCGTCGAATTTCGGCGAAAGCGCGCTCCCCTCCTCCACCTCGGCGGAAGAGCCGCGCGGCGCAAAATAATCGCTGTTTCCGGACACGGGCGACCTCGCGTGATCAGAGAGAACATCCTGCTGCGCGGGAGACCCCCCTTTTCAAGCAGGGCGATCGCATATGACTAGCAGCTCGGTCCGGTTACCTCTCCTTGTGGTGGAGATGTTCCGAGCCGGCCGCCAATCCAGCTCAGGCGGCCGCGCCGCGCACCAGCGTGATGAAGCGCACCTGCTCGGTCGCCTCGCGGAAGCTTCCGGTGAACTGCGTGGTGACGGTCGACACTCCGGGCTTCTGCACCCCGCGCATCGACATGCACAAATGCTCGGCTTCGAGCATCACCGCCACGCCGCGCGGCTTGAGGATCTCCTCGATCGCGGTCGCCACCTGCGAGGTCAGGTGCTCCTGGGTCTGCAGCCTGCGCGCATAGACGTCGATCAGCCGCGCGAGCTTGGAGAGCCCCACCACCCGCTCGACCGGGATATAGGCCACGTGCGCCTTGCCGAGGAAGGGCGCCATGTGGTGCTCGCAATGCGAGGAGAAGGGAACGTCCCGGATCAGCACCAGATCGTCATAGCGGCCGATCTCGGAGAACGTGCGGTCGAGCACGTCGAGCGGACACTCGCGGTAGCCCCGGAACAGCTCCTCATAGGCGCCCACGACCCGTGCCGGCGTGTCGCGCAAGCCCTCGCGAGCCGGATCGTCGCCGGCGAACGCGATGAGCGTCCGGACCGCGGCTTCGGCCTCCTCGTGGGAAGGCCGCGGGCTCACCGGCTGCGGTGCCGCGCGCACATGATCCGACAGCTGCGGCCTGGGAAACGGTTTCAGAATCGCGTCCATGAACTCTCTCCGTTCGACCGCCGCCGCGGGGAAAGCCGCGCGCCGGGAGTGTCACCGGGAGGCCGCCCCGCGCAAGCGGCCCCGCAGTAGAGCATGCGGCGACCGGCCGCTGCATTCCGATTCCGATGATGTCGATTGTTCACGGGATCGGCACGGGCGGGCCAAGCAGCGATAGAGGCAATGATAGAATCCGACGCATATCGCCTGGCCCGATCCGTCCCTATATATTCGGCTCGAGAGATCGTGCAAACGACGCCGTTGGTCAAATTTCGGCGAGAAGCATGCTGAACGAGGTCTACAACCGCCGGATTCTGGAGCTCGCGGCCTCGATTCCGCACCTGGGTCGACTGGACGGTCCGGACGCGACCGCGACGGCGCATTCCAAGCTGTGCGGCTCGACCGTCACCGCCGACTTGAGGATGGACGGCGACGTCGTGACCGACTTTGCCCACGAGGTGAAGGCTTGCGCGCTCGGCCAGGCGTCCTCCTCCATCATGGCTCGCAACGTCGTCGGCTCCCGTGCCCAGGAATTGCGCGAGCTGCGCGAGACGGTGCGCCGCATGCTCAAGGAGAACGGCGCGCCGCCGGCGGGCAAATGGGCCGACATCGCCGTGCTGGAGCCGGTGCGGGATTACAAGGCGCGCCACGCCTCGACCCTGCTCACCTTCGATGCGGTGGTTTCCGCGATCGACCAGATCGAGGCGAAGCGCCGGGGCTCGGTGGCCGCGGAATAGGAGAATGCGCCCTCCCCTCGTCGATGCCCTGACCCGTGCCCCTCGGCTGGCGGGACGCGGGCTGATCCAGGTCTATCGCCATACGCTCTCGCCGCTGGTCGGCTTGCATTGCCGCCACCTGCCGACCTGCTCCGAATACGCCGACGAGGCGATCGGCCGGTTCGGCCTGTGGGCCGGCGGCTGGATGGCGCTGGCGCGGCTCTTGCGCTGTCATCCCTTCGGCAGCTCCGGGCTCGACCTCGTGCCGGCCGCGTTGCCCGCAAAATCCCGCTGGTATATGCCATGGCGCTACGGCCGCTGGCGCGGCACCAATGCGCTTGCGGCTGACCGGCCCTGAGCATCCCTCGCCTGCCGGCGACACGCGGCGGTTCTCGCTTGAAGCTTTCGACCTGGGGCCCGGGACCATCCACAACGTACAACTGCCGACAAAGGCTCAAACAGAGAGCACAAAATGATCGCGCTGATCAGGCAAACGAAACTTCGTTGGGCGATCACGGGCGTCGCCTTCATGACGCTCTTGGCTTCGTTTTGTCACCCGGCAACGGCAGCAGAAAAGTGGGACCTCTATATTTACAACGCCGTCTCCACGGTGGGCGCCGTAAGGGGCCTCAACAGGATGATCGAGGCCATTGAGAAGGACACCGACGGCGCCGTGACGATCAGGCTGCATCTGGGTGGATCCCTTCCGATCAACACGACGACGATTACGCAGGCAGTCGGCGATGGCGTCGTACATATGGGCGACGACGGCTACTTTCTCGGGAACGTGCCGATCGGCGGTGTCCTGCGTCTGCCGATGTTGATCCGCACCAGGGAGGAATATCAACAGGCGGCGGTCGTCTTGGACCCCTACATCAACCGGGCGTTCGAGAAAAAAGGCATCATCGTACTGGGGCAGTATCTCTACCCGTTCCAGGTCGCCTTCTCGCGGCGGGAGCTGACCAAGCTCGCCGACATCAAGGGACAGAAGCTGCGCGTGACTTCCCCCGAGCAGGGCGAGTTCGTGAAGCGACTGGGCGGGGCGGCCGTCACCATCGGCGCGCCCGAAGTGCCCTCCGCACTCGACCGCGGGGTGGTAGACGGAGTGTTCACGGCGAGTACGGGCGGTGGCAACATCTGGAAGGACCTGCTGAAGTACAATTACCGGATCGGCGTGAACTACTTCAACTCGATCGTGATCGTGAACAAGGAGGCCTTCGACAAGCTTGCGCCGGACGTGCAAGGCAAGCTTCGCAAGGCCGTCACAGACGCCATGCCGTGGATCACCGCGACCATGGAGTCCGAAGAAGAGGATGTGACCCAGAAGATGGCCGCGGGCGGCATGATCGTGACGCGGCCGAAGCCCGAAGAGGTCGCCGAGGCGGAGAGGATTCTTGTCTCGTACTGGGACGAGTGGGCGAAGACGAAAGGCCCCGATGCGATCGAGGCGTTGAAGCAAGTCCGCGCCGTGCTCGGCCGATAATCGACCTATGAACCCGGTGCCGGAGGTCGACGACGCCGTCGTTCAGCTGCTGGAAGAGGTCACGCCGGGCGCCAGCAAGATCGAACAACTGTGTGAGCTGCTGTGCGGGCTGGCGCTGATCGGGATGATCGCGCTGATCGGGGCCGAAGCATTTGCGCGGAACTTGTTCAACATTTCGTTGCAGATAACCGACGAGATCGGCGGCTATCTGTTCGTCGCGGTATCGTTTCTAAGCCTTTCCGTCGCCGAGGCGCACGGCGCCTTCCATAGAGTGGAGCTGGTCCAAGCGCGGCTGTCGCCGCGGATGCGCCTGATATCGCAGATCGGCTTCGATCTGATGGCGCTGGCCGCCTCCGTGATTCTGACCTGGCAGCTGGTCCGGCTGGTCCTGAACTCGTGGCGGTCGGAGGACGTCGCCCCGACTCCGCTGCTGACGCTGCTTTGGGTGCCTCAGCTGAGCATGCCGATCGGAACGGCGATCCTGTGTGCCGCGCTGGTCAGGACGATCCTGGCGAAAGCCCGCCGACTGCAGCCGGAGGCGAGGCTTTGACCCCCGGTCCCGAGCTGTTCCTCGTCATGATGGCGTTCCTTGCACTGCTCGTGGCCGGGATGACGATCCCGTTCGCGATCACCGTGCCGGCGCTGCTGTATCTCGTTCTGCACGGCGGCGTGAACGCCCTCAAGGGCCTCGGACTGGTGAGCTGGGGCAGCATGAACAGCTTCACGCTGACGGCAATTCCGCTGTTCATCCTGATGGCGGAGATTCTGCAGGAAAGCCGTCTCAGCCTTCGGGTCTATCGCGGGCTGTCGAAGCTGGTCTCCGGGATCCCCGGAGGACTGCTGCAGACCAACATCGCCGGCTGCGCCATTTTCGCCGCTATCAGCGGATCGAGCGTCGTCACCGCCGCCTCCATCGGCCGCGTAGCCCTGCCCGAGCTGCTGAAGCGCAACTACAGCCGGCGCCTCGCCGCCGGATCTCTCGCCGCCGGCGGCACGCTCGGCATCCTGATCCCGCCGAGCATCGCGATGATCGTCTATGGCACGTTCACCGAGACGTCCGTCGCCAAGCTCTTCATGGCCGGGGTGATGCCGGGGCTCGTCCTCACCGGCATGTTCATGGTCTATATCGCCGCCCACGCCATGCTGCGGCCGGACATTGCGCCGGTCGAGCACGGGGCGCGCTCGCTGGCAGAACTGGCCGGCGCACTCGCCGACGTGCTGCCTTTCGTGGTCCTGATCGGGGGGACGATCGGAACCATTTACACCGGCTTGGTGACGCCGACCGAGGCAGCCGCCGTCGGTTGCTTCCTTGCGATCGTCATCGCCATGATCTGGGGCGATTTCGGACGGCGCACCTTCGTGACGGCGCTCCAGACCACGATCAGGGTCAGCGGCAATGTGCTGTTCATCATCTACGCGGCCTATATTTTTTCCTACGCCATCAGTTATGCCGGCGTGGGAGAGCAAATCACCGCCTTCCTGGTCGGCCTCAAACTGAACAGGTTGGAGTTCTTCGTGGCGCTGTTCGTGCTGTACACGGCCCTCGGCTGCCTGGTCGAAAGCCTAGGCATGATCGTGGTCACGGTTCCGCTGCTTTATCCGGTGCTGTTGCAATACGGCATCGACCCGATCTGGTTCGGCGTCATCCTCGTGGTGTTCATCGAGCTGGGGCAGATCTCGCCGCCGATCGGAATCAATCTTTTCGTGATCCAAAGCATCTGGGATGGCAAGCTGAGCGATGTGGCGATCGGCACGATCCCGTTTCACCTGATCATGTTTCTGCTGCTGATCCTACTTGTGGCTTGGCCGGACGTCGCTTTGTGGCTGCCGGCCCGCATGTCGTCCTCGCCATAGCGAATGGAAGCGATCGATGTTCGCGCCGCCGCAGCCGATCGAGACTCAGGTGTTCGCCCGCTTGCCCGATTCCTTCCGCAGGAAGGACCCGGCGAACGTCTGGGCCATGACGAACCGTCGGGGCATCGCCGCCGATTCGTTTCTCGAAGGACCCTCGTTCGATCGCGACGGCAATCTCTACGTCGTCGACATCCCTTATGGCCGCGTGTTCCGAGTCTCGCCGATCGGCGAGTTCGCGCTCATCGCCGAGTATGACGGCGAACCGAACGGGTTGAAGATCGCCAAGGACGGCAGGATCTTCATCACGGATTACCGACACGGCATCATGCTGCTCGATCCGGTTAGCGGCCGTGTCTCGACCGTGCTCGAGCGACGCTGGTCCGAGCGCTTCAAGGGCGTCAACGATCTGGTTTTCGCCAGCAACGGCGATCTTTATTTCACCGACCAGGGACAAACCGGTCTGCACGACCCTACCGGCCGCGTCTATCGGCTGCGCACCGACGGCCGGCTCGAGCTGATCATCGACACCGTGCCAAGTCCCAACGGCATCGTGCTCAACCGCGCGGAGCACATCCTCTACGTCGCGGTCACGCGCGGGAATTGCGTCTGGCGCGTGCCGCTGATGCCGGACGGCACCGCCTCGAAGGTCGGGCTGTTCGTGCAGCTTTCGGGAAGCCTGGGCGGCCCTGACGGGCTGGCGATGGACGAAGCCGACAATCTCGCCGTCGCGCACGCCGGTCTCGGCGCGGTTTGGATCTTCAGCCGGCTCGGCGAGCCGCTGTATCGCGTTCGCTCGTGCACCGGACTGGCGACGACGAACCTCGCGTATGGCGGCCCCGACCGAAAGCGCTTGTACATCACTGAGTCCGAGACGGGCACCATTCTGGTCGCGGAGCTTCCGGTCGCAGGAAGGACGATGTACTCGCATCTGTAGCCGCGGCGAGCGGATGCGGGCTGGAACCCATATTTTCCAGGCGAGCAAATCCTTGGGTGACGGTACGGACGCTCGAAACCGTCTATGGTCATCATCGTCCCGCGCACTTGACGCCAGCCAAAAACGCCCCTACCGGCACCCCCAATGGTCGGCCAGTAAATCAAAAACGCCCCTACCGGCACCCCCAATGGTCGGCCAGTAAATCCCGTGAACCGGACGCGACCGCAAAGCCCGGTTTGCACAGGCATGAAAGCGATTATATGCAGTTTGACGCTTACCTGCGTTCGTAGGCAGCGAGTGAGCAGGAGAGAAGAATGGTTGCGCTTACCTTCCCCGACGGGGCGCGTCGGGAATTTCCGAACCATGTCACCGGGAGCGAGGTCGCCGAGTCGATCTCGAAATCGCTCGCCAAGAAGGCGGTGGCGATGGCGCTCGATGACCGTCTGGCCGATCTTTCCGACCCGATCGAGCACGACGCGAAGATCGAGATCGTCATCCGCGAGGACCCGCGCGCGCTCGAATTGATCCGCCACGATTGCGCCCACGTGCTGGCCGAGGCGGTGCAGACCTTGTGGCCGGGAACCCAGGTCACCATCGGGCCGGTGATCGAGAACGGGTTCTATTACGATTTCTTCCGCAACCAGCCTTTCACGCCGGAAGATTTTCCGGCGATCGAGGCCAAGATGCGGGAGATCATCGCCAAGAACCGGCCGTTCACCAAGGAAATCTGGGACCGCGAGCACGCCAAGCGCGTGTTCCGCGACAAGGGCGAGCTGTTCAAGGTCGAGCTGATCGACGCGATCCCCAAGGACGAGCCGATCAAGATCTACAAGCAGGGCGAATGGTTGGACCTGTGCCGCGGGCCGCACATGAGCTCGACCGGCCGGATCGGCTCCGCCTTCAAGCTGATGAAGGTGGCGGGCGCCTATTGGCGCGGCGATTCGAACAATCCGATGCTGACCCGCATCTACGGCACGGCTTGGGAGAACCAGGCCGACCTCGATGGGTATCTGCACCGTCTCGAGGAAGCCGAGCGGCGCGACCATCGCCGGCTCGGGCGCGAGATGGATCTGTTCCATTTCCAGGAGGACGCGCCGGGCTCGGTGTTCTGGCATCCGAAGGGCTGGGAGCTGTTCCGCAATCTGCAGAACTACATCCGCCGGCGGCAGACGGCGGCCGGCTATGCCGAGGTCAACGCGCCCGAGCTGATGGATGCCTCGCTGTGGGTGGCCTCCGGCCACATGGAGACGTTCCGGGACAACATGTTCCTGACCGAGCAGCGCGAGGCCGACGAGCGCACCTATGTGATCAAGCCGATGAACTGCCCGGGCCACATCCAGATCTTCAAGCACGGGTTGAAATCCTACCGCGATCTGCCGCTGAAGCTTGCCGAATTCGGCAAGGTGCACCGCTTCGAGCCTTCGGGTGCGCTGCATGGGCTGATGCGCGTGCGCGCCTTCACCCAGGACGACGCCCACGTGTTCCTCACCGAGGATCAGATCACGGCGGAATGCCTCGCCATGAACGACCTGATCCTGTCGATTTACGAGGACTTCGGCTTTTCCGACGTGACCATCAAATTCTCCGACCGTCCCGCGCCGCGCATCGGCGCGGACCAGGTCTGGGACAAGGCGGAGAGCGCGCTGATGCAGGCGCTCGAAGCCTCCGGCCGGCCGTGGACGTCGAACAAGGGCGAAGGCGCGTTCTACGGGCCGAAGCTCGAATACGTGCTGCGCGACGCCATCGGGCGCGACTGGCAGTGCGGCACGATCCAGGTCGATTTCTTCATGCCGGGCCGGCTCGGCGCGTTCTATATCGACGAGCATTCCAGCAAGGTCACGCCGGTCATGCTGCACCGGGCGATGTTCGGTTCGCTCGAGCGCTTCACCGGCATCTTGATGGAGCACTATGCCGGGCATTTCCCGCTGTGGCTCACGCCGGTGCAGGCCGTCATCTTCACCATCACGTCGGACGCCGACGATTACGCGCGCGCCGCGGTTCGTGCCGCCGAGCGCGCCGGCCTGCGGGTCGAGGCCGACCTGCGCAACGAGAAGATCACCTACAAGGTGCGCGAGCACTCGGTCGCGAAAATCCCGGTGTTGCTCGTGGTCGGCAAGAAGGAGGCGGCGGACGGCACCGTGTCGATCCGCCGACTCGGCAGCCAGGCGCAGACGGTGATGCCGCTGGAAAAAGCCCTCTCGATGCTCGCTGAGGAGGCGGTCGCTCCCGATCTCAAGCGCCTGAAGCTCGCGGCGTAGCGGCCTCACCTCGCCCCGGTTATCTCCCGCTTGTGGGCGAGGTCGGCTCGGGCGCTATGCGCGGTGACAATGCCGGCTATTTCGCCAGCACTTCGATTTCCCGGTCGAAGCCGGGCTCGACCTTGAAGTCGCGCGTGAAGACCTTGCCTTCGTTGCGGGCGATGGCGACGTAATCGCCTTCTGCCAGGATCACCCTCGGAAAGGCGCCGATCGATTCCTTGATGACGTCGCCGCCCGGCGTGAGCACCGACCAGGCGGTGTTGGCGAGCGCCTCGCCGCCGCGCTCGGCCAGGAGCTTGAGCGTGATCACCGCTGCCCGGTGGTTGATGGTCACGTCGGTGAGTTTTCCGGCCTGCACGCGGATATCGGAGCGCATCACGGCGTTGCCGTCGCCGTAGTTCGACACGACGTAGTAGGTGCCTTCCGGCAGCAGCACCAATTCTCCGGTCGCGACGTCCCGGGCCATCGGGCGCTTGTCGCCGGGCTCGAACTGGCTGCCGGGATAGACGTCGAATGAGATCTGGCCTGCCGGAATCCGGCTGTCGCCGACGCGCCCTTCGAAGCGCGCGCCGCCGGCGGCAATTTCGAAGGTTTCCCGCACCGTTTCCGCGCGGAGCTGGACCCGCTTTGCGACATTGGCGAGCCCGAAGCTGACGTTGACCACGTATCCGCCGGGCGGCAACACGAACGTGGGCGTGGCCGTGCGGTCTTCCTTGATCACGCGGAACGCCCCGTTCGGATCGGGCTTGTCCGCATAGACGCGCCAATGCAGCGCGCCGGGAATTGCCGGCGGATCGCGCCCGAAGCGGGCGCTCACCATCAGCGCGACCTGGCCGGGCGGAACGACGAGCGAGCTTTGCGCGGCGGCCGGCGGCGGAGGCGCGGCCGGAGCTGCCATTGCGGGCGGTGCCACCGGGGGCGTGAGTACGGTCGGCGAGCCGGGTGTCACCAGCGCGGCGGGCGGAGGTGCCGGCGAGCCGATCGGCGCGGGCGGCCGGGGCGGCGTAAATGCCGGGTCGGGCGATTGCGCCGAGATCTCCCGCGGCATCAGTGCGGCAACGGCAAATAGCGCTGCAAACCAGCAGCGCCAGCCGGCCGTCCCCGCTCCCCACGCGACCATGTGCTTGGTTTATCGCTGCAATCTTGGCAATTTCAAGCCGGCTGAGCGGTTTGTCAGCGCTGTCACGCTATGCTAGGCGCACCCCTCGGTCTTGCCGACGGCGCGGGCAGTCCGCTTGAAAGACCAACGTATTTTCTGCGCAAGTCGCGTTCGCAGGCGAAAACAGGCCGGACGAGCTGCGACCCATCATCCCGATCCGCGGAGCCCAACATGCCGGACGCCCTCGAACTGCTCAGGACGAGACGGTCGGTCAAGCCTGCCGACCTCTCCGCGCCGGGGCCGTCCGCGGCCGAGATCGATACCCTGCTCGCCATCGCGTCCCGCGTGCCCGATCACGGCAAGCTCGCTCCCTGGCGTTTCATCGTCTTTGCCGGAGACGCCAGGCTGAAAGCCGGAGAGAAGATCGCCGAAGCGTTCGGGGCCGATCACCCGCAAGCAAAACCCGAAGAGATCGCGTTCGAACGCATGCGGCTCGCGCGAGCCCCGATCGTCGTTGCAGTCGTGAGCCGGGCCGCGCCGCACGTGAAGATCCCGGAATGGGAGCAGGTGCTTTCGGCCGGCGCGGCCGCGATGAACCTCGTCAACGCGGTCTATGCGCTCGGATACGCCGCGAGCTGGATCACGGAATGGTATGCTTATGATCGCCGCGTGCTCGATGCGCTCGGCGTCTCACCGCACGAGCGCCTTGCCGGATTCGTGCATATCGGCACGCCGGTGCGGACGGCCGAGGAACGCCGGCGCCCCGTGCTCGCCGAGATCGTGACGCGCTATGGAGCCTGAGGACGCGCAATGTTCTACACCACGGACGTCAACGACCACGGCCTGCCTCACGATCCGTTCAAAGCCATCGTCGCGCCTCGGCCGATCGGATGGATCAGCTCGATCAGCGCCAACGGCGACGTCAATCTCGCCCCCTATTCGTATTTCAACGGCGTCTCGAGCCGGCCTCCCGTGGTTTGTTTCTCGAGCGAGGGCCGCAAGGATTCCGTGACGTTCATCGAAGAAACCAGGGAATTCGTCTGCAATTTCGCGAGCTGGGATCTGCGGCTGGCCATGAATATCACCTCAGCTCCGTTTCCCCGCGGTGTCGACGAACTGCGTGCGGCCGGGCTCACGCCCGTGCCGAGCCGACTGGTGCGACCGCCGCGGGTTTCCGAGGCGCCGTGCGCAATGGAATGCATGGTGCTGCAGACCGTCTCGCTCAACGACATCGCAGGCAATCCCATCGACCGTCACGTCGTGTTCGGCCAGGTGCTCGGCGTGCACATCGACGATCGCTTCATCGCCAACGGTCGACTCGATACCGCGGCCATGCGGCCGATCGCCCGCTGCGGCTACGACGAATATGCCGTGGTCGACGAAGTCTTCCGCATGGTCCGGCCCAGCGTGCCCGAGGCCGCGCTTGCGCCGCGGCTCGCCGAGCCCATGGGACGACGGTCGCGACGGCCATGATCCCAGATCCCGCCGGGAACGCCGGGCAGGCACAAACGTTGTATTATGCGCGTCGAGCCGGCGAAGTGGCGGCGGTCGATGGCAGATGGCAATTGTCATCGTCGTGTCATCGCGTGTAGTTTATCTGCGAGCTTCACCATGAAAGCCCGCCGCGCTTGCCAACGCAGCGCGCGGGCTTCATGATTCCGGCGCTCGAGAAAGGTCTGCCGCCTTGCTGGATTTTCTGACGGGCCGAAAGAACGGGGACCGGGCCGCGGCCGCGGATGTGGATGCCGCGCCGCCTCGGAGGCCGACCATCGGTCTGGCGCTCGGCGGCGGGGCGGCGCGCGGCTTCGCTCACATCGGGGTGATCCGCACGCTGGTGAGCAAAGGGCTGGCGCCCGACGTCATTGCCGGGACCTCGATCGGCGCCGTCGCCGGCGGCTGCTTTGCGGCCGGCCAACTCGACGGGTTCGAGCAATGGGGCCGCAGTCTCACGGCTCGCAGCATCTTGAGCTATCTCGATATCAACTTGTCGGGCTCGGGGCTGATCTGGGGCCGGCGGCTGGCCGAGCGGCTCGACGGGGCGCTCGGAAACGTGGCGATCGACGATTTGCCGCTGCGGTTTGCGGCGATCGCCACCGAGATCAGCACCGGTCATGAGATCTGGCTGACTCGCGGCAACCTGGCCGACGCGTTGCGCGCCTCCTATGCGCTGCCCGGCATTTTTGCCCCGGTGCACATCGGCGGGCGCTGGCTGGTCGACGGAACCCTGGTCAATCCGGTGCCGGTGGCCGCGGCCCGGGCGCTCGGCGCGCGGCTGGTCATTGCGGTCAACCTCAACTCGGATCTGTTCGGGCGCGGGATGACGATCGCCAGCCACGGCCCGGACCTCGTGGAGGAGCGCCTCGACGCGAAAACGCGGGAGAGGCGCGGCCTGCGCGGACTGTTCGGCGCCGAGCAGATCCTCAAGCGTCAGTATTTCGGTCGGCCCGGACGGCCCGGAATCTCGACGGTGATGATCGAAGCCTTCAATGTCATGCAGGATCGGATCGCGCGATCGCGGCTTGCCGGCGACCCGGCCGACGTGATGATCAACCCGCAGCTCGGCCGTATCGGCTTGTTCGAATTTCACCGCGCCGAGGAGGCGATCGCGCTCGGCGCCGAAGCCGCCGAACGCGCGCTCGCACCGCTCACCGACGCCATTGCCGCGCTCGCGTCGACCTGAGCAATGGATTCTGATCGGGTCCGTACTCGCGAACTTCGCTCGATCACGCGGTCAGAATGTATTCCTTCAGCGCGTTCGACTCGTGTTCCATTTCTTCCAGCCGATACTTGACCACGTCGCCGATCGAGACCACCCCGGCAAGCTTGCCGCGCTCGATTACCGGTAGGTGACGGAACTTGCCCTTGGTCATCCGTTCCATGATCTCGGCTACCGTGTCGGATTCACTACAGGTCACCACCTTGCGCGTCATCACCTGTCCGACCGCCTCTTGCAGCGCACCGGGTCCGCGCTGCGCGAGCGCGCGTACGATGTCCCGTTCCGACAAGATGCCGGCCACCTGCCCGTCGGCGCCCACGACCAGTACGGCGCCGATCCGACGCTCGGCCAGAACTTGTACCGCGGCCGACAGCGTGACCGTCGGCTCGATCGTGATGACTTCGTTTCCCTTGCGGGACAAGATGGCTTTGACCGTCATGGGCATCCTCCGTACGTCGGCCGCCCCACGTACCGAACGCGGCGGATCGTGCGTTGCCCGAACGCGCGCTTCGCCAACCCGCGGCCGTTCGATACCAGGCGCCTCGCCGATATGATCGGATGCAAACGTGGCGGCGACAAGCCCCCCGCCGCGCAATGCTGATCAATTCTGGCCCGGGGTTGTTTCCGTGGCCGCAGGCTCGGATTGGCTGCCGCGCGTGGACGCCGGTCCGATCGGATCGAACGCCGCAAACGCCAGAAGACCGGCAAGAAACCCGCCCACATGCGCCTGCCAGGCGACCGGCTGCTCGCCGCCGAGAATGGACAGCGATCCGATGGCGAACAGCAGGTTCAGCCCGAACCAGACCGCAAGAAATGCCAGGATGCGGGGATCGCGCAACGCCGCAAACAAGGGTGCGGCCGGCACCCGATGAGGCGCCCCGTCCCGCGCGTGCCACAGGTCGAGAGAGCCGCCCGGTTGAAATACGAATCGGATCGCCGCGGCCATGAATCCGGAGATTGCTGCGGAGGCCCCGATCATCGGCGTCCGCTCCCCGGTGTGGGTGACGAGATGGGCGATCGCCCCCGCAGCGGCGGTGACCGCGAACAAAGTCAGGAAGCGAGCGGCGCCGAATCTGCGGGCAACCGGCGTTCCGAAGGCGAGCAGCCAGACCGCATTCAGGCCAAAGTGCAGCCAGTTTCCATGCAGGAGCGCATAGGTGACGAACGTCCACACGTCGGCCGCGATACCGCCCGGATAAGCTCCGTGGACGAGCGGCGTCGGATCATACCGCGCAGGAATGAAGGCGAACCACGCCAGCACTGCGATATCGACGGATTCGGGAAGCACGAACTCGCGAATCGCCTGCGTGAGAGCAAGCACCGCCACGGTCGCGGTGACCACGGGCGGTACATTGAACACCGGTTCGGAGATCGATTTCAAAACGAAGCCCGTCGTCTGCGCCGCCGCTGAGATAGGCGGCATGCGCCTGCCCGGCAAGCATCACTCGACCGCTCGGTAACGCTAACCCGCAGTCGCGGGCGCATCGCCCGGATCGGCACCCTGCCCGGCACGGCCCCTGCTCATCGGGACCCGGGCAATCGATTGCGCCGACATGCTGTCCCGAACCGGGACAATCCGGTCGCTTCGATCGCGAAACGAGACACCGACGGCGATGAAACACGCTTCGAGCCAGGAATTATTCGCTCATTGGCGCGATCGGCGCGGCGCGCGCATCGCACCCGAACGCGCCGAGATCGACCCCGGCGCGATCCGCAAAGCGCTCGGCGATGCCTTCCTGCTCGGTTTGGATGCCGAAACGGACCCTGCGTTTCGCCTGGCCGGGACACGCGTTTGTGCGCTGTTCGGGCGCGAGCTCAAAGCCGAGATTTTCATCGAGCTTTGGCAGGAGGAGGATCGTGCGGCGGTTCGCGACCTTCTCGCCATCGTTGCCGAAGAGATGATCGGCGTGGTCGCAGGCACCACCGGCCGAACGCGAGAGGGATTGCGAGCGGATCTGGAATTGCTGCTGCTGCCCTTGCGCCATCGCGGCCGCAGGCAATTGCGGATGATCGGTACGCTGGCGCCGTTCGAGCCGCCGTTCTGGCTGGGTTCGGCCGGCGTCGAGCGCTTGCAGCTTCGCGCCTGGCGGCAGCTGGGGCCCGCGGCCGAAACCAACCGGCTGCCCCGTTTCGTCCCGGGATCGCGCCCGCACGGCTTCGTCGTCTACGACGGTGGCGCGTCATGATCGCCGCGCTTGGGGATCGAGCAAGGGATTTGCGCCGGGCTAACGGGCCTTTAACCACGCGCACCTAAGCTGCGCGGATCGGCGAACAAGGCGCCAGATCCGTGTTGCAGAAACTCCTCGACGTCCTCCCACTCAATGACGAGCGACGCCGGTTTCAGCGCGTGCGCGTCAATCTGCTGGGTCGCTACATGCTCGCGGATCGCCGGGAATTCCCCTGCCAGGTCGTCGACATGTCGCCCGGCGATATTGCCGTGGAGGCGCCGGTCACCGGTGAGCCGGGGCAGCGGGTGGTCGCCTATATCGACCATCTCGGCCGGATCGAGGGCACCATCACCCGGGTGTCTCCCACCGGGTTCGCCATGACGATCGCGGCAACGCCGCGCAAGCGCGACAAGCTCGCCGCCCAGCTCACCTGGCTTGCCAACCGGCACATCCTGGGCCTGCCCGAGGATCGCGAGCATGAGCGCATCGTGCCGCGCAACCCGCGCTCGACCATCACCATGCCGAACGGCACTTCGATCACGTGCCGGATCGTCGATGTGTCGCTTTCGGGCGCCGCGATCGAAAGCGAGACGGTCCCGCCGATCGGTGCCCTGATCACGCTTGGAAAGACGCCGGGACGCGTCGTGCGCCATGTCCAGGGCGGTTTTGCCGTCGAGTTCACGCGGCTGCAGCACCCGGATTTCCTGGAAGAGAACGTCACGAGCCCCTAAAAATCGGCGGATCGCGCTTGACGCGACGGCGCCGCGAAGGCCTCCCGATCGTTCTCGTCCCATCGACGACCTCGCCCGTGCTTAACGCCGGGCCGTAGCTGCCCTGCATCGGACATGTCGCGCTTGGGCTTTCACGGTGAATGCGTACGTTTCAGCGCAATGAAATTGGATAAAATTGTTTGGATTGGCGCAAATAGACTGCAGTATTCCTCTCAACAAATCGGGACAATTTACCTAAAAATGTCGCATCCAACTTAGCGGCACTGCAAATGCTTTGTGCCAAAGAAGACCCCATCAGGCTGGGAGGGGTCGCAAATGCAATTCTATTGGCGGGCAATACTGCGGCTAGGCTGGATCGTTGCTTTAGCAGTACTGGTCGGCCCCCGGCCGGGTCTGGCGCAGGCGCAACTGCTGTACGCCTCGGTCGGCGATGTAGCATGCGAGCGAATGCAACGTCGCGCCGAGCGAGCCGCGCAACGTGGTGCTCACCCCCCGGCTGTGGCGAGAGCTCGTGCGCGTCGACCAGTCGGTCAACACCATTATCCGACCGATGACCGACCTCGAGCATTACGGCGTGGTCGAGAAGTGGGCCTATCCCGAGGACGGCTACGGCGACTGCGAGGATTATGTGCTGCTCAAGCGGCGAATCCTGACGGAGGCGGGCTGGCCGCGTGAGGCGCTGCTCATCACCGTCGTTCGCGAGAAGAGCGGCGATGGTCATGCCGTCCTGACGGTTAGAACGGACCGAGGCGACTTCGTTCTCGACAACCAGAACGAGGCGATCGTGCTGTGGTCGGAGTCGGGCTACCACTTCGTCAAGCGGCAATCCCAGTCCGATCCCAACGTCTGGGTCTCCCTTGGCGATCCGCGCCCGTCCGCGGCAACCGCAACGTCGCGCTGATCTTCTCGAGCAAGGAGCTTCGCGTTCCCGGTCACGTCCCCACCCCTCCCCGTCCCCAGACCGGGTTCGCGCGCGGCCGGCCCTCCCCCAAGGGCCGGCCGCACCTTTTTCGCGCCCGCCGCGAGTTCAGCGCAGGCGCTTGAGGCCGCCGATGTAGCGGCGCCAATTGCCGACGTAATGCTCGGCGCTCCAGTCGATCAGCTTGACGGCCGCTTCGTCGATCGTGCGCAGCGCCCGCGCCGGCGCGCCGACGATCAGGGAATGGTCCGCGAATTCCTTGCCCTCGGTGATCAGCGCACCCGCGCCGACGATCGAGTAACGGCCAATCTTGACGCCGTTGAGCAGCGTGGCGCCCATGCCGATCAGGCTGTGCGCACCGATGGCGCAGCCGTGGAGCACGACGTTGTGGCCGATCGTGCACTCGGGCCCGACGGTGAGCGGAAAGCCCATGTCGGTGTGCAGCATGCAGTTTTCCTGGATGTTGGAACGCTCGCCGATCTCGATCCATTCGTTGTCGCCGCGCAGCACCGAGCCGAACCACACGCTTACGTCGCGCTCGAGGCGCACCCGCCCGATCACCACCGCGGTATCGGCGATCCAATAATGCCACTCCTCGGGAAGATCCGGGCCTTGGCCTTCGAGTTCATAGATCGGCATTGCCGCTCTCCCTGCTGCGCCGAAACCTTGCCACGGGGTCGCGCCGATGGCGAGGCAAGGCCCGCCGGGCCGGGTCCCGTATGACACCGCGGCTGCGGGCGGCCATACTTGCCGTCGCGATTCGGCCGCTTTGGGCCGAGCCGATATCGCCAAGCGGGGGACCCCGGATGCCGATGAGCGCTCGCCTGCGATCCGGCTCGCACCGGATGAGCCGCCGCGGCGGCCATGGGGTGATCCTGGCCTTCGCGATGGGCGCGGGGGTCGCCGTGCTCGCCGTCATGCTGGCGCTGGTGCTCCGCTGGCCGGCAGCGAGCAGCGCGACTGACGCGCCGTCCGTGCCGATCAGCGTCGGTGGCCTCGTGTTCAATGTGCCGCCGGCGGCGATCCGCTTTGCGCTGCAGCGCCGGGCCGGCGAGCAGAGCCGGCTCGATCTGGTGTTTCTCTGGCCCGCGCTGGTCCCGCCGGATCCGGCGGCAAAGCCGGTGGCTTCGGAGGACCCGCCGGCATTCGACCGGCTGTTCGTGACGATCGCCGCGCTCGACGATGCACTCGGCCCGGCGGAGCGGATCAGGACGATCTATCCGCGCTATTTCGATTTCGGCCGTTTTGCCGGGCCGGACGGCCTGCTCGTGATCCGCTTTCGCGACGGCACGCCGTACCAGGCCGAGGATCTGTTCTACGACCCGGCGGCGCCCGACCGCTTCGTGGTCCGTTGCAGCCGGCCGGGCGCGGGGCCCACGCCCGGCATCTGCTTGTTCGAGCGGCGGCTCGCCGACGCGGCCGACGTCACGGTGCGCTTTCCGCGCGAGTGGCTGAGCGATTGGCGCCAGGTTTCCGCCGGGATCGAGCGGCTGATCGCGAGCTTGCGCCCGTCGAGTTCCTGAAATCCGCCGCTGGCAGCTTGTTATGAAGCCAGCGACCTATTCGAGATCCGCCCCGAGGATCGCCATCTGGAAGTTATACGAGCGCTCCTGGTCCTCGTCGTCCACGAACAGCACGCCGATGAATTCCTCGCCGACATAGACCTCGGCGGAATCCTCCTTCTTCGGCCGCGGCACGACGCGGATGCGTGCGTTGCCGAACAGCCGTTTCAGATAGGCTTCGATCTTTCGGATTTCCTGGACGTCCATGTCTTCCCCAGCCGGCCGGCCCGATCACAGATCTTCGAAGATCTGGTCCATGAAGCGGGCCGGCTCCGGGCAACCGGCCTCGCCGATGACCTTCGCGGGCACCCCCGCCACCGTTTTTTGCGGCGGGACCGCCTGCAGCACCACCGAGCCCGCCGCGATGCGGGCGCAGCAGCCGACCTCGATGTTGCCGAGGATCTTTGCGCCGGCACCGATCATCACCCCGCGCCGGATCTTCGGATGGCGATCGCCGTCCTGTTTGCCGGTGCCCCCGAGCGTGACCCCGTGCAGCATGGAGACGTCGTCCTCGATGACGGCGGTCTCGCCGACGACCAGTCCGGTCGCGTGGTCGAGGAAGATGCCCCGGCCGATTCGAGCGGCGGGATGAATGTCGGTCTGGAACGCCGCGGACGAGCGGCTCTGGAGATAATAGGCGAGGTCCTTGCGATTGCGCTGCCACAGCCAGTGCGCCAGCCGATGGGTCTGGATCGCGTGGAAGCCCTTGAAATACAGCACCGGCTCCAGATAGCGATGCACCGCCGGATCGCGGTCGACGGTGGCAACGAGGTCCGCCCGGAACGCCTGGCCGATGGCCGGGTCGTCCTCGAGCGCGTCCGCATAGGCCTGACGGATCAGCTCGCCGGACACGTCCGCCCGATCGAGCCGGTGCGCGATCCGATGAACCACGGCGGTTTCGAGCGAATCGTGGTGGAGGATCGAGGCGTAAATGAAGGTCGCAAGCTCCGCCTCATTGCGGGTGACATCCGCCGCCTCATCGCGGATGCGTTCCCATACCGGGTCGACGGTGTCGAGCTTGCGCCTGGTCTGATGCTGCGCCATGGGGAGCGTCCTCGCCGTTCGGCCCCGCTCTTAGCACAGGTAAGCGGCGGTATTCACCCCCGCCAGACCCGAATGATGAACGTCCCGGTTTCCGAACGCTCGAGCTTGCGGTCTCGATTCGGATCTAGAGGTCCTGGGCGCGGCGCCGAGCTTCCGGAATCGGGTCTCTCGGAAACACGGCCTAAGTAACTAAATTCACTTGGGAATCTTTCCACGCCCGGATGGCCCGGCGGTCCGGCCGAGGAATCCCAGGATGGCAGCGGAAAAGTTTTCGTTGCTGTCGCCGGCGACCATGTGCCGGGCCTCGGCGACGTCGACATAATCGGCATGCGGGACGAGCTCCAGAAACTCGCGCGCATGGGCTTCCTGGACGAGCTCGGAAGCGCCGCCGCGAACGAGCAGCGCCGGGATTGCGATCCGGCGCGCGGCGGCAACGAGGGCCTCCTCCAGTCCCTCGCGGTTGGAGGCGACGCCGCGCGGACCATCGAGAAAGCGCGGATCCCAGTGCCAACGCCAGCGACCGTCCGGATAAAGCCGCAGGTTCTTCCTGAGCCCGTGCTGCGAGCGCGGGCGCGGCCGATGCGGCAGATAGGCTGCGACCGCCTCGGCGGCTTCGGCGACCGAGCCGAAGCCTTCGCCGTGCGCGCGCATGAAGCCCTGGATCTTGTCGATCCCGGCGGAATCGACGCGCGGCGTGACATCGACGAGGACCAACAGCGAAAATATCGATCCGCGGCCGGATCGTTCCGCTTCGCCTTCCGCGAGCAGCGAAGCAATGCCGCCGAGCGACGCCCCGACGACGGCGGGGCGTCGCTCGAACGGCTCGCAAGCGCGTCGGCGACCGCGGTCGCATCCGCGGCGAAATCGGCGAACGCATAGGCGCCGTTCGCGACCCACTCGGAATCGCCGTGGCCGCGCTGGTCGAGCGCATAGGCGGTCCAGCCGGCGCGCGCCAGCCGCTCGGCGGTTTTCCCCCAGGCATGCCGCGTCTGGCCGCCGCCGTGGAGCAGCAGCACCGTGCGTGCGCCCTCGCCGAACACATCGGCGATGAGACGGTTGCCCGCAGCGCCGGTGAAGATCGCTTTGGCGGGCGCGCCGGTCATGGCCTGCGCTCGAGGAATTCCAGCACCGTCGCCTTGAACACCTTGTCGCCCACGGCGAGCATGTGATCGCGGCCCGGAATATCGAGCGCCTGCGCGCCGGGGATGATCGCGGCGAGCGCCTGCGCCGGACCGGCGACGGAATCCTTGGTGCCGACCGCGACGAGCGTCGGCGCCCGGATCGATTCCGCCGCCTCGCGCGGAAGCGTCTGGCGCGAGCCGCGGATGCAGGCGGCGAGCGCGCGCAGGTCGGATTTCGTTTGCTCGGCAAAGACACGAAATTGCCGGCCGACCGGATCGGTCACCTCGCTGCGCGGGGCCTCCAGTGCCGGCGCGATCTCTTCCGGCAGGCCGGCGTCGTCGACGAGGTGGATCCCGAGCCCGCCGAGGATCAGCGCACGCGCCCGTGCGGGAGCGTGCGCGGCCAGGAACGCGCAAATTCGGGCGCCCATCGAATAGCCGAAGAGGTCGGCACGGGCGAGCCCGAGGTGGTCGAGCAAAGCGACGACGTCCTCGACCATCCGGTCGGTGTGATAATCGGCGGGATCGTAGAGCTTGGTCGACTTGCCGTGGCCGCGGTTATCGAGCGCGATGGCCCGCCGGCCGGCGCCGACCAGCGTTGACACCCACCCCGGATAGACCCAATTGACTTGCCTGTTCGAGGCGAAGCCGTGCACGAGCACGATCGGCTCGCCCTCGCCTTCGTCGAGAAACGCGATCTCGACCTTTGCGTGCTGGAAGCGCGGCATGAAGGATTGGACGTAGTCGGCCGGGAGTGGGAGATCTTATAACTCGGTTCGAAACCGACCGTTTCGTCGGTTCTATCTCCCGGCCCAGCAGCAACCTGGATGTCTGGGATCGATTCTTCCGCCCGCATTTAAGTCGCACCGGTAGAAACCCGGAGCGCAGGCAGCGCGGGCGGGTGGGCCCGCAAGCGGCTGCCAGCAGCAGTCCGGATTGGCAGGATCGATTCTACCGTCTCGGTTCAAGCTGCATCTGTAGTAATTCTTGCGGCACTCACGGCTTTCAGCGGTGCTTACCGCCATGGCGGTCACAACAATCGTTAGAGCAGCTATTACCCCGCCTATGCCAAGGACCCGCCTCGCACCGGCGCGGGGATGACGGGACGTGAATACATTGGGTCGCAGGCAATCGCTTGAGGCGACTTCTGCCGGTGTCTTGGCCGCTCTCGAACAATCGTGCGCCATCGACGGTACCTTTTCATAGAATAGTGACGTAATGATTGCGCGTTATGGTCCCTCCTGCAAGTCAGCTGATCTCGGGTCTTTGCGGCGGACCGCCGGAACGAGCCGGC
>WNGQ01004901.1_pt1 | contig 29661 bp, 28 predicted proteins | sample 5407661 | NCBI WGS metagenome assembly WNGQ01 (sample SAMN13153382, study PRJNA577476) | soil metagenome | isolation source: 60 cm soil or saprolite under Garry oak tree replicate 2 | place: USA:California | collected 2016-06-15 | reverse complement strand
AAGACGGCTCGTTTTTTCACGCCTTCAAAGACAAGTGGAAATTCGAAGGGCTTCTCAGCAACATTCCCGTCTCCATCATCCTGAATGAATCCGCCCCTTTGATGGGCGCGGCTTATGAAGCACTCGCCGCTGTCGACAAGTAGCTTTTCTCTCCCTGCTTTTCCCCGCGATTCGGCCCCCCATATTTCTCTCTTCCTATTCTTTGGTAAGCTAGAACGACGCGATTCCTCAAGAAACGGCCTTGCCGGACGTCCCCGTGATCTCAGACGCAGGCCAAGGAGCAAGACATGAGCAGCGCGGTAACCACTCAAGTCCTCGAACTGGAAAACTACGTGAACGGCGCCTGGCGACGTGCCACTGCTTCTGAATTCGCCGATGTGACTAATCCTGCCACCGCGGAAATGCTCGCCCGCACTCCGCTTTCTGCTGCCGCCGATGTTGATGCTGCCGTGCAAGCGGCCGCCGCTGCGTTTCCAGCATGGCGCCGCACGCCTGCCGGGGAACGCGTTCAATATCTCTTCAAGTTGAAAAATCTTCTCGAAGAAAACATCGACGAGTTGGCGCGCATCATCACCACGGAAAACGGAAAAACTTTCGCCGAAGCTAGGGCGGAAATGCGCCGCGCCATCGAAAATGTCGAAGTCGCCTGCGGCATCCCCGTGATGATGCAGGGCTACAACCTGGAAGACGTGACGCCAGGCGTGGACGAAATGCAAATTCGCCAGCCGCTCGGTGTGGTAGCCGCCATCGTCCCATTCAACTTTCCCGCGATGGTCACTTACTGGTTTTTGCCTTACGCCATCGCCTGCGGCAACACCTTCATCCTGAAGCCCTCCGAACGAGTGCCGCTTTCCATGCGCCGCGCGTTTGAGCTGCTCGAAAAAACGGGCTTGCCAAAAGGCGTCGTCAACCTCGTCAATGGCGGGTGCGAAGCGGTCAACGCGCTTTGCGACCATCCTCAGGTTCGCGCCATCAGTTTTGTCGGCTCGACGCCTGTGGCCAAACACGTGTACACGCGCTCCGCCGCCAGCGGGAAGCGCATGCAGTGCCAGGGCGGTGCTAAGAATCACGTCATCGTCCTGCCCGACGCGGACATGGAACTCGCCACGCAAATTATCAGCGACAGCGCGTTCGGTTGCGCCGGCCAGCGCTGCCTTGCCGTTTCCGTAGCCGTCGCCGTGGGCGAGGCTCAGAAAACGTTTCGCGACTCCATCGCGCAGGCCGCTTCCACGATTCGCGTGGGCAACGGACTTGAGCCTGGCGTGCAAATGGGCCCGGTCATCACCAAGGAAAGTAAACACCGCATCGAAAGTCTGATTAACGCTGGCGTCGGAGAAGGTGCTAAACCTATTTTGGATGGCCGCGGCACAAAGATTCCCAACTGTGAAGCGGGGAATTTTGTGAAGCCCACCATTCTGGACGGTCTTCCTTCCACCAGCCAACTTGCTCACACAGAGATTTTCGGCCCCGTGCTCAGCCTGATTCACGCCAATTCCATTGATGAAGCCATGGAATTTCTGCGTCGCAGCCCGTACGGAAATCAAGCCTCGCTCTTCACCACCAGCGGCTCGGCCGCTCGCAAATTCCGTTACGAAGCGCCCGCGGGCAACATCGGCATCAACATCGGCGTGGCCGCGCCCATGGCCTATTTCCCGTTCAGCGGATGGAAGGAAAGCTTCTTCGGTATTTTGCACGGCCAGGGACGCGACGCCGTTGAATTCTTCACCGAATCCAAAATTGTGATCGAGCGCTGGTCGCGTCAGGAAACCCGCAAGTTTTGAGATAGAATTACCAGTCACGAGTCACCAGTCACCGCACCGATGACTACAAAACCCTTGCACCTCGACATGCACGAGCAAATCGAATGCGCGCAAACGCTCGCGTCGCGTTTCTACACGGATCCCGCAATCCTTGAGATTGAAAAATCGCGCATCTTCCAGGGTACCTGGAACCTTGTCGGAACCCTTCATCAATCTTGCGGCGAAATAAGCGGAACCAAGCGTACTATCTCCGACCCCGAAAGCTTTTTCACCGCGGACGTTGTCGGCGAGCCGGTCATCATTGTTCGCGACAAGCAAGGCGAACTCCGTGCCTTCAGCAACGTTTGCCGTCATCGCGCGGGCCCCATCGCGCTCGGAAACGGCTGCAAGGATGTCCTGCGCTGCCAGTACCACGGCTGGACCTACACCCTCGACGGCCGCTTGATTGGTACCCCGGATGTCGATGGCGTCGAATTCTTCGATCGCAGCACCATGGGCATGGTGCCGCTGCTCTGCGAAACCTGGGGCCAATTCATTTTCGTCAATTTCGATCTTCAGGCCGAACCGCTCTCCGTCTACCTGGGAAAGATTCCCGAGCAGGCACGCGGTTTTCAATTCGATGGCCTCGAATCTGCCGAGCGCCGCGACTACGTGATCGGCTGCAACTGGAAAGTCTACGTCGACAATTATCTCGAGGGCTACCACATTCCCATCGCGCATCCCGGCTTGATGAAGGAAATTGATTACGCGCAGTACCGCACGGATACTTTTCGCTATTACTCCCAGCAATTCGCACCTATTCGCGCGATGAAGTCCGAAGATGCCGGTGACCGCCTCTACGCGCCTGGAACCGGATTGCAGGACGCCTTGTATTTTTGGATTTTCCCCAACCTGATGCTAAACATCTATCCCGATAACATTTCTACCAACGTGATCGTGCCCCTGTCCCACGAAAAAACGCTGACGATCTTCGAGTGGTTTTTCCACGACGCGTCTAATCCTCAAAACCGCGAACGCGTCCAGCGTGCCGTTGCTTTCAGCGATGAAGTGCAGCAGGAGGACATTGGCCTCTGCGAAAACGTCCAGAAGGGTTTGCGTTCCTCCACTTATGACCGCGGACGCTATTCTGTGAGGCGCGAAAACGGCGTCCACCATTTCCACATGCTGCTGAACGAATTTCTTGCGCGGCCGTAATCAGGCGCGGATGTCCCCGTGATTGTCCTCCTCATGGGCCCTGCCGGTTCCGGAAAGACCACCGTTGGAAAACTTCTCGCCGCCCAACTCTCCTGGGAATTTGCCGATGGCGATGATTTTCATCCCCCCGCGAACGTCGAGAAAATGTCCCGCGGCATTCCACTCACCGATGAAGACCGCATTCCCTGGCTAAGATCTATCCGCGAAGCAATGCTGCAATGGCAGGCTCAGGGAAAAAGCGCCGTAATAGCGTGTTCCGCCTTGAAGCGCAGTTATCGCGACCTGTTAGGCATCCGTCCGAACGCAAATGACATCAGGTTGGTCTATCTGAAAGGCTCTTACGATCTGCTGCTGGAGCGGCTACACTCTCGAAAGGGCCATTACATGAAAGAGCAGATGCTCGCCAGCCAACTTGCCGACCTCGAAGAACCAACCGACGCCCTCGCCATCGACGTTGCAAAATCACCTCAACAAATCGTCTCCGAAATCCGTAAAGAACTGAGTGCGTAGGCAGAAGAAACAGTCCCTCACACTCCTTCTCTTTCTGAACGAAAACTCGTGACTTACAACTAAGGACTTCTTACGGCTTTGCCGGAACCGGCGTGGGCGCTGGTTTCGCGCTCGGTGCCGCGGGAGTAGTCCCAAAATTCACTTTAGGCGCCTGCCGCGCTCCTTCCTCCGTCTTGAAGTACGCATCGTTGCGCGCAAACCCGCTCATGCTGGCCACCAGGCTGTTCGGAAAAGTGGCAATCAACGTGTTGTAGTCTTGCACCACCTGGTTGTAAGTGCGGCGCTCCACAGCAATGCGATTCTCCGTTCCCGCAAGTTCGTCTTGCAGGCGAAGGAAGTTCTCATTGGACTTGAGCTGTGGATAGTTCTCCACGACCACGAGCAGCCGCCCCAATGCCGAATCCAGTTGGCCGTTCGCGGCAATCTTTTCAGCCGGGGAGTGCGCACCCAACAAGGCGGAGCGTGCTTTGGCTATGTCACCGAAAACAACTTGTTCTTGCGTCGCGAATCCCTTCACGGTCTCCACCAAGTTGGGGATCAAGTCCGCGCGCCGCTGCAGCACCACGTCCACTTGCGCCCACGCCGCATTCACCGCTTCCTTCTTGACCGCCATCTGATTTCTGCGCCCGATAAAGGAGCCTCCCAGAATCAACGCGATAACCACTACGACCGCCAAAACAATCAGAACGCCTTTCATATCCACCTCGACCTTCTCAAATTCAGTTGCCTGTTTTCTTCGCGCGCTGCCATTCCCGCTTTGGGAAATTATGTTCGAGCGCGTACAAGACTTTCTCCAGCGCCTTCAGGTATGCCCCGTACACAGGAACAATGTCCCCATGAAATTCCCCGCTCTCGCGCAGATGCAAAAGCGGTTCAAACCCCGATGAGTCCGCGCCCGTCACCGCCGTGGCGCGCGCGACGATCTCCTTCGCGTGCACCGCAGGAGTTTCTCCAAAGACCATTACGGTATGGCGAAGCAGCGTCAACACGCCAGAAAAAGATTTTCGCAGCACGGGTGCCAGTTCGTGCGCGTCTCCGGGCGCGCGAAGGTAATGCTGCCGCAGTTTCAAAAGTAACGTCCGCAAGTCGCGTTCTATTTGCAGCCGGTGCAGATTCATCGGCACTTCGATTTTTGCAACGAGGTCTTCTCCGTACAAAACGCGGCGCCCTTGCTTCATGTCCAGAATCTCGATGGCAAAAACATCCGCGGCCTGCCGTAGTTCCTCGTGAGTGAAAAAGAGCGGAGCGGGCTCTTTCTGTTCCGCGCACCACCATTTCACCACACCCGCAAGCCGGCCCAGTTCCTCCACGGCCAGCGAACGCAGAATACAAACAACATTCAAATCCGAGTGCCCCTCGCGATAATCGCCGCGCGCCGCCGAGCCGAACAAGATCACGCACTCCAGATTCGTCGCCGCAAATTCTCTTAACCGTTTCACCAGTTCCGTCAGTTTTGCATCCGTAGAAAGCATTTCCGCCTCAATCTTCATTCCACCGAGTTGCGCTTTCGCGCGGCTCTTTTCAATTCACTGTTTTTACCAGCTCCCCGAAGCCCCACCGCCTCCGCTGCTCCCGCCGCCAAACCCTCCGAACCCGCCCCCGCTTCCGCCAAAGCCTCCACCGCCCCACCCGCCGCGCGATCCTCTGCTGGAGTTTGCCATCATCCCAAGCAAAAACCACAGCAAGCCACTTCCCCCGCCTCCGCCCATGCGTGTTCCCGAAGAGCGCCCAAGGAACGAAAACAGGATAATCAACCCAACGATAAACCAAAAGATTCCGATGCCGCCGCCGCGATTCGAATGCCGGACGCGCGTAACGGGCGGCTGTCCGCTCAGCGTGACGTGCGCATCATCGGCGATATACTTTGCCAATTGCCACGCGCCTGCTTCAATCGCGCTGCCGTAATCGCCCTGCCGCAAAGACGGCACCATCGCGCGCCCCGCATCGCCCGCACGCGCATCATTAATCACCGGCTCCAGGCCGTAGCCTACCTCGATGCGGTATTTCCGGTCATTCGGTGCCACCAGCAGGAGCACCCCGCGATTGTCTTTCTTGGCTCCGATCCCGAGCTGCCGGAAGAGGTCAACCGCGTAGTATTCGACGCTTTGTCCCTCCAAGGAACGCACCGTCACAATGGCAAGTTGCGCCCCCGTTTTCTGCTCTAGTTCCGTGCCCAGCGCTTCCAATTCTGCTGTCTTGTCAGCGCGAATCACTCCGGCCAAATCCGTCACGTAGCCCGTTGGATGAATGCTCTTGATATCCTCCGCGCGCGCCGAAGACACGCTCAGAAATGTGCCAAGAAGCGCGCTAAGAAACGCGGCGCACAGCAGCACGGCAGTTCGAAATGAATTGGGAGCGCGCATTTTAGGGATTTGGACCTGTCCGTTGGCTTCCTCTATTCCTACGCGGCCCGTCAAACAAAAATATCATAGTGCTCGCCATTGCACGCCCACGGCATTTGCCAAAGAATCCGTGATGCCAATCACAAAATTCTGCCCATATTATTGCAGCAATATTGCAACAGCGCTTGGTCCTAACGCCATGTCGTTCGAAAACTTCGCTCAAGTAAGGCAAGAACACTTCAGGCATGCGCGCCCAAAATCGCTGCGCGATTTCTCGCAAACAAAAAGTGGGAATCCACGCAGCGGATTCTGGCCACACCAAGATTGCTATTCAGACCACACGGTTTAGGTCTTCCCCCGCGCAGACCGTTTGCTGGTCACGCGATTGCTCACACATTCCAGGGGATTCCGAAAAAGGAGAGCAGTGTGACCAGACAACGCAATTGCCTGGTGTCCAACAAACCGCACTGAGGTGCATTCCATCACAAGACTATCGTGACCGATACACTCTTTCCTTGTAACGAGAATCCCCCAAAGCGGAGGATTCTATGAAAGAGTCAATCATCGAGACCAAGGGGTTCAAGCCTGTTCCATTTGAGGAGTTCGAGGACTTCTCCTCGCCGATGCAGGAGTTCTTTGACCTGATCGCGCGCCGGCCGTTCGAACTGCTCGGTTCCACGCCGCGGTTCTTCACCCGCGAGCTGGAGAACTGGCTTAAGCCGGAGCCCGAAGTGTTCCGTCCAATCAATCTGAAACTCTATGAGACCGAGGAAGCACTGCTGGTTCGTGTCGAAGTTCCCGGCTTCACGGAGAAGGAGCTGGACGTCCATGTCGAGCCCTGGAGGCTCATCATCACTGCCAAGAAAGAGTACATGGAAGAGAAGAAGGAACTCGTTCCCGTGTACAAAGAGAAGCTCAACCGGATCTATCGCTCGGTGAAGTTCCCCATCGAGGTTCGTCCCAACGAGGTCAAGGCCATTCTGAAGAACGGCATCCTCGAAATCACACTTCCGAAGGCGGAAGTGGTGAAGAAAGTGCATGTGGAAGTGAAGCCCTTCTGACGCACTTCCTAGAGGAACGGAAAGAAGTGAATCCTTGACGGGCGCGCACACCAGCGCGCCCGCCTTGTTTTCTTATATTGGAATTCATCGTATCCTTGAGCGACACAGAATCTCTCCCCGCACTTTTTGGAAAGGGCCGTCCTGCGTTTCAGGGAACGAATTTGTGCGGCCCAAGGTCAATACGAATGAGCGACGTCAAGACAGCCCGGCCCGTTTGGAAGCCTGCCGGAAAAGTGCACACCGGCGAGCAGCCGTTCAAATATCCTTTGCAGCGCGAGTTTGTTGAGCCCAACTGGCGCCGGCTCCCGGGCTACAAAGACGTCACTGCCGCAGAGTGGGAAACGGCTCTCTGGCAGCGCCGCCACACCGTGAAAAACCTGAAAGAAGTCCAAGCCGTCTTCGGCCCTCTGCTGCCGCAAAGTCTCCTCGAAAGCATGGAGCGCGACATCAAAGAGCGCGCCACCATGTCCATACTCATCCCTCCACAAATGCTCAACACCATGGACGAAAAGGATCTCTGGAACGATCCCGTCCGCCGCTACATGCTGCCTGCGTTTGACGATCGAAATCCCGATTGGCCGAGCCATCCCAAGTCCAGCCGCGACAGTTTGCACGAATCCGACATGTGGGCCGTCGAAGGACTCACGCACCGCTATCCGACAAAAGTTCTCGCCGAAATGCTTTCCACCTGCCCGCAATATTGCGGTCACTGCACGCGTATGGATCTCGTCGGCAACGACGTGCCGCAAGTTGTCAAGCTGCGCTTCCAGCTTCCGCAGAAAGACCGCTATGAGCAGATGCTCGACTATCTGCGAAAAACTCCTTCCGTGCGCGACGTCGTGGTTTCCGGCGGCGACATCGCCAACGTGCCCATCGCGCAGCTCGAGCCCTTCGTCTCTGCGCTCATGGACATTCCCAACATCAAAGACATTCGCCTTGCTACCAAAGGTCTCATGGGCATTCCCCAGCATTTCCTCCAGGACGAAGTGCTGAAAGGTTTCGAACGCCTGGCCAAAAAAGCGCGCGAGCGCGATGTGGATTTGGCGCTGCATACGCATGTAAACAACGCCAGCCAGGTCACGCCGTTGGTTGCCAAGGCTACGAAGAAAATTCTGGAAGTCGGCTTCCGCGACGTTCGCAATCAAGGCGTTTTGCTGCGCGGCGTCAACACCAACGCAAAAGATCTGCTCGATCTTTGCTTCACGCTCCTCGATCGCGCCAAGATCATGCCGTACTACTTCTACATGTGCGACATGATCCCCAACTCCGAGCACTGGCGCCTCGCCATCCACGAAGCGCAGCAATTGCAGCACGACATCATGGGCTACCTGCCCGGCTTTGCCACACCTCGAATGATTTGCGACGTGCCTTTTGTCGGCAAGCGCTGGGTCCACCAGCTCAAAGACTACGACCGCGAAAAAGGCATCTCCTACTGGACCAAGAATTACCGCACCGGCATCGAAGCCAATGATCCCGAAGTCCTGAATCGCCTCTACGAATATTACGACCCCGTTTACACTCTGCCCGCCGTCGGCCAGGAATGGTGGCGCCGCCAGACCCCCGTCTTCGCCGCGCGTTAGCAAACAGCCGGATTAGACAATGGCTGCGACGACTAGCTCAGTGTCGGTCCAACCCAAAGACGACTGGCTGACCGTCTGCGCGATCAGCGTCCTCGCTGGCATGCTCGGGAATGTCTTGCACGAAGGGTTGGGCCACGCGGCAACAGCTCTACTGACTGGCGCAAAATCGGGCGTGTTGTCAACCGTCGCGTGGTCCAGCGCTCAAGACTCGCGCCTGGTTGCCGCCGGGGGAACGCTGGCGAACCTCGCAGCCGGTCTCGTTTTTTGGATTGCTCTGCGCAGCGTGAAAAGCTCGTCGGTTCGATGGCGCTTTTTTCTGCTCATAAGCCTCGCGTTCAATCTCTTTGACGGCACTGGCTATTTCCTGTTTTCAGGTTTTACCGACTTCGGCGATTGGGCAGCCGTGATTTCCGGACTCCCCGCGCACTGGCTGTGGCGCTTGCTCCTCGTTGTTGTTGGCATTTCGTCTTACTTCGCGGCCGTATTGGTCGTGGGCAGTGCGCTGGTGCGGTACGTTGGCGTTGCCAGAAACGAGTCACGCCGGCTGACGAAGCTCACGCTTCTTCCTTACCTCACATCGATCCTTCTTGCGTGCGCGGGTGGACTCTTGAATCCGATTGGCCTGCAGCTCATGTGGCAATCCGCTTTGCCGGCGACCGCGGGCGGACACTCCAGTCTCCTGTGGCTGAAGTATTACATTCCGAAAGGAACCGTTCCCGAACGGTCCTCGGATTCCATTGACAGGAGCTATGCGTGGATCGCCGTGGCCGCTACGCTATCTCTGCTTTTCATTTTTGTCTTGGGCCGCGGCATTACGCTGCACCGCTGAACCTTCGCTTTACGGAACAGGCCCAACTCTCCTGGGCAGATCAAAAAACCGTGGCTCTCAGGCCTTCTTTTACTGCTTTCCCACCATCAGAATCGAAAACGAGCCTTCGATCATAGGACCGCGCGCCGGCCGTCCTGCCGGTCCCGGTTTCGCATCAGCCGGAGGCGGGCCGAACTCGGCGGCCATGGTTAGCAGGTGATTCGTCTTGGTGTCGAGCGCCAGCGTCTTCGCGCCCACCATGGTCTGCAATGTTTGCTCGACCGCGAAGCTCGTCGGGCTGTTTTCCTTGACGAAGGTCATCGTCCCGGCAAACTCCGCGCTGATGGCTTCCATCGTGGTGGGATTGAACGCTACGGTATCCACGCCCATGCCCGTCGGAAGCGTCGTAATGATGTTGCCGTTGTCGGCGTTCGCAATCACGACTACGGGCGACGGCTGCCGGTAATACGCAAAAAGAATGTGGTTCTTCGCATCAAACGCCAGCCCGCTGCCGCCGGTGCCTTTCGAGCTCATGTCGTAGTGCGCCGTGACGGTCAGGTTTTTCGCATCCACCACTACAATGTTGGCTTTGTCTGCGATGTTCACGTAAATTGTGCCTTTCCCGTCGCTCACGGCTTGCTCCGGCGCGCCCCCCAGGTCCAGTGTCTTCACGACGGTGCCTTCGGCGGCGTCAATGACCGTGGCGTGCGGCGGCTGATGGCTCAAGACCCACACCCGCGCGTTGTAGGGGTCACACAAAATGCCGTCGGGGCGGCCGTCCACGTCAATCGTCTTGATCACTTTCAAGGTGTTGGCGTCCCACATGGTGAGCGGTTTGGTTGTAGAGAACCCGTGGTGGGATTTGGGATCGACAGTGGCGCCGCCGGATCTGACATCAGGAATCGAGCCGGCCGATTCGAGCGTATCGAGGTTAAAGACCATCACTTGCCCGCCGGTCTGCCCGCCGCGCGGGATGTACAACCGCCGCGCTTCCGAGTCCGCAAAAATGTAGTCGTAACCGCCCTCGCCTCCGACCTTGGCCGTCTTCAGCACCTTGTAAGGCCCTCCGCTTGGCGCATTCTGTGCAGTTCCGACGCAAGCCATCGTCACTATTACCGCTGCAAGGGCAAATGCCAGGCAAATGGTTCGCAGAATGGATCGCATGACTGTTCTCCCCTCGGCTCAGAATTCCTGAGCGGACTCCAGGCGCGCCCGGAATATACACCAAATGCAAACGGGATATGTCGTCTGTGGGTGATAATCGCGTTGACACCGGGCGAATGCTACTCTAGAATTATCGTTTGTCTCTAACGGGAAAGGTGTGACTGAACGCGATGAGGACGTACGTAGCTAAAGGAGCTGAGGCGGAGGCCCTGAAAACGGGCACGAATTGGTTTGTAGTGGACGCCACGAACGCCGTGCTGGGGCGGCTGGCCACTAAAGTGGCTCGGATGCTGATCGGCAAGGATAAGCCGAGTTTTACGCCGTATCTGGATTCCGGTGACCATGTGGTCGTGATTAATGCCGACAAAATCCGCCTGACAGGGAACAAGATCGAGCAGAAGGTGTATCATTCGCACAGCGGTTACCCTGGCGGATTGAAGACGGTGCCGGTGAAGCGGGTGCGCGAGACGCGGCCGGAGTGGATGGTGCGCGAAGCCATTCTCGGTATGCTCCCCAAGAATAAGCTGCAAGCGCGCCGGGCGAAGAAGTTGCGCGTCTACCGCGACGCGGCAGGTTTGGCGCGACACGCCGGGCAGAAGCCGCAAGCCGTATCGGTTTAAGAGGCAAGTGTAAGTTCTTTAGAATGAACACTTGTGAGACCCCTCGGATCTGTTGATTCTAAAGGGTTTGCGCAAATGCTAACCCCTGTGGAATCAACACTTACGAAAAAGTGGGGAAAGGGGTGCTGCCGGGTTGGGTCGGCGGTCGCCCAGTAGTAAACGAGATTCGTAGTTCCGCACGTTGCTGTTCTTTTCTACGTGGGGCCGGTGCAGGCCTTCGCAGGGAATCAGCTAGGCGTGGAGCAGGCCGGTGAGTGGGTGTCTCAACGGTCTTACCTGCGGATAAGGTTCCAGCAGCCCGGATCACTGTTTTCGATTGTCAGGAGGAACGTTGAGTACAGCAGGTACGCCCATATCGGGCACGCAAACATGGTTTCTGGGAACAGGCCGCCGCAAGGAAGCGATCGCGCGCGTGTTCCTTCGCGCGGGTTCAGGGAAGTTCACAGTGAACGACAGGCCCGTCGAGCAATATTTCCCCAATCACGCTTGGAAGCATGAGGCCACCGAGCCGCTGAAGTTCACCAGTCTGGCGGAACAAGTTGACGTCCTTGTGACTGCCAATGGCGGCGGCGTAGGCGGGCAGGCTGGCGCGGTGCGGATGGGATTGTCACGCGCGATTGCCCGCTTTAATCCGGAACTGCGGCCGTCTTTGCGGACCAACGGATTTTTGACGCGCGATTCCCGTATGAAAGAGCGCAAGAAGTACGGGCAAAAAGGCGCAAGAAAGAGATTCCAGTTCACCAAACGCTAGTCGCTTGGTGGGGCGCTTCTCTCCCTTGGCCAAAAGCTGTCGAAGGGCAGTCCACTAAGCGTTGGTTTTTCGGTCTCGACCAGGGTCGGGGCAAACGAGCTCCAGGAGAGTGACGCAAGTCATCCTTCTGAGATCACGGCCGGCAAGCTGCCGGCAAGAGGCTGTTCTGCAGTTGTGGTGGCGGGTCTTCAGACCCGTCCAGTGCGCTGCCGCAAACAGCTATCCTATTAGGAGGGAACTTGGCAGTAGAAATTACGATGAAAGAATTGCTGGAGGCCGGAGTTCACTTCGGTCACCAGACGCGCCGGTGGAACCCCAAAATGAAGGAATATATTTTCGGGGAACGCAACGGCATCCATATCATTGACCTTCAGAAAACTCTCAAAATGTTCCGCGAAGCGAGCCGCTTCGTCACCGAAGTTTCCGCGCAGGGCAGAAGCGTTTTGTTTGTGGGCACCAAGCGCCAGGCCCAGGAAGCTGTGGCCGAAGAGGCCAAGCGCTGCGGCGCTTTTTTTGTGAATCACCGCTGGCTGGGTGGCACGCTGACCAACTGGGCGACGCTGCAAAAATCCATCAAGCGCCTGAAACTGCTGAAAGCCATGACCGAAGACGGGCGCATGGAGCAGCTCTCGAAGAAAGAACGCGCGCGCCTGGACCGCGAAATGAAGCATCTTCATCAGAATTTGGAAGGTATTGAGAACATGGCACAGTTGCCGGATGCCATGTTCGTGATCGACTCGAACGCCGAGGAAATTGCGGTGAAGGAAGCGCGCCGCATGGGCGTTCCGGTAGTTTCCGTGGTGGACACGAATTGCGACCCGGATGTGGTGGACTGGATCATTCCGGGAAATGACGACGCGTTGCGGGCCATCCGTTTGTTCACAACAAAGATTGCGGACTCTGTCGCAGAAGGAAGAAACGCTTACCAGCAATCGCAGGTAGCGGAGCAGAAATCCGCCGAGGATCAGGCGCTGGTCGAAGGTGTCGAATACGTGGACACCAGCGCGTACGAACAGTACGAAAAGCAGGAAGGCGACTTCGTGGAAGGCACTGTGGAAGCTCCAGCCGATGCGGCCGAGGCGACAGTTCCGCCAGACGAAGAGCAAAAGTAAGCTGGCGGCGCGGATGGGATTTATCGATTGGCCCGTCCCGGTGCACTCGGGGCGGGCCGTTTTGCAACCGGGCAACCAGTCCAGGATTCAAAAGCGAAGAGAGAGAAGGATGAGTACACAACCGACGGCTATGGAAATCCCAGCGAAGCTTGTGAAGGAACTTCGTGAGCGGACAGGTGCCGGCTTCAGCGATTGCCGGGCTGCGCTTGTCGAAGCGAATGGAAACATTGCCAGCGAAGGCCTCGTGGGAAGCTATATCCACGCTGGCGGAAAGATTGGTGTGCTCGTCGAGCTGAACTGCGAGTCCGACTTCGTCGCGCGCACGGAGGCGTTTCAGCAGCTTTCACACGACATCGCTATGCACATTGCCGCGCTCGATCCGCGGTACGTGCGTCGCGAGGAAGTCACTGCGGACATGCTTGAGAAAGAGCGCGAAATCTACCGCGCGCAGGCGCTGGCATCCGGGAAGCCGGAACAGGTCGTCGAGAAAATCGTTTCGGGAAAAATGGAAAAGTTCTACGAAGAGAACTGCCTCTACGAACAGCACTACATCAAGGACGAGAGCGTGACGATTGGCGAGATGATCACCCAGGCCATCGCCAAGCTCGGCGAGAACATTTCTATCCGCCGCTTCGTGCGCTTCAAGGTTGGCGAAGTAAGCGGCGGAGCTTCGGCCGCGCCCGAAACCGTGCCGGTGAAAGCCTGACTGCCGCAACCGAAATGAACCAAGAAAGAGCGCCCCGACAAGGTCGTGGCGCTCTTTTATTTCGGACTCATGCGCCGGTGTTCTTGCATTGACTGTCAGACCAGCCGTGCTAGTGTCCTCATCTGGCCCCGGTTGAGTTTTCGAGATTCCGCCAATAGGCAGATTACTGAGAGTTCCCGGATTTCTTAGGAGGCGCAAAATGATTTCCGGCGCTCACATCGTTGTTTACAGCAAGAACGCAGAGGCCGACCGTAAGTTCTTCCGCGACGTCCTGGGGTTCAAATCCGTGGATGCCGGCCACGGCTGGCTGATCTTTGCTCTGCCGCCGGCTGAAGCCGCCTTCCACCCATCCGAAGAGAATGGTGCTCACGAATTGTATTTCCTGTGCGACGATCTGAAAGCCGAAATGGCTTCCCTCGCAATGAAGAACGTTAAGTGCTCGGAAGTTGAAGAAGCGCGCTGGGGCTCCATCACGAAGATGCTGCTTCCCGGAGGCGGCAAAGTCGGCCTTTATCAGCCGAAGCATCCTACGGCTTTAGGCTTGAAATGAAGTGCTTACCATTCGGGTTATGAGATCGCAAAGGCCGCAGGCGAAGTGCGGGGCCGGGGATAGTTTGTTACAATTCCGAGGATTCAAGGCCGCAAAAATCGGAGACTCATGGCTTCGACCAAAAATGCCATCACTAGAACCGCAAAAAAACACAAGGCGGCGTACAAGCGCATTTTGCTGAAACTTTCCGGCGAAGCGTTTCAGGGACCGCAAGGGTTTGGCATTCACGGCGAAACGATTCAGGCCATTGCGCGCGAGCTGAAAGAAGTGCATGCGCTGGGCGTGGAAACCGCGATCATGGTTGGCGGAGGAAATATTTTCCGCGGCGCGAGGCAAAAAGGTTTTGAGATCGACCGCGCCACCGGGGATTACATGGGCATGCTGGCAACGGTGATCAACGCCATGGCCTTGCAGGACGCGCTGGAAAAAGAAGGCGTGTTCACGCGAGTACTGAGCGCCATCGAAATGAAAGAGGTTTGCGAGCCGTTCATCAGGCGCCGCGCCATGCGCCATTTGGAAAAGGGGCGCGTGGTGATTTTTGGCGCGGGCACAGGGAACCCGTATTTTTCCACGGACACCGCCGCGGCCCTTCGCGCGATGGAAATCAAAGCGGATGCGATCCTCAAAGCGACGCGCGTGGATGGCGTTTTTGACGCCGACCCCGAGCAGGTTCCGGACGCGCGGTTTTTTGCGGCGATTTCCTACCGCGAGGTTCTCAACCAGAACCTGAAAGTGATGGACTCAACGGCGATTTCGCTGTGCATGGACAACGGCATGCCGATCGTGGTCTTCAACATGAACCGGCCGGGCAACATCAAGCGCGTGGTGATGGGCGAGCGCGTGGGCTCGAAAGTGACTCCGGTGTGATTGGAAATTGGAAATCAGAAAATAGAAAATAGGTACGGACCAGGGCTTCGCTTCCAGTTTTACATTTCCTGTTTTCATGAACCGAGGAAAAGCATGACAACATTCGGATCATCCAAAGATGCCATGGCCGCGGCCAGGACGCGCATGGAAAAAGCCGTCGAGGATTTTCGCAAGGAGCTGGGGACACTGCGCACCGGGCGCGCCAACGCCGCCATCCTGGACTCGATCCGCGTCGACTACCACGGGACGGCGATGCCGGTGAATCAGTTGGGCACGGTGACGGTGCCCGAAGCCACGCTGCTGGTGATTGCGCCGTGGGACCCGAGCGTCGTGCTGATGATTGACAAAGCGATTCGCTCTTCCGATCTCGGACTGAATCCCACGAACGACGGGAAAGTGGTGCGCGTGCCTATGCCGTCGCCGACCGAAGAGCGCCGCAAAGAAATTGTCAAGCACCTGCACAAAGTCCTGGAGAATCACCGCACCGCCGTGCGCAACATCCGCCGGGATATTAAGGAAGCCGTCGACAAACTGGAAAAGGACAAAAAAATCAGCCAGGACGAGCACAAACGAAGCAACGAGGAATTGGAAAAACTCACACACTCGGAAACCAAGAAGATCGAGGATCTCTCCGCCTCGAAAGAGAAAGAAATTCTGGACATCAAATAAGACTCAAGGTTTGGGTGCGTCAGGTTTCGGCGGCGTTGTGGCAATCGGCGCCGCCGAATTTGTTTTTGGTGCATTTGCTTTTGTTGCAGGCGAATCGTGCGGCTCTAGCGTGAAGTCCTGGGATTCGTCGCTCCGCACCGCGCGAAGAAAAGCGTTGTAGTCGGTGGCGCGCGCCGCGGGAACTTCTCTCAAAATAAACTTGATGCGCCGCGTTGCCGTCAGCGTGGAGCCGTTCACCGAGTATTGTGACGCGTAAGTAGCATAATCGCGCTCGACCGCAATTCCCGCGGGAGCGCTGGCGGTCGTTCCGGGCGGCAGGTGCAGCGTCATCTTCGTCTCGACTTCCAGCGGGGTGCCAAGTTCAATCGGAGCTGTAGCCGAACCCGCGGCCGGTTTTGCGGGCGGATCAGGCAAACCCAATTGAGGCAGCAGCGCGGGGATGCGCACGGGTTTCTTAGACCAATCCACAAATTTCGGCTGGTCCAATTCGTACTCGACGCTGAACGGCTCATTCGTTGCATAAGGATCGGACGCACTCACGCCGGTCACCTGCCCACGGAAGCCGTCGGTGAGCGAAAGAAGCTGCGCAACCTCCTTCCATCTCTCTTTCGGTGTTTTGTGGAAGGCCAAGCGCAGCACCAACTCGTTGTCTCCACGCATCGCATAACGAACTTTCGCTCGAAGTGTGCCATTCTCCCTGAGCGACGCATCCACATTCACGGTTTGCTTTGCGGAAAACGGAGCCTCGCCTTCCACAATGGGCCAAAGGTCAGATACAGCTGGGCCGACGAGCAAAGTGCGCTTTTTCCGAAACTGAGGAAGGATCATGCGGTAAGGCGCAACTTCCAGATTCAAATCCATCCAGACATTGATGGAAGGGTAGCCGGACATCGTGAGGAGGTGGTCGAACATGCCAGGCTGAGGCAGGTCGGTCTCCGGATTTTCGGGGGTTGAAATGACCAGTCCGGCGCGAGCCGGTCCGCAATAATTGTTTCCAATCGCCTCAAACAAAACGAATTTGTCCTCTTCCGTCGCGTAGCCCGAAGCAAGAATATCCGAAGGCATGCGCGTTTTGTATCCAGTAGCGCCCAAGGGAAGTTCAACGGTCTTGATTTTTTGCGAAACGAAGTCGTAAAACGCATGAAGCCACTCGTCAGCATTCGTTTTTCCCTGAGTTAGGTCTTTGGCCTTTGCATAGAACTCCCTGACAACATTTTCCTGCGGTTCCAACGAGGTGCGGAGGCGGTTTGCAAGTTCTTCCCACGAAGCGAAGGTTGTGACGACGACGTGAGGCTCTCTTTTTTCGGTTTCGGTGTCCGTGGGGCTGTGGGCTATACCGGTCAGGTCCCATTTGTAGAGCAAATGGGCCGAATCTCCCGTCCCTTCTTCTTGCTTTTGCGCCGTAGGCAGATCCTTGCAGACTTTCATTTGGACGGCTCGCGAGGTTGGCAAATCAAGCTCGAAGACTTCACGCGAGACGACGCCCGTCCCGTCGAACGAATGTTCGAGCCAGAAGTCTGGCGCGAGGGGATGGTGGGAAACCGTGCGGACGACGCGGTATTCCAGCGTGTCGCCGGGCTGCAGGCCGAGGATGCGCACAGACTTGACGCGGACATCCTGATACGCGGGGGCGTTCACCACCGCGGGATTGGGGTGATCGGTGACGGCGCTCGGCAGGATGTCCGCGGTGCCGCCGCTCGAATGAGTGATATGCACCATCGGAATTTCCACCGATTCGAACGAGCGGTTGAAATCAAAGTTGAGCTGCGCAAACTGGCGGACGCCGAGTTCGCTATTGATTTTCACCAACGCGTGAACTTCCTTGCGGCTGTCGCCATTCGCTTCAAATCGGACCTTAGTTTCGAGTAGGTCGATTTGCGCGGGATGCGCGGCTCTCTCAGGCTTGTCTGCCGTTTCTGTGCTTTTGGCCGCTGGTTCCGCTGAGGGTTTTTGCCGCGCTTGTTGGGCCCTTGCTGCGTGCCAGCCCATGGTGAACAAAAAACACGCGGCGGCCGTGTAGGGTAAGAGCCGCGGATGCCCGCGCGATGGCTTTCTTTCGATCACCAAAGCAGTGTAAAAGGAGCAAGCAGGGCGGTAAAGCCGCTCGTGGGCAACAGTTGCGGCCTCAACACGGCGGAGAATCATCCTAGAAACGTTCACGTGCTGGTTGCGGCTAACTGAATGGTAGTCTTGACAGGCGCCGATGGCGCGAGGAGAGAACTGATGCGACTTGGTTTCGGGAAACTGGCTGTGCTGATGGCGAGCTTCGGCCTGGCGGCGATTCCGCTTCGCGCGGATAACCGGGCGACGCAAAAAGGTCCGGACGAAGACGGCACCAAGCCTGCGCTGACGCGCATTGCCGGCGAAGGAATGATGAATTCGCACGCTTTCGGCTTCCTGACGGAGCTGAGCGACGACATCGGCGGCCGCGTCACCGGAACTCCTGCGGAGCGCAAAGCCGAGGAATGGGGCGCCGCGAAGATGAAGGCCATCGGCCTCGAGAACGTGCACACCGAGAAGTACACCATCTGGCGCGGTTGGACGCGCGGCACGGCGGAAGGAGAAATCCTGGCGCCGGTGCGGCACAAGCTGCACGTGGACGCGATGGGCTGGACCGGCTCGACGCCTGCGGGAGGCGCCGAAGGCGACGTGGTAACCGTGAATATGTTCGACATCGAAAACGAAATCAAGAATGTTTCGCGCGTCAAAGGGAAGATCGTGCTGGTCACGACAAAAGGCAAGCCGGCGAAAGATGAGATGAGTCTCTTCGCCCTATTTGGCGATTTTTTGAAAGCTGCCGGCTCTGCGGGCGCCATCGCGGTGATTGGAGGCCAAGGCGGAGGAAAGTCCACGGGTATGAACCTGACGCACACGGGGATTCTTGGCTTTAATGCGGATTTCGCCGTTCCTGTTGTGTCCATGTCCGCGGAAGATCAGGGCCAGTTGGAGCGATTTATCGAGCGCGGCATCACGCCGCGCGTGCGGTTCAACGTGCAGAATACGTTCACCAACGGCCCCGTCGAAGCTGCGAACGTTGTCGGCGAAATCCGTGGCCGCGAGCATCCGGAGGAAGTTTTCGTGGTGGGCGGGCACCTGGATTCCTGGGATCTTAGCGAAGGAACGACCGACAACGGCTCGGGAACCGCGGCGACGCTGGGAGCAGCCGAAGCCATCGTGCATTCAGGACAGCGCCCGCGACGCACGATTCGCTTCGTTCTTTTCACCGGAGAAGAAGAAGGGCTCGACGGGTCTTTCGCTTACATGAAGCAGCATCAGGCGGAGATGAAAAACCATCTCGGCAATCTGGTGATTGATGGAGGCCAGGGGCCGGCGAAGAGCTTTCACCTAGGCGGACGCGACGATCTTGTTCCGGTGTTCCAGGCGTTTGCGAATACGCTGTCGAATCTCGGCATCACGGAAGTGGACGACAGAGTGGAATCCGGCACAGATACGCTCCCGTTTTCCATCGCGGGGCTTCCGGGAATTGACATGGGGCAGGACTCTCCCGACTACAAGTACACGCACCATTCTGCGGCGGACGCTTTGGAAGCGCAGAAGCCGGACGTGCTTGCGCAGAATGCGACGTTGATGGCTCTGGCTGCGTTCTGGATTGCAGACCGGCCGGAGCGTTTCGCTTCGCCTTGGCCCGCCGAACGCACTGCGAAAATGCTTCGCGCCCAGCACGAGTACGAGGAGCTGAAAGCCTTTGGCCTCTGGCCGTACGGCGACCTCGGAGCGGAAGAGAAGAAAGACAATCCTCAGAATTAGCGTTCGCACTTCCCGCAGGCCGCCTTTACTTGCGGCTCAGGAAAAAGGTCCGGGGCCAGTTCGTGCTTGAGCTGAGCGATTGTCTTCCGCAGCCAGTTTGCAACCATGGCGTGAGCTTCTTCCTCGGTGGCGGTCCGATACAGCAGATCCAACGTGTGAGCGGCTTGGTCCAGAGGAATGTACCGGCAAGGAAATTGCCGTTGCTTGTGATCGCTGGGAACGAAATCAATCAGCGCACACTGGCTGCATGGAAGGCGTTTGCCGAAGTTTCTGTAGTTCACGCAAGTGGGAGAGTCTTCAAAAATAAACTGCGGACGCCAAGCCGCCTGCTCCGGAGTGCAGTAACCTCCGCGCTCCACGAATGCGAGTTCCCCCTGTAAGGTGGCGAGCACATCTTTCTTGGATTGAGCCATCTCTCGTCCCTCCTCAAAAAAGTCTGCCTGATGAGCGCACCAATCGCTGTGACGTGGAGCACAGGCCCATGTAACGGCTGCCACCGGCTGGGATCATTTCGCGAGGAAGTACACTTTGGCACTCGAACCCTGGGTTGGGCTGTCAACTTAAATTCGCGGTTCCTTCACGGATTCTTGCTAGAATTTAGTGGTTGCCCTTGTTTCAGGACATCGTTGACCTAGTCGTACCGGCCTTTCCTGGAAACGCGCAACGTCGCATGAAATAGGGTGTGCGAAACGATTCACACTGGCCATACGTCAAAACTGCAAGGACGGGGGGAACTCTCTTCGCGTGCCCTTTTGCATAAACAGCAAACCTGAATCTCGCAGGGAGACGGCGAATTTCGCCTTATTGGCGGCGTCTGTCGTTTTCGGAGTGGCGGGCTGCTCGAAGGCGCAGCCGACCAGCGTGTTGGGCGACGCGTCGCATCCCGCTCCTGTGCATTTCTTTACGGTGGCGGAAGAGACAGCGCGGCGGCGAATTCAGGCCGTGGGGTCGCTTTATGCTCTGGAAGAGAGCACGCTCAGCTCGGAAGTGGAAGGCCGCGTGGACGAAGTCCTTGCCGACGTCGGCGACAATGTAAGAGAAGGACAACCTCTCGTGCGCGTCGATCCGAGGGAATTGCAACTGGAAGTGGAGCGCCAGCGCGGCATTGTGACGCAGGTGCGGGCGCAGCTGGGGATCGGGCCCAATGATCTTCCGCCCAGTGACCCAAAGAAGATTGCTTCGGTGCAACGTGCGGAAGCGGATTTGTTCGACGCCGATGAGAAATACAAGCGCGCCCAGGAAATGTTTCGCGACAAGCTGATTTCACAGCAGCAACTGGACGAGGCTGCGAGCCGTTACCAGAGTACGCGAGCGACGTACACCGTATCGTTACAGGAAGTGGACCGGCTAAAAGCGCTTCTGGTGTCGAGCGAAGCGAGCGAAAGACTGGCAGAGAAGAAACTGAACGATTCCACCATTCGCGCGCCTTACCCCGGAGCCATCAAAACACGCGACGTTCACCCTGGAGAATATCTAAAGGTCCAAAGCCCGGTGATGGTGTTGGTCCGGACGGACCGCTTGCGTGCGCGCCTAGCCGTGCCGGAGCGCTGGGCCGGATGGGTGAAGGACGGCGTCACTGTCGATTTGCACGTGGATGCGTTTCCACAAGAAACTTTTCATGGGAAGATCTCGCGGATCAATCCGTCAGTGGCGCAGGACTCGCGGACCTTCGAGGCGGAAGCGCTGCTCGTGAATTTGGATGGCCGGTTGAAGCCGGGCTTCTTCGTGCAAGCCTCCATTCCCAGCGAGAAGCAGGATAAAACCATCTTCTTGCCAGAAAACGCGGTGAATTACCGCTACGGCGTTTACAAAGTTTTCTTGCTCGATGGCAATCACGTGTCCGAACGGCAAATCCGTCCGGCCGGACAAACGGAAGACGAGCGCGGGCGGCGGTTTGAAGTCGCGGAAGGTCTGAAGCCCGGAGATCGTGTTGCCGTGGCCGTGTCCGGCGAATTGCACGACGGAGCGGTGGTGCAAGAGCAAGCGGGTGGCAATTCAGGCAACACGCCGGCGATGAAATAAGGACAGCGCGAAATCCAGTTCCACATCTGGTTTTTACTGGGCGTGAATCGAGATGAAGCTCGCCGAAACTTGCGTTAAGTATCCCGTCTTCACGGTGATGCTGATTGCCTTTCTGGTGACACTCGGGGCGTTTTCGTACCGCGGGCTTGCTGTTGACCTCTTTCCCAAGGCTGATCCTGCCACCATCAACGTCACCGTGAGTCTTCCCGGCGCGACTCCCGAGGAAGTTGTGACCGGGGTGGTTTTGCCGCTCGAAGACGCGATCTCCTCCGTCAGCGGCATCGACGAGATCAACGTCTACGCCTTCGAGGGACAGGCGTGGATCACTTGCACTTTTGTCTTGGAGCGCGACATTGAAGGTGCGGCCCAGGATATCCGCGAAAAAGTGGCCGGCGCCATCGACCGCCTGCCGCGCGATACTTTGCCGCCAATTATTACCAAGCTTGACCCGCAATCCGATCCCATTCTGACGCTGCTCGTGAGCGGGCCGATGAGCCGCCGCGAGCTTACAGAAATTGCGGACAAACAAGTCCGCCGCGCAATTCAGACGGTGGACGGCGTGGCTGCAGCGGGAGAACATCGAGGCTCCCGGCGGCCGCATGATTACCGGCCCGCAAGAATTGGGCTTGCGCACGCTGGGCCGCGTGACTTCCGCGGAACAGTTCGGCGAAATCGTAATTGGCACGCGCGGCGGCACTCCGGTGCGCGTGCGGGACGTTGCTCAAGTGGAAGACGGAGCGCAGGAACTTCGCACCTGGTCCGCACTGTTCCGAAAATATTCTTCGCCGCAGGATGTGGTTTCCATACAAGTGCTTCGCCAGTCCGGCGTCAATACCGTGCGCGTGGCGGACGACGTTCGAACCAAGGTGCAGGAGCTGCGCTCCCAATTGCCGCCGGGCGTTCAACTGCAAATCGTCCACGACATTTCCGATTTCATCAAAGCGTCAGTCCATTCGCTGCTCGAACACCTGATTCTGGGCAGCATTCTCGCAAGCTTCATTGTTTGGGTGTTCATTCGCAATTGGCGGGCGGTTTTGATTGCCGCGGTCGCCATTCCTGCGTCCGTCATCGCCACGTTTACGCTGATGCGCGGGATGGATTTTTCGCTGAACAACATGACGCTGCTGGCCTTGACGCTGGCTGTCGGCATCGTCATCGACGACGCCATCATCGTTCTTGAAAATATCTTTCGTTACATGGAAGAGAAGGGAAGAGACCGCGTTCAAGCCGCGATCGAAGCTACAAAGGAAATAGGCCTGGCGGTGATGGCCACGACCCTCTCGCTGGTGATTATTTTCCTGCCGATTGCGTTCATGACCGGCTACGCGCGGAAGTATGTGAATTCTTTCGGCTGGACTATGGCGATGGCCATTATGGTTTCGCTGCTGGTGGCCTTCACGCTGACGCCGATGATGAGTTCGCGGATGTTGAAGCTGGGTGGTACAGAAAAGAAGGCCCACTCCGGAGGATTTTTGCATTCCGTCGAGACGTTTTATTTGAAATCTCTGCAATGGTCGCTGGCGCATCGCCGCACCATCTTGCTGATCTGTGTGCTCACTTTTCTTTCGACGTTCGGTTTCTATCATTTGGTCGGGCGCGACTGGATCCCTGCCGATGATCAGTCCGAGCTGATCAGTTCGTACACGCTCCCCGAAGGCACGTCTCTGGAGAAAACCACGCAGTTGGCCTCGGAAATTTCGGAACGTGTCGTCGCGCTGCCCGAAGTGGCCCTGGTCCAATCCTTTACACACGGTCCCACGAACCATGCGCATCTTTTCATCGTGCTGGTGCCGCGGAGCGAACGGAGACGCACTCACGTCCAAATGGCTGCGGAAGTGCGCAAGATCGAGGCAGAATACCGCAACATGACTTACAACGTGCGGCTGCCTTCCGTGCTCGGCGGAGAGATTTATTTCCCCATCGCCGCGGTGATTCGCGGCCCGGAGCTTTCGCAGCTTGCGGAAATCAGCAAGGCCGCCGCCGGGCGCATGTCGAAATACCCCGAACTGGTAGATGTCAATCCAAGCCTGAATCTCAACACGCCAGAGTTGCAGGTAAAAGTGGACCGACAGCGCGCCGCGGACATCGGCGTTCGAATGACCGACGTGAGCGATTCGGTACGGCTGTTTTATTCCGGTGAAGATGAAATCACGCGCTTCAAAGAAGGCTCGGAGCAATATCCGGTAACCATGCAGTTGCTGCCCGAGCAGCGCGACAATCCCGACGTTCTGGCGCGCATAATGGTTCCTTCCGCGAAGCTTGGGCAAGTGCGCCTGGAAAATGTCGCCACCATCCAGCGAGGCGCCGGCCCCGCAACGCTGCAGCGTTACAATCGCGAGTTTCAAGTGAGCGTGTACGCCAACGTGGCAGCCGGTTATCCTTTGGATCTTGCCGCGGCCCACACCGTCGAAGCCATCAAGGAAGGCGGACTGCCGGCCGGGTATTCGTACACTTTTACAGGGCAGGTTAAAGTTCTCGACGAAACTACATGGAATTTGCTGTTGGCGATGCTGCTGGCTTCCATCTTTATGTATATGGTGCTCGCGGCGCAGTTTGAGAGTTTTTCGTATCCGTTCATCATCATGCTGACGCTGCCGCTAAGCGTACCGTTCGCGCTGTTTTCGTTGTGGATCACCGGCCGTGCACTGAGTCTGTGGAGCGCGCTCGGAATGTTCTTGCTTTTGGGCATCGTGAAGAAAAACGGAATTCTGCAGGTGGATTACACCAACCGGCTTCGCGCCGCCGGCATGCCCCTGCACGAAGCCATCTTCGAAGCGAATCGCGTTCGGCTGCGCCCCATTCTGATGACCACGCTTTCGATCATCGCGGGGCTGATCCCCGTGGCCATAGGCATCGGCGCCGGTTCAGAGCAGCGCGCGTCCATCGCTGTCACCATCATCGGTGGGCAGACGCTTTGCCTGCTGCTGACGCTGCTGGTGGTGCCGGTGGCGTATTCTTACTTGGCGGAACTCGAAGCAGTGTCGTGGGCCGAGTGGGCCACACGGCTCTTCGGGCGCGTCCGCACAGCGCCGAGACCCTCCGACAACGACTGATGTGTGAAGTTTGGCGTTTTTCGCAAGTACCGCCTTCCAATCAGTCGCGCTCTAAGACCTTCCTGGCAACAGTGGAAGCTCCGCATTTCTCCGCATAGAAGAATAAGCAAGGGCAACGAGAGCTAGAAGCGCGAGGCCATGCGTTTTGCGCCGCGTGTGTCCGGCGAGGCTGCGAAATCGCCAAACGTCACACGCGGGGCGCGAAGAACGAGGAACAGTTCGCTGGCCCAGAGAAGAATGTCGAGCAAACGCGCGCGCTCGAGATTCGTGAGGTTTGGCGAGTGCAGGCAGACTTCGAGAGCTTTGCGCGAGCACTCTTCGATGAACGCGCGCATGGCGGCGAGGTCCACTCGCGCTTCGTGCGATTTTTGGCCGCGCGGATCAACTGCCTCTAACTGCGCGTAGCAGCGAACAAGAAAGTGGTTCAGGCAAAGATCCTGGTGATCCAGGGAAGCAGCCGCGGCGCTGTGACAAGCACCCTCGCAGCAGTTTCGTTCCGCAAGTTTCGTATCCACCGGGCCCACACCTCGTGACTCTGAGCGATCCCCCATTTCATCCGCTTCCCTTTCTTTTTTTCGACCTGTTTGCTGAGTCCTTGTCCTTGAATCCTTTTCTTTCTCAATAAGATGCGTCAGGCGGCGCAAGCGTTGGCTTCTTGGGCAATACTCTCGTCGGTGATAAGGTTAGTGTCAATAGAACTCGCCTGTGAATAACGGTCTTGCGGCGCCGGGAAGTGCGCGAGCAAGTTTTGCGCGCGCAAGCAGCGGTCGAGATACGGAGCGAGCAGCGCGCGAACGCGGCGCACACCGCGGTCGATATTTCTCCCCGCTTCGCTGCTATCCCAGAAAATGATTACGGTGATGAGGCGGGCTTCCTGGTCGGAAACCATCACCAGGCTGCCGGCGAAACCGGGAACGTCTTGCAAGCCGGATTGAAGCGCGGCTGGGAGAAACAGCGTAGCTCCGGCGGCTTGCTCCGGTTTCGCGACGAATTCAAAACTGAACGCGGTGAGCCCCATTCCGCGAGCGATGGGCGATTCAAGTTTGTATTTGAGATCCGAAACATCGGGGAAGGCCGTGACAGAGTTTCCCGAGCTGCTTGTATGGCGAACTGGACTGGACACAAAACCTCCATTGGAGTGGCCCTGCCCTCGAAAAGAGGGGAGGCGCATCCTTGCCTGTTCAGGGCAGGCTTGGATGCGCCTGCTGGGGCACAAGGGGATCGGGGTGGATCCCCCAGGGTAGAGAATCCCGGACGTACCGAGATTTCACAGAGAGGTAGTGCGGGAAGCGCCGATTTCGTTTCACGCCTTTTCGTTTTGGGAAATAGATACGCGGCGCGCCTTGGAAGGAGGCCTCTACAAAGAGGCTGGCAAGCTACCGGCGCTGCGAGATTGGCAAACAGCGCGCCGCCAAGGGTGGATCTCCTACATCTATTACAACAGAATGCGTCAGGCTCCATTGCGAGTCGGGGCGAGGCGACGGTATACTCCATGCCCAAGTCGCGCGTTGTTGTGGGTGAGTCGCGCAAGCCTGTGTTTGAGTCCCTGAGGCACGAGCGTGGATTTCTTTGCGTTTGACAAGGCGTACGTGGATAAGTTGCGAGCGGGGGATGATGCGACGCAGCATCACTTTGCCAGTTATTTTGGAAAATTCTTGCGCATTCGCCTAAGGGCGAGGCGGCTTTCGCCGGACCGAATTGACGATTTGGTGCAGGAGACCCTGCTCAAGGTGATGATCAAGGTGCAGCAGGATGCGATACGGCAGCCAGAATGCTTCGGGTCATTCGTTAACTCCACGTGCAACAACGTTTTGCGGGAATCCTACCGGGCTTGGTCGAAAGATCAGCGAAATCAAGAGGAGCCGGCGGAAGTGGCTGATAAAGTATTGAATTTAGATGGTTTACTGGTGACGAAAGAGACGGCGGAGCGGGTCCGGCGCGTTCTGGAGGAGATGCCGGAACGGGATCGCAGGATTCTGATGGCGCTGTTTTTTGAGGAAAAGGATAAAGACGAGATCTGCAAGGAATTTGGGGTAAAACGGGATTATTTGAGGGTTTTGTTGCTCCGGGCCAAGGCCAGGTTCAGGGAGCTGTATGAGAAGGGTCACAATGGGAATGGAGGGGGCGCGAATGGGCTTCCAAATTAGTGAAACGATTTTGCGGCTCCCGGCACTAGTCAACGGATGGCACATATGGATCACAAACAAGCGGTAGAACTGCAGGTTGCCGTGCCGATGTTCGCAGCGATGTTGCTGGTGTTGGGCTACCAGAGTCTGGTGAGCCTGCCCCATTGGAAGTCGGTGGCGACGCGAGCCACTGCTTCGCGTGTGTTGACGATGCATTCGCTAATCGCTGCCAACACGCGGGGGGCTGATGGGCTGACTTTCGAGGTTCGACCGGGTGAGCGGTTTGGGCTCCACGTGGATGTGCCCGCAGACCCCGCGTACCGCGCGTATCTATTGCGGTTGGTACACCCTACAGGAGATTCCGAGGATTTGGGTTCCGTCTCCTACGAAGAAGCGCAAAGAACCATAAACGTGGATGTGAATGCCGGAGATGGCGGCTCTTATCAGCTGGTGGTGTCGGGGATCCCGAGCCCGGAAAGCGATCCTGCGAAGGCGACGCTTCTTGCGACAATGAAATTTAGTGTTGAATTTATTAAATAAATTCAGCAATATTACCGCCATCATTATCTACTTTGATTTGAGGTTTAGCCCATGTCCCCTTACCGCACGTTTCACTATCACGCAAATGCGCACGTTGTGAGCGCCATGTTCACGCGGCCATTGCAGCACTTGGTCGAGGTGCAGGGCGCCAGCTCACTTCCTACGATTGGAGGCCACGGCAGGGCTCAAGTAGACGACTTTCGCTTCAATGAGTTCCTATCGGTGAAGCGAGGCTATACGCATGTTTCCGGGAGCCCCGTGGAGGTTGAGCTTGATGGCAAGAAGAAGACGTATTTCACCACGCTGGTGACTGCGGTGGCGGAGGGAGTGAACATTTTGGATGTCTTCCACGCGGAGCGCATCGTGGCGCGCTTCGCTTCGAGCCATACCCTCGACGACGCCGAGGCGCACTTTTCTCTGGTTGGCACCAAATTTGACGGCGTGCAAATCGGCGGGTGCAAGACGGAAGTGCCGATTGACGCCACGCTTTTCGAGAAGATCGATACGTTTGAAGTGGCGCGAAATGAGTTTAAAAGCAACGCAGATTTTAAGAGAATGGCGGAAGATCCGTTCGGGGCCGGGGACAAGCTGCAGCAGCCCCCTTTGGATGGAGCGATTCTTTGCTCGATCGTCGACCTAAAGAAAATGACGACCACGTGCCCAGGCGTGGAGCGCAAGGTGCACAGCTTCGTTATTCCCAAGTTCGGGAAGCTGTTCTTGGGCGAGATCCTTCTGGAGCACAGGCGGCGCACCCTCACGATGGTGCGGTTCGAGCTTGGCTCTCCCGTATCTGGAGCCGGTACCGTTGTAGCGCTCGACGGCAACGGCTCACCGTATCCCCCGAAACCCGGCGGCAATTAGACGTAATTCTTGCGCTGAGTGCGTGTTTCTTGCTAGGTGCAAGTGGTTGCAGCACCCGCCACTCCTTAGAGTCTGCTTACCTCGCGATTCAGGAAGAAGTGCAGCGAGGACAATTGGACGCTGCCCTTCATGATGCCGATCAAACTTATAAGAAGTACCCTGGAATGCCCCCGGAGACGGCAGGGAAATTTCGCGTTCAAAGGGCTCACATTCTGTTACTTCGTGGCTCCTATCGAGATTCTCTACGCCTCCTTGATGAAGATCTGCCGCCTTCAATCAAGCATTCAGATACCGCCGCACGTCGACAACTGGTTCGAGGGCTGGATCACACTTATCTCCAAGAGTTCAAAGAAGCTGACCAGGATCTTAGTGTGGCAGCAGAGATAGCTGGGTCTTCCCAAGAGACCCGCTTAAGCATCGACATATCTCAGGCTCGTGGAATATTGGAACTCTATCGACGGAGATATTCCGATGCTGCCGTTGCCTTCCGGGCGACCCTAGCAATGGCCCGGCAGCATAATCTGCCCTCGCCCGAATTGAATGCGTTGGGAAATCTGGGCTATGTAGCGATGTGGGAAGAGCATTACGACGAGGCGATTGACTGGTTCAAACTTGCCCTAGACAAATCCCAATCGCTGCGCGAAGCAGACGTTGAAGCAAAGACTTTTGGCAATATCGGCTGGAACTACTGGGTCGTCGGGGATCTCGAAAGCGCGGAAGAAATCCTAAAAAAAGCTGAAAAGGCGTCCGTAAAGGCAGGTCTTCCCGGCGATCGGGTGAAGTGGCTCAACGACTTGTCGGGCGTCTACTTCCAGCAGCATCGCTATGACCTTGCGGGCTCTACCTCTGAGGAGGCACTCCCTTTAGCGCACGAGGTTGGAGACAATCGCGACATTACAAATTGCCTCAACAGCGCAGCAAACATCGCCTTGGCGACGGGACGTAACGCAGAGGCTGAGAAATTCAATGAGGAAGCGCTCAAGATTGAGCAAGCGGGGCTCGATCAGTTTGGAATCGCATCTTCGACGATCATCGCGGGACGCATTGCGGCAAACCAAAAAAAGTATCGAGAGGCCGAAAAGGCTTTCCAAAAGATCATTCGGGATCCAGGTGTGGAAACGCCGATGCGCTGGGAAGCGCAGGCTAGCCTCGCTCAAGTTCACGCGGCCATGAACAACACAGTTCTGGCCGAGCGCGAATTCGGGGAATCTGTCAAGACCATCAGTAAAGCGTGGAACGATCTTCAGCGCGAGGAATTCCGGCTCTCCTTTTTATCGAATGCAATTCGATTTTACGATGCCTATGTGAATTTCCTGGTCGGGCAGAAGCGCCCTCTCGACGCCCTGAAGGTTGCTGATCGAAGCCGGGCACAGACTTTGGAGCATGGGCTGACTCCGAAAGGCAATGGTGCGTCGGAGATGCTTGGGGAGGTTCGACCGCAGGAGATCGCACGAAGGTGGGACGCGACCCTGCTGTTTTACTGGCTGGGTGAGCAGCGGTCTCATCTGTGGGTAATCACGCCAACAAAAGTTTCTTTGCTGCCACTGCCCGGAAGGAGCGAAATTGACGCACTGGTGAAATCGTACCTGGACGTTTT
>WNGQ01001370.1_pt1 | contig 29668 bp, 23 predicted proteins | sample 5407661 | NCBI WGS metagenome assembly WNGQ01 (sample SAMN13153382, study PRJNA577476) | soil metagenome | isolation source: 60 cm soil or saprolite under Garry oak tree replicate 2 | place: USA:California | collected 2016-06-15 | reverse complement strand
GTCGACCAAGTGGGCAGCAAGCGGTGGGTTGAGCTCGAGCCCTTCGCTGCGCACCGTCCCCAGCAGCAGCACCCGGCTGCCATGCTTGATCCAATACCGACTGAGATAGCGTAGCAGGTCGAGGGAGGCCTCATCCACCCACTGCAGATCATCCAGTAGCAGCACCAGCGGCGCAGACCTGGCCAGGGCGTCCAGCAGGCGCGCCACCGCTTCAAACAGCCGCCCCTTGGCGGTCAACTCATCCTCAGTGGGGGTCGGCAAATCAGGATAGCGCACCCGCAGCTCCGGCAGGAGGCGTGCCAGTTCGGCCAGCCACAGGTCCTCCAGCAGGTCCTCCGGCGCGTTTTCCGCCTCCAGCCGCGGCCGCAGGGCCTCGACCAGTGGCTGGTAGGGCAGGCGTCCCCCCATCTCGAAGGCGTGCCCAGCGAGCACGAGAGCGCCCTGTGCGGCGGCCCAGGCCACCCACTCGCGCGCCAGCCGCGTTTTGCCGATGCCGGCCTCCCCCACCAGCAGCACGGCCTGCGGCTGGCCCCCTCGCGCCTGCTGGTAGCGGCCCACGAGTTGGCTGAAGGAGGCTTGCCGTCCCACGAGTGGGGCTACGAGCTCGCCTGGTGGCCGACTCTCCGTCGAGGTGGTGGCGGGACGGGCAGGGAGGCTCCCGCGGGTAGCCGCAGTGGTGCGAATGTGTGTAGCCAGGGCAACCGTGTCCGCAGAAGGTTTGACCTGCAACTCCTCGGCCAAGCGCGCCCGGCAGGTAACGTAGACCTGCCAGGCAGCGGTCGGATCGCCTTGCGCCAGGTGCACACGCATCAGGCGACGATACGCCTCCTCTGAGAGCGGATCGAGCGCCAGCCAGCGCGTGAGGGTGATCCTGGCCTGCTCTTGATCCCCGCTTTCCTCCTGCCAGGACGAGAGCCGATCGAAGAGCACTTGCAGGCGCACCTGCCACTGCTGCCGCCGTTGCTGGACCCACTCGTCAAAGCCAGCTTCCTCGCGCAGCCAGAAGCCGTCAAGGAAGGGGCCGCGCACCAGGTCGAGGGCCTGCCGGACCTGGGCAACCAGGGTGGCGCGCTGCGGCTCAGACGGGGGCGTGGAGAACCGCTGGGCCGCTGTATAAGCCTGCTGCACCACCTCCAGGTCCAGCTCCAGCGGCGCTTGCGGGTTCAGGCCGAGGAGATCCTGTTCAGCGAGCAGATGGCTGGGCGCAGCAGAGGCGTCGGCATCGGCCAGCAAACTGCGCAGCAGCGTGATGGCGTTACGCAAGGTCTTGCGCGCCTCAGCTGGCTCGCTGTCGGGCCACAACAAGGCCGCGAGCTTGCCGCGGGGATGCATGCCGCCTTCGACCGCGAGATAGAGCAGCAAGGCCTGGGCCTTGCGCAAGGCAAAGCTGAGGCGGCTTTCATTATGAAAGACTTCGGGCGGGCCGAGCACGGCCAGACGTAACACACTCATGGCAGGTCCTCTTTCGCCTAGGACGACGGACGTGACGAATAGTTTTTCACATGCGGAGCAGCGCCTCTGTGCGTTGGTGCCGTACTGCCAAGTGAGCCCTCTCTCTCAGAAGCCAGAGAAAGAGCCCGCGTTCACTGCGTACTGACCCCTCCATCTGAAGGTAGAGTATCATGCCGGATCGTGGCAGGTCAACAACCAGGCAGTGCTTCACGACCCATCTTGCGGTGGCAGCACGCTGACCTCCTGTGGAGGACCTTCCTCTTCATGGCGCGGCTCATGGCGCACCCTTGTCATACTAGCAGCAGAGAGGTGAGCTGATCTGCTCACCAGGTCCAGTGGAAGCAGCAGGAGCTGCTCTTCGCCTGGCAAGACAAGCGCTTTGGTTCCTAATTTCAGTACCCTCAAGCGGGTCGTGAAAGGACATGGCTCCTGCCGCCCCCGAAGGGCAAGGAGACACACCAAACCCGAAAAGGTCAAGTGCAAATGCACTAAGACATGGTTCAAAGGAAGTTGACAGTTCCTCATCACCAGAAAGGTCCAGCCCTATCATGCTTCGCTCCGCTCAGCAGCTGTCTGCCGATCGCGACAGACCCTTCGCTGCGCTCAGGGTGACATGGGGTGACGGTTCAAACTGTCACCTACGATTCGTCCAAATTGAACCGTGCCTAAGCAAACGAGGTGAACGTCTGCTTCTGGTACCGCGGATGGAAGCGCAATCCCTCATATGGACGCGCAATAGGTCTGGCATGCGCAAAATCAGACAGGAAAGCTGTCCCAAAAAGGACAGTTCAACCCTCTTTCTTTATGATGATCACAGGTGGTGGTCATCACGATATCCTTCCGAGCACATTTTCAGCAATAGAAAGGAGGACGGTCATGACACAACCGTCCACACGCATTCTTGTTCTTGGCGCGGGGATTGCGGGCTTGCTCTTTACCCTGCGCCTGTCCGGCAAAGTGGCCCGCGAGTCGGTCCAGATCACGCTGGTCGACGAATCGGACACCTTCACTGTGCGCCCCAGGCTCCAAGAGTTTGCCACCAATCAGCGCGTCTTCAGTCGCCCGTTTTCTCAGATCCTGCGCAAAACGCAGGTCCAGTTTCTTCAGGGACGCGTCACCAGCCTGGATCCCAGCCAGCACCGCATCACGGTCCAGGATCAGCAACAGCAGCAACATGAACTGGCGTACGACTACCTGGTCTATGCGCTGGGGAGTATGACTGACCGTCAAAGCGTGCCTGGGGTGGCAGAGTACGCCTACAGCCTCTCGGCAAAGGGTCCGTTCTCAGCCTCAGCCTTGCGCGAAACGCTCCCCGAAATAGGGGCAAGAGGCGGCCAGGTGGTGGTCTGTGGCGGAGGAGCCACCGGCATCGAAACTGCGGCGCAGGTGGCAAGCGTCTATCCTCGGATCAAGGTCAGCCTGGTGACGCAGGGGTCGCTCGCTCTCTCCTGGGGCAAGAGCGTGGCCGACGTTATCCGGCGGAGACTGGTGAGCCTGGGCGTCGAGATCGTCGAGCAGAGCACGGTGAGAGCCGTGCGCGCGCACAGCGTGGCCCTCGACCAGGGGCGCGAACTCGAATGCGACCTGTGCATCTGGACGGCGGGCTTTGTGGTCCAGCCTTTGGCACGGGAAGCGGGCCTGGCGGTCAATGAGCGCGACCAGATGCTCGTCGATCCCTTTCTGCGTTCGGTCTCCCACCAGGAGATCTACGCGATTGGCGACGCGGCCTCGCCTGTCGAGGACCCAGGAGTGGCACACGTGCGCATGAGCGCCTTCACTGCATCGATCATGGGTGCTCATGGCGCTGACTGTTTGAGCGCCATTCTCTCTGGCAAGACGCCCAAACCGCTCAGCTTCGCCTACCTGGCTCAGGCCATTGCTCTGGGGCGACACTACGCGATATTCCTCCCGCTTTCTCCTGAAGATAGGCCCAGGCCGCCCTACATCACAGGCCGGTTGGGCGCTCTCACTCGCGAGGCGGCGGTGAACTTTGTCGTGGCAGCCACGTTGGCGCAACGGCGCTTTCCAGGCTTGTTTGTGTGGCTGGGGAAGGGACGCTATGAGCAGGCACAGCGTCGTAAGCGAGCCCTTGAAGAGCATCCTTCGAGGCCCTTGCATCACCTCTCATGAAGGAACGGTCGCGGACCTGCGGGGACAGGCACAACTGCTCGTGCGTGCCCATCCCCTCGAGCAGACCCAACGGCTGGCAGAGAAGCTGTGTGGGACCGAGCATGTACAGGTCATGGACGGCGCTCTTGTACTGGCAACCGATCCCGACAGGCACCAGAAATCGCGCGCGTGCTGGTGACTGTTGGCGTGGCTCTCAGCGAATTGCGACCAGTGAAGCGATCCCTGGAAGCAGCGTTCATGGAATTAACCAAGTGGGCACTACGCTGGATGAGGTGCCTACCGCTTCGGTGGAGCCCCTCCAACGCCTCTTCGACGAACGCGTGAGGATGCCCGGCGTCCGTTTGAGCAACCCAACCTGCGTATCTGTCCACCTATCGAACAAACGCATGAAGGAGGATGGTTCGTGCCTCCTCCGCATGCCCTGTTGAACGGAGTTCGATAGCTTCTTGGAAACGATCTCGCATTATCTCTTCTCGTTCCGTTATGCTGTGTGATGAAGGTTGGTCTTAGTGTAGCAAATCAGGTTGGCAGTGTCGAGCAAGCAAGCACACTTAATCCAACGGAAAGCCGAGTTTTCACAACATCATCCGGATAGCGGAACATCCCCGGAGGGCCGATCAATCGGCCATGTGCGCGATAAATCGGCACCTACGATTGTTCAGGTTAATTTGTTCAAAGTCATTACCAGTCCGTGCGGGTGTCCGGATGATGTTGTTCAAAGTCATTATCACGCCCGCGCATGTTGTAGGTGCTTGCGCGGGCGTGACGCATTGGGCTGCTTTCGTCTTCAACGCTGGAGAGCATGAGCCTTCGTCACGCGTCTCTGTCTCTTACCAGTAGAGTTCAATGAGTCTGCCGTCGTAACTACCGACAATGGCATGCTGGGTGTTTTCGCCATCAACAAAGTAACCACCAACAGCGCCTATTCCATTTGGAAAGGTTGCCAGCACGTCCCGGTGGACACCCTGACCAGATTTCCAATACACCTCGGTGAGATTATTATCATTCGTCCCGACGATGGCATGTTGGGTGTCTTCAGTGGGAACATAGTAGGCTGAGATGCCGCCAAAGGTGAAGCTACTGTTGAAGCTAGTCAGCACGTCCTGGTGAACGCCCTGGCCAGATTTCCAGTATGCCTCGTTCAGGATGTAATCACTGGTTCCGTAGATGGCATGCTGTGAACCTTCTTTGGTGTCATAATAGGCGCCGACGCCTGCAATCTGTACGGAGCTAACGAGCACATCCTGGTGAACGCCTAGACCGGATTTCCAGTACACCTCGCGCAGATTGCCATCAGTGGTTCCGGCAATGACATGTTGTGTGTCTTCGGTGGGAATATAGTAGGCTGCCAGGCCGCTAAAGCCATTACTGAAGCTGGTCAACACATCCTGGTGGACACCCTGACCGGACTTCCAATACAACTCGATTAACTGGCCATCGATGGTTCCGATAACCGCATGTTGTGAACCTTCTTTGGTATCATAATAAGCTCCGACACCAACAACTCCATTAGAAAATCTGGCAAGCGTATCCTGATGGACACCCTGACCGGATCTCCAGTAGACCTCCGTCAATGTACCATCACGGAACCCAACAATGACGTGTTGGGTGCCTTCAGGTGCAACATAATATCCTGCGATGCCAACCATAACATTGTTGGGATCAAACTGAACCAGTACATCTTGTGAAACTGTCATGAGATTCCTTTCTTTCTTCTGCTGTTCTAAGGCTAGTGATGAGAGTATCGTAACGAAGGTACTCTCAAAGAGAAGACGCTCGAGTGTCACTCTTTTATCGGATGAATAGGATGTATGCGTAGGACAGGCGCTCTACGTTGCCCGGTTCGCCTGCTGACAAGCAAACGACAGTATATATGCTCTACAATATTCTGTTGCATGATTGATTAGAAATTGCTTAAAGTAATCCTAAACACAACGGTTAACGATTATATATATTGATACATGTTATTAGCATGTGCTATAGTCAAGAGATAGGCACGATTCACTAAAGTTGTGTTTATATGCTAATGTTGTGTTTCTTCACTAATGCCGTGTTTCTTCACTAATGCTGTGCTTGAGGTACAGAAGGCACGTTTCGGGGCGTCAGTTCTGTGGAACGGCGAGCGCTTCAGTAGAGGCGCACTATCAAGGATGAAAGCGGCTCTGTCATGGAAGACATCGCGCACTATATTCAGGCGATAAGGAGGGACATCAATGAGTGACATGCATGACTTGAAGCAAGATTTACTTACAGGCAAAATTGGTCGTCGTGATTTTATCGGCCGGGCGCTTATGCTAGGGGTCTCGCTCAGCGGGATTGAAGCAATTCTGCAGTCGTGTGGTGGTGGCGGTGGGTCATCATCCGGGTCTAGCCAGGGATTAACCGTTGTCTACTGGACCAACGTCAATCCAAAACAGGATCTGCTCGCCGTCCTTAATGGCTTCGGTCAGAAACACGGCATCAAGGTCAACTACTTCCAGTTGCCACCAGTCTTCGGCGACGATGTCCAGAAGATGACCACTTATCTCTCCTCTGGCTACAGTGGCATCGATGTGCTCTGGCTTGACGACTTCATGACCGCCACCTTCAGCAACGCTGGCTGGCTTGAACCGCTCGATACCGCCATCCCAGCAGGCGACTTCTCCTCGATTGCGCCTGCTCAGCTTACACTGAGCACCTACAACGGTCATCGCTATCGGCTGCCCGCGAACTTTGGCAGCGTCATCTTCTTCTATCGCAAAGACCTCTTCGACAAAGAAGGCATCAGCGTGCCGACGAACTGGGATGAACTGGTGCAGGCCGGGTTGAAGCTCACCAAGAACGGCGTCTATGGTATCGGCCTGGCCGGGAAGAACGGCAATACCGAACTCTTCAATGAGATGTGCTACTGGATGGGGCAGGTTGGAAGCGACCCCCTGCACATGGACTCACCAGGAGGAAGGCAGGCGCTCCAGTTCGTTTATGACCTGATCCACAAGTACAAGATTGCCCCGCCAGACACAGTGACCGCCGACTATACCTCACTGCAAACCGGTTTCGAGAATGGCAAGCTAGCAATGTGGATCTGCTGGGACGGTATCTTCTCAGCTGTCGGCAAATTCCCCACCGTCGCCCAGAACTACAAACTGGGTGTGGCGCATCCCCCCAAGGGCTCGCTCAACAACGGTACGATCATTGCCAACTGGGGCTGGGCCATCAACCATTACTCCAACAACAAGGACATGGCCGCCAAGTTCATCGATTACGCCGCCTCGGTGCCATCGGAGGTCACGCTGGCGAATACGGGCAATACTCCCTCGCGCACCGATGCCCTCTCCGATCCCAGCGTGCAGAAGGCGCTGCCGCAGGCGAAGTACCTCGCCGACTATGTACAGAGTGTTCCGCTGCACCGCCGGCCCATCACAGCCCAGGCCCAGCGCGTCTCGGATGCCTTTGAGCAGTATGTCAACAAGTACTTGAACAACCAGCTCAGCCTGGATACGGCTATTAGTCAGGGCAAGCAGGCTGTCGACCAGGCTCTGCACGGGTCATGAGCGAGCCGGTACATCATAGAGAGGCCGAGACAGTAATAACATCCAAGAGGAGGTATCTATGTATGTAGATGTAGAAGTGACCAAGGCCCCTACAGCCCAGGTTGCTACCCGCCGGCGCCGCAACAAGCTCATCCTGCTAGGCTACGCTTTGATTGCCCCGGCAATCATCTGGCGCCTGGCCGTCGCTATCTACCCGTTCCTGAACACCGTCTTTCAGAGCTTTACCAACAGCAGCCCTCTGGCTGGCGTACCACACTTCGTGGGACTGGATAACTACATCCGCATATTCCACGATCCCGTGATCGTGCAGTCCCTGTCGTTCACGTTTATTTTTACGGTAGCCTCGACCGCAATTCAACTGGTGTACGCGCTGGCGATTGCTCTTTTGCTCAACAGGGCGTTTCGCGGGCGCGGCTTCGTGCGGGCCATTAATCTGCTGCCGTGGGCGATGCCAGCTATTGTGATTGCCACCGCCTCGCAGTGGATGTTCAATAGCCAGTATGGCATGATCGACGACCTGATTGTGCGCGTGCTGCCTTTTCGTCCCATATGGCTCGCCAGTCCCGCGCTCGCCCGCATCGTGGTGATCCTGCTTGACGTATGGAAGAACGCTCCCTGGGCGGCGCTCATCCTGCTGGCCGGTCTACAAAATGTTCCCAGTGAGCTCTACGAGGCGGCACGCGTGGATGGGGCATCAGCCTGGCGCACGTTCTACTCGGTAATTTTGCCAATACTGGCGCCGCTGATCTTTACCCTGCTGATCTTCATCTCGACCTATCGCGTGCTGACCTTCGACCTGGTCTATGGCCTGACGCAAGGCGGCCCCGGTAACGCGACCACGGTGCTTTCCTACCAGGTCTATCAACTGGCCTTCACGGGTCTATACTACGGGTATGGCTCGGCATTGGCGGTCTTTGCCTTTATAGTGGTAGCAACTCTGAGCCTGATCTTCTTCACATTCATGCGCCGTAGTGAGCGCGCGCTCTAAGGAGGTGTCTGATGTCGACCGAACAAATCTACGCTCCCCCCACGCCAGTTACCTCCGAGCGCCACAAGTCCCGTCGTCCTACGCGCACACTGTGGTCGGTACGCAAGACGTCCGGCCGTGTGGCGCTCTACATTCTGGTCGCCCTGTTTGTGGTGGTCACGTTGGGGCCGATCTACTGGATTGTGCTCTCGGCCTTCACGCCCATAAGCGAGCTGTTCACATCGCCGCTCCACTATATTCCCCAGCATCCTTCGCTGGTCAACTTTCAGACGGTGGCGCAGGTCGTGCCCTTGTTCCAGATGTTTATGAATAGTGTGGTGCTCTCGGTCCTGTCGGCCTCTCTCTCGGTAGTGGTCTGCCTGCTGGCGGCCTACAGCTTTGCGCGTATCCCCTTCCCTGGCCGTAACGTGCTCTTCCTGGGGCTGCTGCTTTCCAGCTACCTGCCGACGATTGCGATGATTATCCCGTTGTTCCAGATGTTCCAGAGCCTATCCCTGCTCGACTCGCTCCAGGGCCTGGTGATCCTGCTGGTGAGTTTCCTGCTGCCAACAAGCGTGTGGATCATGACCTCGTTCGTGCGCCAGATTCCTATCGAGCTGGAAGAGGCGGCGCAAATCGACGGTGCAAACTTCCTGTCGACGCTCTGGCATGTGATCGTTCCTGTGTTGCGCCCCTCGATAGCGACGCTGTTCTTGATCAACCTGGTGACCAGCTGGCAGGAATTCTTCTTTCCCTTGATCTTCAGCCGGTCGGGCGCTTCGGCAACGCTGACGCTGGGCATTACGCAGGCGGCGGTAAACCCGCAATACCAGACCGTGGCGTGGGGCAACGAGGCGGCGATGGCACTGATCGTGATTGCCCCCGTTTTCATCCTGGCGATTATCTTCCAGAAGCAGATCATCGAGGGACTCATGGCAGGTTCGCTTAAAGGATAAGCAGGTCAAGGAGCAGGAGCAGTGGCAGACATCACTTACGATGCGTCAAGCAGGTGCTGGATTCTCCAAATGGAAGCATCATCATATTGTATGCAGCTCAGTGAGAACGGGACCTCACTCAAGCATGTGTACTGGGGCCCGCGCATCGACCAGCAGACCGCTAACAAAATCGCTAGCGACAGGCTTTCGCGCATATACCCATTTGAGTTGGAGTCTGGGCTTGCCCATGAAGAGTATCTGCCATGGGGTGGGGCGGGCTTCCATGAGTCAAACCTCAAAGTGGAATACGCCGATGGTACAAGGGTAATCGAGTGGGTTCTTGAAAACCAGGGAGTGGAGCAATCAGGACCAGGTCAGGTGCTCTGGTTAACATTTAAAGACCGCGAGTACGCACTTAGAGCGACTCTCTACTACCGGATCTATGATGGTCATGACGTGATTGAGCGTTGGGTGCAGCTGGCAAATGCAGGAGGCAATGGTCCCGTGGTCCTCGAACAAGCATTCTCTGCGAACTGGTGGATGCCACCGCGGGAAAGCTACCGTCTTACCTATCTCCACGGAAGGTGGGGAGCGGAGATGCAGGTTGGAGAGATCGTGCCTGGTCCAGGAAAGTTCGCGCTCGAAAGCCGGCGGGGGACAACCAGTCATCAATTCAACCCGTGGATTGCCCTGGACCCGATGCAGGAAGCTACGGAGGAGGCCGGAGATGTTTGGAGTACAGCACTCGCCTGGAGTGGGTCGTGGAAGATGGTGATTGAGACCACGCCCTATGGCTTTGTCCATTGCGCGGGAGGAGTTAACGACTTCGACTTCATTTACCGTTTGGAGGAGGGTGAGCATCTTGACTTGCCTGCATTCGCCGGACTCTACTCCAAAGAGGGGTTCGGAGGCGTGAGCCGTCGCTGGCACGCTTATGAGCTCGAGCACGTGCTCCCCGCTTCACGTGACGAGGTGCGACCGGTTCTGTTCAACTCATGGGAGGCGACAAGTTTCGATATCAATGAGCACAACCAGACGGCCCTTGCTGAAAAGGCTGCACAGCTCGGCGTTGAAATATTCGTGATCGACGATGGCTGGTTTGGCGCTCGCAACAACGACCGCGCAGGTCTCGGTGACTGGACCGTCAATCCTGAGAAGTTCCCAAATGGCCTCAACGGCTTGATCGCTCGTGTAAACGAGCTTGGCATGCGCTTCGGCATATGGGTTGAGCCAGAGATGGTAAACCGCGATAGCAACCTGTATCGCGCACATCCCGACTGGGTGTACCACTTCCCGCGTCGCTCGCGCACCGAGTTCCGCAACCAGCTCGTCTTAAACCTCGCACGCGATGATGTGCGAGAATGGATGTTGACAACAGTTGATCGACTACTTAGTGAGCACAATATCGAGTTTGTAAAATGGGACATGAACCGCCACTTCACCGAGCCTGGCTGGCCAGAAGAAGTCGGCAAGAATCCCAGGCGAATCTGGATCGACCATGTTCGCAATCTCTACTGGATTCTTGACGAACTGCGCCGCAGGCACCCCAACGTTGCGTTTGAGTCTTGCTCCGGTGGTGGCGGCAGGGTCGACCTCGGCATTCTGTCCCGGGTCGACCAGGTATGGACAAGCGACAATACTGATGCGTTCGACCGGCTGCGCATTCAGGAGGGGTTCAGCTTCGCTTACATACCACGAGTGATGATGTGCTGGGTAACAGACTGTCCAAACATGTTAACTCAACGCACAGTTCCGCTCAGGTACCGGTTTCACTCCGCGATGGCAGGTTCACTTGGCATTGGGGGTGACCTGTCGAAGTGGTCAGATGAGGACCTAGCTGAGGCAGGCGATCTGGTGAAAACATATAAACGCGTCCGATCAGTCATCCAGAATGGTCTGGTCTACCGCCTGCAATCACCTCGTAAAGGTTCGGTCACAGCTACCCAATATGTCGCGAGAAACCATGAGGCGGTCGTGGTGTTGGTGTGGGGTCATTCACAGCAATTTGGGGAGTCGAAGGTATTGCTACGGTTGCGCGGGCTCGAGGAGCATGGACAGTATGTGGACGCTACGAACGGCACAAGCTATAGTGGAGCATATCTCGCACACCATGGGCTAGAGGTCAGGCTGATAAATGACTTCGATAGTCGGATGGTGCATCTGGTACGAACGCCAGAGATGTGACTGTGAGCATCCGTATGAAAATTAGCAGGTTGTTACGCGTCGAGGAAAGACATCATGCCGGGGCTCAGTCAGGGAGCGCAAAAGACATGCCTGCTTTTCTCAATGAGGCTCGATAGGCTACTGGCGATTGTCCACACACCTTCTTAAACGCCGTATAGAAGCGGCTGTTGGAGCCGAAACCCGCCTTTAGCGCAATCTCTGAAACGTTCGTATCCGTCGTGATGAGCAGACATTGAGCGTAAGACACACGATATTGGGTGATATAGTCGATGATACTCATGCCAAAACTCCTGCGGAAGAGGCTCATTACATAGTTGGGATGGAGATGGACGGTCTGGGCAATCTGCTCGACACTCAGCGACTCCGTATAGTGCTCGGCGATAAAGCTGGCCACGCGCTCTACGTTGCTCAGTTCACCAACTGGTAGGGGGGTTCGGCTTGCTTCCTGTTTAGCGGATTCTCCATCCTGCATGCTCATAGATAGTGCCAGGCGACGCAGGCGAGCCTCGACTTCGAGTAAAACGATCTTGCGATGCTCCGGCGAATTCTGCTGCAAGTCTGCGTACCACTGCCTGAATAATACCTGGTTCGCCTGGCGGCGCGCTGCTTCTCCCTCCTCAGGGTCCATCACGAATTTGCCACTGCTCACCTGGCGCGTCAGTATAGCGGGCAATTGCCATTGCAGGAACGTGGCAAAGGGGATCGTCACCCAGTGCAGGATGGTTCGCTCCTCTGCCAGCATGATCTGGTGGGGAACAGTTGCCCAAAATAGGGCCATCTGTCCCGCTTTTACTCTCGTTCGCACGCCACCAAACAGATAGGTAATGGAGCCTTGCTCGACGAAATTCAGTTCCACTTCATTGTGCCGGTGCGGTCGCTGCATACGGACAGGCTGAAACCAGTCATTGGCGAGACCGAAGGCCGAGATATCGATATCAATGCTAGACATAGCGAGTCTTTCGTCGTGCGTATCTTAGGATACAGTAAAATTTATCGTGAAAACGAGATGATTTATGCGTATTCTTATATTATACTTTCTATTATACTGAAAATACCAGAAGATAGCGTTTTTTGTAGACATTTGGAGAGAAGGCTCCCCGTGAGCGGGCTTGAGAGGGGTCAGGCCTGTCATCCTGAGCGCAGCGAAGGATCTCGCTCGACTGACGGGGAGATCCTTCGCTGCGCTCAGGATGACAGGCCTTCCAAACGTCAGCGTTTTTTGAACGTCCCTTTTGAGCAAGATTTCAAGAAAGGTGAAACTATGGATAGCTATACGACCACACAACCTGTTCGAACAAACGGCGCTGTTGCGCGTTCGCCATACCACCTGACAGAGGGGCAGATACGTTTCTTCGATGAAAACGGCTATCTCGTCCTGCGCAACTGGATACCGCAGGATCTCCTCAAGCGTCTTCAGGAGGCTGCAGAGAACTGGATTGAAAAGGGGCTGCACGCGAGCGAGGATGATCCGGACTTCGACGATTATCGTTTCGCCCAGCGACCAGCCGGGCGGGTTATGTTTCGTGTCAATTACGTGCACAACAAAGGGCAGCCGGCATCGCTTGAACTGCTTGGCTCCCCGCAGGTGCTGGCGGTGGCCGAGAGCCTCTGTGGTCCAAATTTTGTGCCGACCTACGAGTCGATGGTGTTCAAGCAAGAGGGTGATGGTGCAGCAATCCAATGGCACCAGGATGCCGTGCACCCACGCCAGTATCGTATCTTCAACTACGATCTCTATCTCGACCCCTCACGCGCCGATGGCGGTGCTTTGCACGTAATTCCCAAAACGCAACTGCAACGGCAAGATATCTGTGCCCTTACTGAGCGCTGGGGTTGGAATCCACCGGGAGTGATTACGGTCGAGATGGAACCGGGCGATGTGCTGTTGCATGATGTGATGCTTGTGCATGGCTCGGAGGAGGTCGAGGGCAAGGCGCTGCGTCGCACCATCTACTATGAGTTCCGTGCGGCGGAAGAGATTCTGACAGATGGTCCCTGGGACCGCGAATGGATTGATCGCAGGCTGCGTCTCGTTCCGCTGGCGCTGCGTCGCTACGAGCAGGCCTACCCTGATAGCGAGCAGTTTGCGTGGGGCATCTCCTCTGAATTTCGCCCGCAGGTAACCAGCGATGAGCAGTATGAGTTAAAGGTTGCTCACGGGGTGCATTCGGGTGGATCGTTTTGTAGCGCTGGGGACGCGGGTTAGTTCCGAGAAAGGAGATGAAAACGTGGCCCTCAAAATTGCCATGATCGGCGCCGGTTCGATAGGTTTCACTCGTACCTTGATGCACGACATTGTAGCCGTGCCGGAACTGGCCGACACGACGTTTGCCTTCACCGACATTTCAAGCCGCAACCTCGACATGGTTACGCAGCTCTGTCAACGTGACCTTGAAGCGAACAAGCTCCCGGCAAAGATTGTTGCGACGGAGGATCGTCGCAAGGCCATTGCCGAGAGTGACTATGTTATCTCTACCATCCGCCAGGGGGGCTTAGAAGCATTTCAAACCGATATCGACATCCCTTTGAAGTATGGAGTTGATCAGTGCGTGGGAGATACAATCTGCGCGGGTGGAATCATGTATGCGCAGCGGACGATCCCCGCTTTGCTCGACTTTTGCAAAGATATTCGCGAAGTTGCCAGGCCTGGAGCGCTCTTTCTCAATTATTCCAACCCGATGGCGATGAACACCTGGGCATGCAACAAGTATGGACAGGTAAAGACGATTGGGCTGTGTCATGGTGTGCAGGGAGCGCATTGGCAGATTACACATTGCATCGAACAGTGGGCCAGGGGTGAAGGGCTGATCGGGCCAGAAGAAAAGTTGCATCGTCGCGAGGTTGATGTCGTTGCGGCCGGGATCAACCATCAAACCTGGTTCATCAAAGTCCAATGGCGCGGGATGAACATGATCCCGAAAATGTTGGAGCTCTTCGAGAGCCATCCCGAGTACCGGCAGACGGAGAAGGTACGCATTGATGTACTGCGCCGCTTTGGCTATTATAGTACGGAGTCCAATGGACATTTGAGCGAGTATCTGCCGTGGTACCGCAAGCGCCCCGACGAGATTCCACAGTGGATCGACCTGTCCAGGTGGATCAATGGGGAAACCGGTGGCTACCTGCGTGTCTGTACGGAAGGCCGGAACTGGTTCGAGTCGGACTTTCCTAACTGGCTGAAGGAAGAGCCACCTGTAATAGCACCAGACAAGCGCAGCGAAGAGCATGGGTCATACATCATCGAAGCTCTGGAGACCGGGCGGGTATATCGTGGGCACTTTAACGTGATCAACCAGAACCACATCACCAACCTGCCCAATGGCTGCGTGGTCGAAATCCCGGGGTACGTGGATAAGAACGGCATCAATATGCCGGTGGTGGGTGACCTGCCGTTGGCGTGTGCAGCGACCTGTGCGGCAAGTGTGCGCGTGCAGGAGATGGGTATGGAGGCAGCGGTGCATGGCGATGTCACCTTGCTCAAGCAGGCCATGTTGCATGATCCCCTGGTGGGAGCGGTCTGCAACCCGGAGGAGGTGTGGCAGATGACGGATGAGATGCTGGTGGCACAGGCCAATTGGTTACCACAGTATCAGGATGAGATTCCCGGAGCGAGTAAGCGGCTAGAAGAGGCTGTGCGCAATGGAACGCGAGTGAAGCTTTACGAGACAGAGGGAGCTGCACGAGTTCCTACTATGACGGTCGAGGAGCTGGCACGCAACAGGGATGAGGCTCGCGCCAATGCTTCTGCTGCTGATAAAGGGAAGATGACGGCGGGCAGTTCTTCGACAACCGGATCGTAACCCCATGCACGAGACGGGGGCCTGATATGTGGGGAGCGGTCAACGGAGGAAGCGTAGGGGCGGTAATCGTGTTCCTCCAAGGTGGGAGCCAGGGGAACAGGACGCGGGCGACCATCAAGGCCCAATCTATTTCAAAGAAGAGACCATCTCGCTTTGTCATCCCTTCGCTTCGCTCTAGGGCAAGCTCTGAGCGCGAGCTTTGGATCTCTCGCCGGACAGAGATCCAAAGCTCGCGCTCAGGATGACACTCCTTCCTCGGCTTCGTCTGACTCCCAAAACGTCTTCATTGAAATGTATTGTCCACAAGGGATCGCCTATTCACACCAACTTAAATTGATGATGTCTGATATACAAGGAGGATGAAAATGATGTTTCGTCATCGCAGGATACAACTTGCCTGTGTGTTAGGTGCGTTTCTCACGATAACCATGCTTGCAGCTATGCAGGCAGGAAACATCCCAGTTGCACATGCAGCTACCAACCAGTTCAGGGGCGTGAACTGGGCGGACCCGCGGGATAACTTCGCCAATGACGCGGTGGTGCCCTCGGGCCTGTCGACGTCGGACACCTATGCCACGACCTATGCGAAAGCCAGCGCGATCATCAGCGGGTTCGCGACGAACCTGAGCGCGAACACGGTGAGGTTGCCGATCAATCCGTACACTGTGAACGGCCCCTTCTGGAGGTCGTACACCGGCGCGATCAAGGCCGCAACCGACAAGGGGTTCAAGGTGATTCTCAGTTACTGGGAGGGCAGCGGCTCGTTCAAGGACGGCAAGATCGACGACTTGACGACCTTCTGGGCCATGTGGAAGACTGTCACGAACAGGTACCACGGCAACAGCCTGGTCTACTTTGAGCCGATGAACGAGCCGCACGGTTACAGCCAGAGCGAGTGGGCTGACATCGCCGCCCAGTGGATCAACACGTACTCCTCGACCCCCAGGAACCGCATCTTCGTCAGCGGCACCGGCTATAACGACAACGTCACCTCCGTCTGTGCCGACAGCCGCCTCAACGGAACGTTCCTCTCCCTGCACCACTACGGCTTCTGGAACCCCAATCAGACGAGCTATGACGGTTGGGTCAGCGACTTCAAGAGCCGTATCGGGTCCTGCGCCTCGCGCACCGTGGTCGACGAGTGGGGTGCCCCGATGACGACGGGGCTGGACTACAACGGCCCGATCAATGGCAACTACTACATCGCCTACGTGCAGGCCGACACAGACACCATGCGGTCGCTGGGCATGGGCTCGGTGTACTGGCCGGGCCTGCGAAACGGGGATAGCTACAGCATGGAGACGCTGCACGGCAGCGGAACCGCCCTCACCCTCACCAACAACAACGCCTCAAGCACTCTTACGGCCTGTAACAGTCCTGCCCCCCGTCCTCTGAAGGGTCAGTGGCCCTGACCTTCCAGAGGCGGGCGCGCGGCATCCGTTACTGCCTGCCGTTGCGCTTGAATGATCGATGTAGCACGACGCAAATCCCCGTGATGAGGCAGGGCCAGGAGTGCGCCTGCTCGCTTATCGAGGAGTTGCTTAAAGAGCCGTACTTAAACGTTTGGTGTGAATGACTCTGATGACTCTACCAATTGATCCAGTCAGCGAAGGCTAAAGGAGCCCGGCCTAAGATGATGCTCGTCAGGGCCGATCAATCGGCGGTAATAGGCATCAACCCAAGCCGGAAAGCCGAGCAGGAGACTGGGCGATCCGTAGGGGCGAGGGTGGTGGATGTGGGGTTGGGAGGGCCTTCATGGTCGCCCGCAGGGTGGGGGGTAATCGTGTTCCTCCAAGCTGTGAGTCAGGGCAACAGGACGCGGGCGACCATAAAGGCCCACCCAACCGCCCTTCATCCGCCCTCGCCCCTACGGAGTACCCAACACTATTTCGTTACGTTGATGCGTATGAGGGCCGGATTCATTTGTCAAAGTGCATAATTGCGCCCCTACATTTCGCTTTGGGACGCAATGAATTGCGCCCCTACATTTCATGAATTGCGCCCCTACGTTGCGTTGGGTGCGGCTAGAGGCCGTTCCAGTTATAGGTCGTATCGGGAACGACGTGAGGGGTGTTGTAGGCCAACGTAATGAGCGTATGAGCTTGCAGCGGAATCTTGTGGAAGTCCCCGGTGTAGGGCTTGCCATTGACATAGGCCTGCCAGCCGGTCTGGTCCAGTTCTGAAGGATAGCCCACGCTAGGGAACTCGGTTGACCACTCATCTAAGAAGTTGCCGAGCACGAAGGAACGCTGGATAGGAGCTTCCATGTGGATGACACCGGAAGTGTCATGAGTATGAAGCCAGTAGAGACAAGACTGATCACTGGCAATGCCGATTTGAGCAGGAAGAGGCGATTGTTGCCCATTAATATACAGGGTGAGATGCGCGTGAATGTGAAAGGCGAGTTGCTCTTGCTGTTCACAATAGATATTGTCCACAGGAGGATATTGCGGGTTGACAATTGGTCTCGTCTGGGTCTGAGATTGGCCGTGGGTATTGTTATAAACGATAAAGCTAGTAAGGCCTACTGCAATGACCGCTACTGCCACTATAGTGCTGATGATGGTAATGCGACTTCTTTTCTGCCGACGCTTGCGCTCTGCTTCGCGGCGAATTTGCTCTTCACGGCGCTCTTTACGCAAGTCTTGTTTCGTAGGTCGACGTGTGACTTGTTTGCTCATTTAGAATCCACCAACTTTCAAATGGGATTGTCTCGTAGTTCAAACTTTTTTCTTCTTAATGAAGCCTTCGTTCATACTGCCGCTGCGGAAGCCTAAAAGATCAAGGGTGACATATGTATAGCCTATTTTGCGCAGGCCATCGGTTATAGTGCGGCTCATCTCTTCTTCGATCAGGCGAGGCATCTCGGCGCGTTCGACCTCGATGCGCGCGATTTTATCATGATGGCGCACGCGCAATTGATGAAAGCCGAGGTCATGCAGCAGCTTTTCCGCCTGATAGACCATTTGTAACGAGGCTACATCGACCTTTGTACCGTAAGCGATACGCGAGGAGAAACAGGCCATAGCCGGTTTATTCCATACGGGCACTCCCAGGAAACGGGCGACGGCGCGAATTTCAGCTTTCCCCATGCCGGCCTCCTTGAGAGGACCCCGTACGTGAAATTCGCGAGCGGCGCGCTGCCCTGGACGAAAATCTCCCTCGTCGTCTTTGTTGATACCATAGGCAATATAGCGAAGATTATGCTGCTTTGCAAGTGGTTCTAGCTCGGAAAAGAGTTCATTTTTACAGAAGTAGCAGCGGTTGAGGTCGTTAGATGTATAGCGCTCGTCTTGCAGTTCGTTTGTCTCAAGGGTGAGCAGCGGGATATCCATCTGGCGGGCAACGGCGATAGCCTCCGTTGTCTCCTCGGGAGCATAGGCGGGGGAAGAGGCGATGGCGCCGATGGCACGCGATCCGAGGACATCGTGTGCGACTTTGAGTAGCAGCGCGCTATCGACCCCACCCGAATAGGCTACCAACACCGATTCCATTTCACGCAAAATGGCCTGAAGGCGTTCATATTTGACCAGTGTTCCGGCATCTAATGCTTCTACACTGTTAGTATTGGTGGATGGGGTATTGGGCATTGGACTTGTAATCTCCTGGCATTGGTGTACGATTATTAAGGACACCATGACATGTAGGTTTTCTGATGATTTTGTGGTGCAGGATGCACCTGGGTACTATTATATCATCATGGAACAAGTCTATGGAACGCTACGATGAACGAGGATGGTACAACGGCGGCGATTATTTTAGCGGCGGGAAGTTCTAGCCGGATGGGAGGAGGGCGGCATAAATTGTTGTTGCCGCTGGATGAACGCCCGGTGCTGGCGCATGTGATTGATGCCGCGCTGGCTTCGCGGGCTCGTCCGGTTGTGGTTGTTCTGGGACACCGCGCTGGGCAGGTGCGCGCCGAGGTGGCTGCTTACCTGGCGCGACCGGGTATTATTGTGGTTGAAAATCCCGATTATTTGCAGGGGATGAGTACTTCGATGCACGTGGGGTTGGCAACATTGGTTGAGGGAACATATCAGGGAGTGGGACAACAGGAGCGGTCTCAAGCTGGTGTTGACAGCGCGCTCATTATGCTGGGTGATCAGCCATTGATTACGGCGCAGGTGATCGATGCGCTGATTAGCGCACGGAAGGCAAGCGGGAAACGGATCGTGGCCGCGCTGTACGGTGGGAAACGGGGAAACCCCACGCTTTTTGCGGCCAGCTTATTTGGTGAATTGATGGAGGTTACAGGCGACGAGGGAGGGCGGCGCGTATTGGAGCGGCATCGCGAGGAAGTGGAGTCCGTTGAATTGGGTGACGCGGCGGCAAGCTTTGACGTGGACACGTGGGAAGCGTATCAAGAGGTGGTTGAGATGTGGGAGAGGAAAAAGGAGGAGTGATGTAACTGACCAGCATAGCCGGTCAATCACATATCTTCCAGTAAAGGTTCTACAAGGGCGATGATTTGTTCATGAAGCAGTTCGGGTGGGAGAGAGGCGTCGAGCACTTTGATGCGTTGGGGATGAATGCGGGCAAGGACGAGGAAGGCTTCACGCACACGCCGGTGAAATTGCTCTTCTTCGGCATCGAAACGGGTTTGTTGCTCGCGCAGTCCACTGGCATCATTGGCGGTATCGGTGCGAGCGTGCACCAGAGCAGGGTCGAGGTCGAGCAGGATGGTCAGGTTGGGAATATGTCCCTGGGTGGCGATCACTGAGAGGCGCGCGACAAGCTCTATGCCGACGCCGCGAGCATGGCCTTGATAGGCGATACTGGCGTCAATGCAGCGATCGGTGATGACCATTTTTCCCGCTTCGAGCGCGGGTATGACGATGTTGGCGAAATGTTGCGCGCGATCGGCCTGGAAAAGGAAGGCCTCGGCAAGTGGGGTGATGGCCAGGTCGGGCCGGTCGAGCAAGAGGTGGCGTATCTCGACGCCGAGGGGCGTTCCCCCTGGTTCGCGCGTGCGTATGTAGGGTATGTCACGAGCTGCCAGCCACTGCTCGAGTAACTGCATTTGCGTTGTCTTCCCTGCTCCATCGAGTCCCTCGAAGGAGATCAATCGTCCTTTGCTCACAGCCTGCTTCCTTTATCTGTGCGGTAGACGTCATAATCCCAGTCAAAATAGGGTTTGGGCAGCATGTCTTCCGGCGTCCAGTGCTGGTCGGCTTTGCCGTACTTGCCGCGATACTCTTTCAATGTTTCGCCGACATACTCAAATGTTAGCTGGCAGATGCGGAAGCCAACGGGGACCATGATCGTAGTCTGGGTGTGGTTGCTGATTTCCATGGTCCAACGGCTGATATAGCCGACGTCGCCGACGCCGGCGCAGCGACAGACGGAGAGGCCGGAACGGGCCACGGTACTGCGCGAATACATTTTGGCCAGGTAGCCGTTGTGGCCGCCGATGATTTCCTGGGTGTGTGCGAGAATGGTGGTGCCTGGCCGGATAGCGATTTTGCCATCCCTGGCTTTACGCGGTTCGCCCCAGTAGAGGCGAATTTCATCGGCGTTGTCGAGATGCATGACTTCTATGTTGGCGTCTCCCTGGAAGTACCATTCGCCGAGGCGGCAGTCGTAGGAGTTGGTGCCGAGTTGTCGCTGATCAAATGGCTCAATGATGATATTGCCGTGCGCCAACTCTTCCATGATCCGCTTGTCAGATAATAGCATAGGTGATGAAGCTCCTTATGAGATATGTGAGTTTGTATGTTACAGTCTAGCATGCCAACGTGTGTTGGGCAATGTTTTGATGGGAGGCATAGACATTTGGAGATAACGCCTGTCATCCTGAGCGCGAGCTTTGGATCTCGCTCGACTGCCGCACAGATCCTTCGCTGCGCTCAGGATGACAGGCAGAACACCTCTCAAGGCCGCTCACGTGAAGCCTTCTCTCCAAATGTCTACGGGAGGCAAGAAAAAGGGGGAGCTCACATTCTGCCTCTTACAACTGGTCTGGGAGAAAATACTGACACAGGTGGAGGCAATTGGTCTGTTCCCGTAACGCTTTCACGATCCTGGGATGGGGCCGCGTATAAATCGTGGGGTAGTCGATTTCATCCAGTTCTGGTCGCACAACATACGCCAACCGTTCATCTTCCGTGGAGAATTCGGCTTGCACACCGGGTTTATTTCCTCTCGCATCCAGACGAACCCATTTTGCTGCTGATGGAAGATAGACAGCGTTTAACCCGTGCAAAGCATATCCCATATCAGGAGTCTCACCTGCTGCTAAGCGTTGATAGCAAAACCCGGTTGGAATCCCCTGGGCTCGTAAGAGCGCTGCGAGGAGATGGGATTTCGCGTAACACAGACCCTGGCCATAGAGAAGAACTTCTGAAGCTGCGCATGTCACCTGAGTACTCTGTATATCCAAGGAATGGTGAATGGCATCCCGAACAAACACAAATGCCTTTCTGACGCGCTCTATTTCTGGATCTGCGAACGGAGACAAATGACGGACAGCTTCCTGGACCACGGGGTGTGAATAGTCCACAAATTCTTGTTCACACAGATAGTCCTCTATACGAGAGGACTCACAGACGAGATGCATGCGATGACTTCCTCCAACGTTGGTATGACGCTCTGTGTGGAGTGTAGCACAGGAGAGTGTCGGCGTCTAGTTGCGCTATTTTGTCCTATCGCAAAAACCTATTATGAAACCTTGCCTTAACTAATAAATCTGGATAGCGGAAGATCTCCCGAGGGCCGATAATGAGTTTTCACAAAATACATCGGAGAGTGGAACATCCACGGAGGGCCGATCAATCGGCGGTGGGCGCGGTAAACCGGCCCCTACGGGTGTCTGGATGATTTTGATACATGTCATTATGGGTCATGCGCTGGAGGTCATCGTGGCCCAGACGGCGTTCATCGGTGGCTGGATGATGTTGTTAGATGTCAATATGGGTCTTCTTCCTGGTCTTCAACTAGCAGGATGGATGGTTGGGCGCGGGCGGCGTCTACTTCGACCCAGATGCGCTGGGCGAGGAAACGGCGCTCATGGGGGTCGGTGAGGGCCGGTTGCAAGGGGAAGAAGGCACGGTCATCGCTGTGGTGGTGGATCCAGCGGCTGATGATGTTGATTTGATCTACCTCGGCTTTACCCACGATACTGGGCGCGTCTCCCAGTGCCGCTGCCACATCCAGGAGCTCGAGGACGGCCTCCTTCATCTCCTGTGGCTCGTGTGGGATGCACTTTTGCTGTACGAGGCGGCCATGGCGCACCAGAAAGAGTTCGTTGTGATCTTCGCGGGCAGAGGGATAGACGATAAAGAGGTTGTTGGCTTCGACTGCCCCGGTGATTAAACGCTGGCCGATCAATACTTCATCGGCGCTGCGAATGGTGTCGCGCAGCCAGGCGGCGCGTTCGTAATTCATTTGCTGCGAGGCTTCGAGCATCTGGCGGCGCAGGCGGTCCAGCAGGTCTTCGCGCTCTCCCCCGAGGAATGCGCAGATCTGCTCAATAACTTTGGCATACTCTGCTGGATCGACATTCCCTCTACATGGGCCGGGGCAACGATCCAGGTGGAGACGGAGACAGGGGTCCGAAGGTTTCGCCAGCGGCGGCAGGGAGCGAATGCAGGTGCGAACCGGGAAGACTTTCTGGATCAGCTCGATAGTGAAATCGACGATGCGCCTGCTGCGAAAGGGTCCGAAGTAGCGCGCTCCATCGGCGGCGACTTCTTTTGTGGAGTAGACGCGCGGGAATGGATGCTGCACGTCAATTTTAATAAAAGGGTAAAGCTCATAGTTGCGCAATTGCACGTTGTAGGCGGGCTGAAGTTGTTTGATGAGTTGTGATTCCACGAGCAGGGCTTCGAGCTCGGAACCCAGGACGCGGGTTTCAATCTCGCGGACGTTTTGCAAAAGGCCGTCCATTTTGCGTGTGTAGCCCAGCGGCTGGCTGTAGTACGAGGCCAGACGATCTTTGAGGCACTTGGCTTTCCCCACGTAGATTATCTGGCCGTTTTCGTCCTTCATTAGGTAGACGCCAGGTTTGGCGGGAAAGTCTCGTTTCCAGGCGGGGTTGAGGAAGAGGCCGCCATTTGGACGAGGTGGAGCCTCCATTTTTTGGGCAAGTTTGCCATCGACACGCCACTGGTCAAGTTGCCTGGAGACGGAGGCATCGGTTATATCGCCGCTCCAGGCGACGGGCAATTGCAGGCGGAGTCGCAGGTTACCCAGTGTCTGGATACCCTGCTGCTGAGCCAGGGCGAGTAGTTTCAAAAAGATGGCGGCGGTGACTTTCGCATCACCCATGGCGCGGTGACGATTGGCCGCGGGGATCTTCAGGTGGTTCGCGACAAGATCGAGTTTGAAACGACGCAACGCTGGGAGATAACGGCGAGCGAAAAGAATCGTATCGATACCGTCAATGGGGAAGGCCTGGCCAAGCAGATGGGCTTCGTGGGAGAGGAAGCCGATATCGAAGCCGACGTTATGTCCGACGAGGATGGCTCCTTCAATGAAGTTGAAAAAATCGGGAAAGACCTGCGCAGCACCGGGCGCAGCGGAGACCATCTCTTGCGTGATGCCGGTGAACTGGACGATGAAGGGAGGTAAACGGCGGTTGGGATTCACCAGGCTTTGAAAAGAGTCGATGACCTCACCGTTGCGCAATCGAATACCTGCTACCTCGATGACGCGATCGGGTCCCGGTCGCAAGCCGGTTGTTTCGGTATCGAGCACGACAAATTCGACGTTCTCCAGGGGCATGTGCGTGCTGCGCCAGGAGGAGAGCGACCACTCGCGTTCGGAGGTTTGCTCAAAAAGGGAGGAGCTATTGAGCACCTGGCGGAGCAAGAGGGTCCAGACGGCGTTTCTCCCCGTCGTTACGCTTTGCGTATCTTCACTGGCGCCAAAGAGGTGCTGGATCAGGAGGTCTTCCGCGGTTGGTCGACCGAGGCTTTCCAGCAGTTCATGTGCGCGTCGTAGTAATGTCCCTCGCTGTGGTACTCCCTCAACAGCTTCCTGTACCATAGCAAATAACCCCCTCTGTGATCCCTTATGTGGAACAGGTGTACCTATGTATGAGAATAGCATGTAGCGTCGAGGTTTGCAAGGGAACCGTGCATATTTTAAGGGGGAGAAGCGAGTACTTTTGATTATATCAATCGTAGATTTATGCAATTTCATAGTGTATGATAAGGCAGTTAAGTGAAACAAAAATACTATGCATTGCCCAAAAATGGATAGGGTATTTGCTGGAGAGGATGGATTCTCGTGGATGTATTTGCATCAAAGGGACAGTCACCAGCTGATCGAAAACGCCGTCGAAAGAATACTCAGCAAGGGAAGCAGGGGACTGAACAGGCACAAAGCGAAAAATCATTACTGGAAAGTGAACAGCTTTTCCACGCGGTATGGGAAGCTTCTTCAGATGCTATGGCGGTCTCAACAGCTGATGGTATCGTACAGGCAGCCAATCCCGCCTATTACCGTCTGTATGGCCTTTCAGCAGAAGAGGTAATCGGAAAAGACTTTTCAGTGATATTTCCCAGCGAACAACGCGAGTGGGCAAAGAAACTCTACAATTATGTATTTTCCAGTTCAACCAGCAGCTCAAAATTCGAAGATCCTGTGATCAGGGGCGATGGAACAGAGCGTATCGTTGAAGCGAGCTATAGCTTTCTCATGCAAGATGGCAAAAGAATAGCTATGCTTTCGATCATACGCGATATTACTGAGCGAAAAAAAGCTGAAGAGAATTTACGGGAGAGCGAGCTCAAGCTGCACTTAGCGCTGGAGGCCGCGCATATGATCACCTGGGATTGGGATATTGTACGGAATTGCGTACAATGGTCGTCGAACGTTGAAGCACCTCTCAAGGAATTTCACCAGAGGCGCGGTGCAACCTACGAGGCCCTGCTGGAATTGGTTCATCCTGAAGATCGTGCCATGGTCAACGAGGAGGTGCAGCGTGCGCTAAGGAATGAAGATGAAATGGACTTCAAGGTGAAATATCGCATCATAGTACCGAATGGGACGATATTGTGGACGATGAACCATGGCCAGGTTCTTCATGACGAGGATGGGGGTAAGCCAGTGCGCATGATTGGGGTGAGTATGAGGATTGGGAAACGGGAATAAGTAGCGCTGCGTGTACATACTAAACGAGGCTCAAGAATACATCTCGAATGAAACAGACAGCTCGAAGTGAGCGCAATCCAGCCGATTATGGTTACCCCACACCTGATGTTGAGGCACTTTCGGCGAAAGCTATTGAGGTAACGCAACGCCTGACGGAGCATTATGGTGAGGTTCCTTTCTCGAGCAAGGACCCGATGAGTATGCTCGTCGATATTATCCTCTCACACCGCACGCGCGATGAGCAAACGGCAGCGGCATATGACAACCTTTTGCGACGCTTTGGCTCGTGGGAAGCGGTGCGAGATGCGCCGACGAGCGAGGTGCAGGCGACTATCGACAATGTCAACTTTCCTGAAGTGAAAGCGCCGCGCCTGCAAACCATTATGCGCCAGATTACTCAAGAACGCGGCAACCTGAACCTGGATTTTTTATGTGATTTGCCGGTAGAAGAAAGTGCGGCATGGCTCAATCGTTTCGAGGGAGTTGGCCCGAAGACGACCGCTTGTGTTCTCCTGTTCAGTTGCCAGAAACCCTTGCTTCCCGTTGATGTGCATGTGCATCGTGTCTCAGGTCGCCTGGGACTGATTGGCAAGAAGGTGACAGCGGACCAGGCGCACACGCTCTTGCAAGCCTTGCTGCCACATGATGCGCGCAGTATCTACAATTTTCACAAAGCGCTCCTGCGGCATGGGCAGCGCGTCTGTGTCTATGAGCATCCACGCTGCAACCGCTGCGTGGTGAGCGATTTGTGTGATTATTATAAGACCGTTGTGAAACCACAATGAGCGTGCAGAGACAATATTGTTCTGAACGGCTCATAAGCTCGAAAATTGTAGAAAAATAATTGCTGGCAAGAGCAACCCTTCCAGGGAGCGATGTAACCGTGCAGTGCCACTGACTACCTACTCCGCCATAACACGAGGAGCCTCGTGCCGGGCCTCTTTCTCGTTCATCTTGGCATAGCCCACCGGCAAATGCGAACAATCTGGCGAAGGTATGTTTTCTCCCTGCCGAACACCTCTTACGAAATCGTGGAGAGAATCGGTGTCCACGTCTGTCCCCCGTCGGTGGTCTTGAGCAAGCGAGAGGAGTTCTTGCCTTGCCCACCAATCGCCCAACCGAGCGTGCTGGAAACAAAGTCGAGAGAGGTGACCTGCTTGAAGCTTGCACCGGGAGAAAGCTTTGTCCACCGTTGCCCATCATTGCTGGTTCTATAGAGAAGTATTCCATCGGTTGCCCATCCATGCTGCCTATCCACAAAGTCTATCGCGACAGAAGCGAGAGGGAGCGGCGTTGTACCCTTCCAGGTCGTCCCCCCATCATGCGTCACGTAAATGTCCGTGGCAATCCCTCTCCCCGTTACAGCGTCTGAAAAAATGACAGGAAGGATGCCGTCCGTGGCCGAGAAAAAGGTGGGTGGGACGAGCGAGAGTTGCGCAGATGGAACTCCCGGTGGCAGGGAGAGTGATTGCTGATACCAGGTAGAACCTCCATCATGGCTCACATAGAGCCAGGTAAGATCATTCACCCCTACGGTGCCAGTGATCCATCCCGTATACGTATTCAGAAAATGGATCCCAGATTTCCGCCCTCCGAATGGAAGGTGACCAGGGGGGGGTGTATCCGTCGAAGCAGGAAGCGCACTGGACACCTTCCTCCAGGTCTTTCCGCCATCACCAGTACGGTACACCGCAACTGCCTCAGCCGCTCCTCCTCCGGCCCCCCAGCCTGTGAGTATCCAACCACGCTGAGCGTCGACGAAGGTCATTTGCTTTACGTAGGCCGCCGGGATCGTTGACTGCTAAGCGGTCAAGAAGTCTGCGATACTTTCCCGTGTCAGCAGGGTGTTGGGCGGGGTAACATTCTTCCAATGGAAACCGCCATCCGCGGTTCGCAGTACAGCGTGCTCGCTCAGTGCCCAGCCTGTCGTGGGATCAATCATGTGAAGTGAGATCAAGCTACCTGGACCTCCTACTAGTTTCGAAGGATGGAGCGTAGTTCCTGGTGCATCCGGACTACTTCGACGTGTTCGGCTCACGACGAGAAGGAGAGAACCAACCAGCAAGATCACGAACAAGACGGCTGCAACCGTGCTGAGGCGACGTCGCCACGGCCTCTCCTTGGCACCGGTGGAGCGAGTTTGCTCTCCATTCCCGGTGCGCTCCTCCGCCTCTTCAGGAAGCAACTCATCAAAGTCTGCCATAACACTCCTCCTTATCTACTGCATCTCATATTACTACAATCACAGGATCGATAAAAATGTGATAGGAAGAGGGCAAATAGCTTTAGTTAGTAGCCATGGCACACGCTCCTGTTAGCTGTTAGCACTTCCATTAGATAGGCGCTCTTGCTTTAGCCATATTCGGATAGTCCAATAGATTGACATTGCCCAACAAGTTAAATATACTTCATCTTGAGCCGTTGCATCGTTTTGTCGTTACCATCGCTTTTTGCTATATCAGGCTCTTCTTGAGGGTACTAGTTAAAAGTGCTCGTAGTGCCAAACTTGTAAAGGAAGCTCCAAGACATACGAGAGTAACCTAAAAGCGTACTAGTTAAGAGTACTCGTAGTGCCAAACTTGTAAAGCTGTTACTCCGGATATTGTTTGCTGTTAGGCCCATTGATCGACAAGACATGCTTCAAGGAGGAACGACTATGTCTCTTATTTCCCGATTCAAATGGCTAACCCGCACCCTCGTCGCAGTCACCTTCGCTCTCCTGTTCGCACTCGCGACCACTATCTCCGCCTTCGCCAGTGTGAGCCTCCTTCAACTGAGTAGCGACACCTTTACCAATCCCGACAGTCAGCACGCAACGGAAGTCGAACCGGATACCTTTGCCTTTGGCTCGACCATTGTTTCGGCCTTCCAGGTGGGGCGTTTCTTCAATGGAGGAGCCTCCGACATCGGGTTCGCCACCTCCACCAACGGTGGGAAGAGCTGGACCGCTGGCTTCCTGCCTGGCACCACGGTCAACTCAACACCGCCGGGACCATATCTGCGTGCCAGTGATGCCTCAGTGGCCTTCGACGCCAAGCACAAGGTCTGGCTCATCTCCTACCTGGGTATTAAGAATCCAAGCGGTCCTGTCGATGTGGATGTCAGCCGCTCGACCGATGGGGGACTGACCTGGAGCCCTCCCGTCGTAGTGAATGCCAGCGGTCATTTTAACGACAAAAACTGGACCGCCTGCGATGCTACGGCCACCAGCCCGTTCTACGGCCACTGCTATACCGAGTTTGACGACAACACCTTGGGCGACTTGATCCAGATGAGCACCTCCACTGATGGCGGACAGACCTGGGGAGCTGCTCTGCCGACCGCCAACAATGCGCATGGCATCGGTGGGCAGCCCCTCGTGCAGCCCAACGGGACCGTGATTGAACCGATCAACGGCTTTGCAGGTGTCAATTTTCTCATGTTGTCCTTCACCTCCGCCGATGGCGGCGCAAGCTGGAGCAAAACAAATATCATCGCTAGAGTGGGCTTCCATCATGCAGCCGGGGGCATTCGCGACAGTATCCCGCTGCCTTCCGCTGAAATGGATGCGTCGGGCAAAGCCTATGCCGTGTGGCAAGACTGTCATTTTGAACCTACGTGTAACGCCAGTGATCTCGTGCTGAGCACCTCGACCGACGGGAAGAGTTGGTCAAAGCTGACGCGTATCCCACTTGATCCGAGAGGGAGCGGGGTGGATCACTTTTTCCCAGGCCTGGCCGTTGACAGATCAACCTCTGGGAGTTCGGCGCACCTGGCGGTGACCTTCTACTTCTACCCGAATGCGAACTGCACCGCCGCAACGTGCCAGCTGGATGTAGGGACCTCTACCTCGGCGGATGGCGGAGCCACGTGGACCTCGAATACGCAGGTCGCTGGACCCATGACACTCTCCTGGCTCCCTAATACTACCCAGGGGAGGATGGTCGCCGATTACATCTCTACCTCCTTTGTAGGCTCGGCCTTTCCTGCCTTCGCAGTCGCCACCGCACCTACCAGTGGAGGTTCGGATTGTTTTACAGCAACCCCCCACTGTAATGAAGCCATCTTCACCGTAAAAGGAGGACTGAGTGTGGGAGGGAGTGCCAACCCGGCGAGTGATCAAACCAATGCAGGCTCGAACGATACGCAGACGGATAGTACACTCACTGATCAATAGGTTGCGTGGACCAGCAAGGGTACCATCTTTCATTTGCTTTAAGATCCTTGCATGAAACACATGCAAGGATCTTAGCCTACTAGCCGTAGTTTGTGGTTTCGCGAATTTTCCTCACTTTTGGCTCTTCATCAAATGAAGTGTGCTGACACTCTATCAGATGCGATCGGGATTACTTCACGTTACTCCTATGTTAAGCGATAATCATTCTTGCCATCCAAATTATGGTTGCCGTTAGACAGAGCCTGCTTCAAGGCTCTGACGGCAAGAATTGCTCCTTGCAAGCGAGAGGTGGTACCGTTACGAGTTCAGTTGTCCAATTGAGTGGTGAGGGAACTCGACGTGAGTGTATCGTTCGAACTGGCGTCGATGTTATAACTGGCCGCATTACCGCTACCTCCCACGCTTAATCCACCACG
>WNGQ01002491.1_pt1 | contig 29690 bp, 36 predicted proteins | sample 5407661 | NCBI WGS metagenome assembly WNGQ01 (sample SAMN13153382, study PRJNA577476) | soil metagenome | isolation source: 60 cm soil or saprolite under Garry oak tree replicate 2 | place: USA:California | collected 2016-06-15 | reverse complement strand
GCGTCAGATCTGGCCGTGAAACTGGGAATACTATAGGAGTCGGGATTAGTTGGGCAAGAATATTCTGGTTCAGAGACGGGGTCGCGGCTATTTCATATTCAAAGCTCCAACACACCGGAGAATCCACCCTGTCGGATACAACAGCGTCGACGGGCACTCGTCAGGATACGTCAAGGATTTACTGCACGAGATGGCTCGCGGAGCACCGCTCGCTCTGTTGAAGGTGGAGGGAGCGGGAGAGATCTACGTTCCAGCTCCAGAAGGGATTGCGGTTGGACAGAAATTGCTCTTCGGGTCTGAGGTTCCAGCTGAGATCGGTAACATCAAGACCCTTGGAAAAATGCCTGAAGGGACGATGATCTGTAATATCGAACTGCGCCACGGTGATGGCGGAACTATGGCTCGCTCATCCGGTTCCTTTGCAACAGTTGTCTCGCATACGCCTATTGGTACGGAATTGCGTATGCCCTCTGGAAAGTCGATTCATGTGAATGATAATTGTAGAGCGATGATTGGTGTCGTTGCTGGTGCGGGACGTACTGAGAAACCATTCATGAAGGCGGGACCTCGCTGGTTCTTGCAGAGAGCACGGGGACGAAAGTGGCCTGTTGTCAAGGGACAAGCGATGATTGCGGCATCTCATCCTCACGGTGGCGGAAGACACAAGCACGCTGGCAAGCCGACGACTGTCGGGCGTTGGACTTCGCCTGGGCGAAAGGTTGGGAACATTGCTGCGCGCCAGACTGGACGAGCCAAGAGGAGAAGCGCGCGATAGATGCTGACTGGGCCAATGTTCATTACCGGAACGCCTCAAGCACTACGGAGGACGGACATTGCCTAGACAGTTCACCTATCGCGGGCACAATTTGGAGGAGGTAAAGCAGATGTCGATGGACGAGTTCATCAAACTACTTCCCTCTCGCCAGCGAAGATCTCTGCTCAAAGGCCTGACCAACGATCAGCGGACGTTGCTGGAGCATATTCGCCAATCCCGAAGAGAAAACGGTAATGGTGGAGGAAAGGCGCAGCCTGTTAAGACTCACGCGAGGGATATGATCATAATACCTGAGATGCTGGGGCTGACGTTACATTTGCATTCGGGCAAAGAATTTGTCGCCATTGAGATCAAGCCCGAGATGATTGGACATTTCCTGGGAGAGTTCGCGATTACTAACCAGAAGGTTGTCCATGGAACGCCGGGCATCGGCGCGTCGCGTTCAAGCATGTACGTGCCTCTCAAGTAAACCCGCCCATCATACTAGCCAGCACCAACTGGCACCAACGCGCCACAGTTAAGCATAAATTCGCCCATAATCAGCCCTGATTCCGAATCTAAGCCCACGATTTCTACACCCGCCAATTTCACGCTGATCGCTAGGGGAATCCGCGGGGGTTGAGAAAGGCCAGAGGAGCTGATAACACGCCCGTCTTGTGGAAACGAGCCCACAATCAGGCTCGGACAGAAACAGGTCTTGGAAAAAAAAGACCCAGATAGTGATAATGGTCCCGCGACGCAAGTCCGGCTCCAGGAGGGAGAAACATGAGTCAAATCGGTTATTATCAGCCCTGATTCAAGATCTGAATAGGCACATTTAGATTGGGGGATAATCTACACTGTAAGCGCGGATAATTCCCGCTCGACCTAAGCCAGTATTGCACCCCTTCGGCCTACGCTTTGGAGCGGGTTGCTAGACGCCTGCCTCGAGAGAGCCGGGCTGAGGGAAGACAGAGATCTTCACTGTGAGGCTTGGGTGTTAGTGACGCGGGCGACAGACACCCTCTATAGGGCTGAAGGCAAAACCCCGCTCCAAAACTGGGACACGGTAGAGGTTTTTAGTACCTTGGAGACGGTGGAAAACTTGGAGGATTGGATGAGCCAAGAAGAGCGCTTCGAGCTTGTGACAAAGGAAACAGTGGAGATCATCCAGCCTGCAGAACTAGAACGCGTCCTTGCAGAGAAGAGGAAGCCTCGCGCATACTGGGGCTTCGAATGCTCCGGAAAGCAGCCCCGCTAACTTGGCTGCCTGGAATGATGCATATCGGCACAGGACTCGTCTGCGGCACAAAGATCAAAGACATGATCCAAGCCGGATTCCACTTCATCATATTCCTCGCAGACTGGCACAGCATGATCAACAACAAGTTCGGAGGCGACATGGAAAAAATCGAGACAGCTGGCGAATACTTCAAACACTGCTTCACAGCCCTCGGACTGACAGAGGATAAAGTCGAATACATCTGGGCCTCAGACCTCGCTAGTAAGCCAAACTACTGGGAACGAGTCATCAGAATCGCCAAAACCATCACAGCACAAAGAGCCATGCGAGCACTCCCCATAATGGGTCGCGATATGAAGGCGCAGGACGTCGAAGCTGCCAGCCTATTCTATCCCTGCATGCAGGCCGCCGACATATTCGAGATGAACTTGGACGTGGCCTGCGCAGGAATAGACCAGAGAAAAGCTCACGTACTCGCACGAGAAGCTGGCGAAAAACTGAGATGGGGAAAACCGGTCGCACTCCACACCCCAATGCTAATGGGCCTTGCGGGCGCACAAGGATCCGACAAGGGAAGCTACGATGAGGATCCCAAACTGAGCAGTGTTATTGCGGCGAAGATGTCGAAGAGCAAGCCCGAAAACACGATACTACTTCATGACTCTCCTGAACTCATTGAAGAGAAACTCCGCAAAGCGTACTGTCCACCCAAGGTAGTCGAGGGAAACCCGGTGATCGAATACTACCGTCTACTTGCGTTTCGGGCAAACGAAACAGTTGTTCTAAGACGCGAACAGAAATACGGAGGAGACCTGAGATTCTCCAGCTTTAAAGAACTCGAAGAAGCATACAAGACCGAAAAGATCCACCCTCAAGACCTTAAAGCAAACATGGCAAGAATTCTAGCGGACATGCTTAGGGGAGTAAGAGACTACTTCGACAAGCACCCCGAACCCTTGGATCAGATGCGGAAGATAGAAGCGAGGTAATCATACGAACATGGTAGCTCCGATAAGACGGAGATATCCCGCACATGTTCGGAACCCGCGGATTGATCTCTATATTGGAAAAATGGAGAGGGCCACAAGAATCTTCCAAGATCTGCAGGTACAGTCTGAGGCCGGAGTACCGATAATAGTCGAGGGGAGAAGAGACGAAGCAGCCCTGAGGAAACTGGGAATAAAGGGAACAATCCTTTGCCTTAAAGCTACAGGCGAACCGAGGTTCAGATTCATAGAACGGCTAGACGAGTCCAAGAGGGCAATCGTGCTTACTGATTTCGATCGAGAAGGAGGAGAACTGGGAAAATGGTTGTACCAAGAACTATCGTATCGCGGAATCCTTGCAGACAACCAGTCGTGGCGGAAGATCCGTGGCCTCGCCCGAGCTGAAGTCCGCAGCGTAGAAGAACTCCCAAGTTTCATGAGAGCTCTGGAAATACGATCTCAAGGGCTACGACCCTAGTCCTGCCGGCAAAGACCCGTCCGCTTTTCGTTAGAATACGCGCATTTACAATACTTCTGAGGGCCAGTGCAGTCCGTCTCGGACTCTAATGTGTCCACGCCGTGGCTAGGCTCTACCGTTCTTTATCCGGACGGCCTTCGAAGGCTTCCCGTTTCCTTGGAAGTAGTCTCGAAGGATCTGCTCGAAGAATATCGAGAGCCCTCCGACACGTCCGTGGTAGACTTTTTCGACTTCGTGGCGCACTAGATTCTCTGCCTGATCGCTCAGGGAGATCATCATTTTACCCATTTTCGTTTCGAATACCTCGAAAGCGACTTCAAGATTGACAATTCTTGACGGAAATCGCTAAATCCTATACAGGGGCGACTACGGATATCTACAGCAACTTGCGGCTAACCATCAAGTTTACCTCGTCCGGCTCAATTTTTTAGGGCGAGAACGTGTAAATTGCATATAAATAGTCAAAAGCGATTCAAGCATGCACTCACTCACGCCAAAATTCCTCCTTTTCACCGCGACAAACACCGCAAATCCAGCGAGAGGGAGAAGTTCTGACGTGTCATATCTCACGCTCAGGCTGATGTGATTGTCGGGATCTGACGTCTCGCGAGAAACACCGAGGTATCAAGGAGCTTAATCTCAGCTTGTCGTCTAGCGCCGAGCTCTCTCAATATGAAAACGAGAGAAGTAGCGCTCACAGCAAAGTAGACTAGACTCGTGACAAAGAAGCCATACGCGGTGGCCAAAACCGGAAAAGGATCCGGTGGAAGATCCCACGACCACGAAGACATAGTGTTCGCGAGCTCTAGAAGAGAACCTAGCATTAGAGTCTGACGCAGACGACCTCGCATCAGAAGCGGGACCATAGCCCATACGAGATAGTGCGTGTAGATCTGACGAAGTGGAATAAGCCAGACTAATAGTCCAATTGCCACAGTGTCAACCGGATTCAGTTCTCGGGCTCGAGACCACACGATACCCAACGCGGCCGCGAAGAAAGCTGCCGTAGCAGCCAACCAGACCTGATTCTCCACAGTGGCAGGAAGGGAAAAATGAAGGACCGAGGGAAATACTGCATAGAGTAAGTTCATCATTGTGAAGCTCGACGTTCCAGCGCCAAACCCAGAAGATAGATTGAAGCCTAGAACAGATTCGAGATAACCTGGCAAGACGGCGGGCAACGCCAAGCCGAATGAGAGAATCGATACCGTTGTGATGATAATGGGAAGCGTCTTCGCGATTCCCCGCCGTTTGACCAGCCAAACGAATACCAAGGGGATCGCGAGAATAGGGTGAATTTTGAAGATTGTTGCTGTCGCGAGTAAAACGGAACCCAAAAAGTAGCGCTTTACGACCAGTGCGAAAACGGACGCCGCGAGAATCGGATAGCCAAGAACATCGCTGTTAAACCAGTAGTAGGGAGAGAGGCTGATCGATGGTAGAGCAAGAAAGAGGGCTGGAGGGACAAGGGCGGAGAGACCAGAAACCCCTCTCGCGCGTAAAGTGACGAATACCAAAAGCGCAACGAGAACATCCGCGACAAGACCCGTCATTCTAACATTTCGGGAAATTAGACCGATTTTGTCTGTGGCGAGAATTGTGTTGCCGGATGTTAGCCTGATAATGCCTCCTACCAGAGCTAATAGAAATGGCGGATACGGAGAGGCCCAAGGATTCGAGGTGTAAGGATTCTGTCCTGCTATCAGCATCATGCTCTTCGGGATGTCAGCACCCAACAGATCGCCGCCGCCGTCCGTGCGAAGGATCAATGCGAGCTTCTGGAACGTTGTTAGCGCTATTAGCCCGCTGAGGATCAACGGCGAGTAAGTAGTGGCCAGAACGTCAAGCGTAGTGAGGCTCGAGTGCCAGCGTGGTCTTAGAGACTCCAGCATTTTGCCTAGTCGAGCGCGTTCTAAGATGCTAAATAGCCTTTCAATCGAGAACGTTAAGACGAGTCCAAGGCCCACACAATGAATTTTGCTGACGGTTTCGTTCTCGCGCTAACAATAATTTTTCTGGCCTATTTCGCCTACGCGACTCCGATAATCATGGTTGGCATCTGGCGTTACAAGAAGCACGGGTTTGCTTCCGAAGAGCCAGGAGAAGATTGGGATCCACCCAACGTCTCAATACTCGTTCCGGTGAAGAACGAGGAAAAGGTGGTTGGAAGATTACTCGATGCACTTACTAGACTGGACTATCCTAGGGAGAATCTTGAGGTGATTGTCGTGGAAGATCAATCAAAGGACCGAACTCTAGAGATCTGTCAGGATTTTGCTAGACAGTACCCATGGATCAAAGTCTTCCATAGAGCGACAAGTGTCGGCAAGGGAGATGCTCTAAACTTTGGATTCTCCAAATCAACCGGAGAGATCGTTGCCACATTTGACGCGGACGATATCCCCGAACCATTGGCGATCACCAAAGCTCTACGTTACTTTAGCGATGCAAAGGTAGGAGCGGTGCACGGTTACCATCGGACGCTTAACTTGCAGGAGAGCATTGTTGCGAGGTTGGCGGCATACGAGACATTTCTGTATAGGTTGGCGAATGATGGCAAATATGCTCTAAAATTGTTCGTGGCCTTCTCCGGCTCGAACACGTTCTTCCGACGAACGGCTCTGGAGCAAGTGGGAGCCTGGGACCCGAACTCGATCGTGGAAGACGCGGAGTTGGCGGTGAGGTTCGCGCGAGCGGGCATTCCGACCAGGCTGGCTCCCGTCGAGAGCTGGCAAGAAATGCCGGCAAAAGTCAAGAGCTTGTTGAAGCAACGTATCAGGTGGAGTGGAGGGAACATTCAGACAGGCTTGAAGCACTGGGACGCCTGGAGGTCCATGTCGCCCGTGAAAGCCTTCGACATGGAGGTGCTCATGATGAGCCCAATAATGGCAATCCTCGCCTTCGTAGGCTGGGCGCTCCTGGCTCTAGGCGTTGGCCACGTAGGGATTCCAGTCGCAGAACTCGTGCCTCTCCTCGTCGTGATGGGAGCACTGAACATCTTCTACTTCGGAACAATGCTAACTGTCGTAGTTGCCCAAGCCAAGACTGGGCTACTCTCATACCTTACCCTGATTCTGGCCACCTATCCTTATGCGACATTGCTCTCGGTGGCAAACTTCGTCGGCCTAATCTCTGTTCTTGTGCTCGGACGAAAGCTCTGGCTGAAGACAGAGAAGACAGGCTACATCGACTCGCCTACTCCAATTAGGTAGTTAAGGAATACCTGTGAATAGGCAGATCGAGAACCCCGATTATCATTCAGAATCAATGCAGCAATTACTGAATGGTCAGCTGGAACGAGTACGGAGAAGATGGAGCGCTGACTCCAATATCAAACTCACAGTCTATCCGAAACGTTGAGAGAATCGAGCTGGTGCTGTTCATGTACACTGGACCATAGGTTGTCGCAGAGCCCCCGTTCGGCGTCATCACCAGGGTCGCCTTGTAGCAAGTGTTAGTGCTCGTGGTCAAGGTCTCGTTCACCTGAGCATCGTAGACAAGATCCTGTTGCGTGATCCCGGTGTTGGCAACCGTGCCTCCTCCGAAAATGGTCGGGCTACCGCAGGATGTTCCAACGGGAGGGGCACTGGAGCTAGCGACTAAGAAACCCTTGTCGACTGCGACGAGACTGTTTGTAACATTCAGCTCGCCGCCAATCTCGGCCTGGTATGTGGTCGAAGTGACGATGGAGGTGGCCGAAACAGCTACAATCAATAGGGCGAGCACAATCTTGCCGGATAGGTACCAAGTGAACGTTCTTCGTAGCCTGTTGCCAAACCTCGACGCCTTGTTCATGCCTGCACATCGGCTCTCCGAGTCTCAGACCCGTTTGAGTGTTCGGTACCTTCGAATAGCGCATGTGGGTAACAGTTCTGCTCAACAGATCCCAGGGCACGTGACCGTTCGGGAGAGGGTATCGGCCAAAGCTCTCACTTATGCGGCGTGAGGTCTGGTCGCTAAGACCCCCTATTTTCTAAAACATCAGCTGTCTGATAGCGATAGCTGGGGAAACAAACGATTCAGAGCGCAATCTGGGCTTAGATGGCTCGGGAAAAAAAGCGATTTGCCCAACGAATCTAGCGGTGATCTTGAAGCAACCTCCCAGATTCGAGATCAGGGCTCATAATGGGCGATTTTGGCCCGTATGGACTTTCCTTGAGAATTTGAAAGTAACCTGAATGGCGTAGTTGGCGCCGTTGTGGAAAAACAAAAGGCTTCCGGGCTCTCCCCGGAAACCCAGCTCAGACGCAAGATAGTCTAGGTTATGCTAATGTAGACTGTAACTGGGGACGTTAACGATGCAACGCCGGTGTCGACGTACGCGGTAATGGTTCCGTTGCTCGAAGCGTTTGGCCCGGTAAGGGTAAAGGTTGCAGTGACGAGGAGGGTGCCCGAGGGACCCGTCCCATGCCTTATAGTGACCGTCGCGGTGTGGGCAGTATTGTCGGTTAGAGTATCGGTGAAGGTGATCTGGTCGAACCAGTGACCCGCAACCAGGACGTTGTTAACGCTATTATTATTGCCAGACGCCGGAAACGTCGCTGAGGTGACTGCTGCTGCTGCGTTGGAGACGACACCTAGTCCATCGTCGGCCACCGTCATTGTCCCGGAGTTGGTGTGAAGAGTACCGAGTTCCCCGGTATTGCTGACCGGAGTTACCACAATAGTAGCTGCAAGAACTCCCGCAACCATTCCAAACATGGCGACGACGACCAATGCCAGTATGGGTACTTTCTTGTTTGTTGCTCTGCTTAGCTTGGCTCTTAGATTGCTCATTCTTCAATCCTTATTTCGACGAAGAGAATATCGCGAACGATAAGCCACACGTTACTAGCGTGGAGGCTCCACGGTAGCCTCCGTATGACCTGTGTGTGAGAGATTATTCGTCTTCTCTCTTTGCTCTGGGCCGGTACTTTGGCTTTCTTTGCCACTTCTTCAACAACCGCATAACGGGCGGGACTCTAGGATGATGACTGGACAGTTTCCTGAAGATGGACATTTTTCCTTCGTGATCGGGGGATAGATCTTCTGTTCCTAGACTCCACCGCTTAACGGATTTGAGGCCTCGCTCATCCGTTTCTTCTGTTAGCGCGAGTTCTTGCCCGGAGTGTTTGAGGAGGGTCGATTCTATTTGTCTGGCCGAGTCGAACTGTATCTTTCTCTCGACGAGTTCCATGTAGACCTGGTTTAGGAGCTCGTGATAGGGCATCGGTTCTCTGCTTTTTGAAAGGATTGAGAGGGCTGATCTTAGCATGGCTCTCTCCTGTTTTGTCATCTTGGTTAGACCCCAATCAGGCTGGGTGCTGACGATGAGCTGTGGAGGAATGTCGCGGAAAGAAGATTCACTCTCAATGGCTTGTTCAAGCACGGGCGTCGCTTCGGGTTCTTGGGCATCTGATCCGGAAGGCGAGAGCGGTTTCTTGAATCGTAATTGTGTCTCCGGCTTCCCTGGAGCTCTGTAAATCGTGGCAAGATGATGCTGATTATCCCGCCTGGCTGGACTGTGTGATAGATTTTTCCGAACGAATCGAGCAACTGGTCGTCTGTCGTGTTTTCAGGGTCTCGACTTAGAGGGTTTAGATCTCGGTCGGCTGTGGAGAGCCACGCGTGCCGGTAAGGAGGTATTAGGAAAAACTCTTTGACGCCGGGAATGGCGGTCGTGGCTAGTAGTCCTCGCTCCTGAAGCATCTTGAGGATTGTGCTGGCTCCCATTATTGTGAGGCTCAGTAGTCCGAGATAGAAGTCAAGGTTGAGCGAGGCTGTGAGGGATGGATTGAGGTATGTGTTGAGATCGGTTCCGAGGATTCTCCCTGGATACGACATTGTCCCGCTTGTAGGGGGATTCGCGCCGTAGGCCGCGACTAGTGCGGCCTGACCGGCGTGAACGAGGAGGAAGAGGCTGAAGAAGAGCTCTGTGAGACTTGCGAGGCTAAGCCACGCAGCGAGGGGACGCCACCAGGCTGTTGGCCGGAAGGACGATGCGAGCAATGCGCCGGAACATAGGATGAGCAGAACACGGGTGAGAGCGCCTAGGACGGACGCGAGTGGAATGGTTGCGGGAATACCCGTGGCGTCGATCTGAAGATAGAACGGGGAGACTTGGATTGACAACACGTGGCTGTTTGTCGGGCTTGTTAGTGTCCACCAGGGTTCATTGCTGAGTCCTAGAAAGCCGGCGACTAGACCTGCGATGAAACTCGGTAGATCAATTCTCTGGAGAAGCTTCTGATCAGAGTTCTGAGCTGCAGTCTCCGTGGTCTCTCACTGGTATTGATTGTCAAGACCCTAGCACGGCTAAGGGTCCTGTTGGCTCTATTCCCAGCTCGGCGCGCATAGGTCTCCCGTAACTGTTTTGGTTTCTGCGAAGTCCTTTGAACTGTAGACGCTCCACGTTAGTATTGGCATTGTCTAGCGTGGAGGATACACAGCAGAATTCAGCGCAGAACTCCTTGCAACAGGAAAACCTGTGGAGGCCTCGTTAAAGAAGACGATTCCCCGTGGAAAAAACGGGGCTCTATTGGGAGTTTATGCTTTCGGTCTGCGTCGTAGGTAGAAGAACCCGCCTATGCCTGCTAGTAGTCCGCCGAGTCCGAACATCACGGTTCCGACAGCGGCCAAAATTGGACTGATTATGACGGCGTTGCCCTGCCCGCCGCTAAGGTTGTACGCGGTGGCAAGAGCTGCGTTAGCATCGTTTAGAGCATTCTGATAGTGGGTCTTGGCGCCTGCGAAGTCGCTGCTGCTCCAGCTTTGATCTCCCAGACTCAGTTCGGCGGTTGCCTGGTCTAGTTGGGCGTTAGCCGCAGAGTTGCCGAGGCCTGCGAAACCGACACTACCTGTTATTGTCGAGGCCGCGTTTCGCGCTTGTGCCGCTGAGTACTGATCACCGGTCAGGAAACTGACAGATCCGGTGGAAAGCTGGAAGCAAGCGGTTTGAGTACTAGATCCGCGGTTTTGGTCTGTCGAATCATTTCCTTGGCAAGTCCCGATGTTCCCGGTCAGTGGACCATCCCATATTTCTATTGACCAAGTGTGGGACGGGCTAATTGAACTCACCGATGGTAAAGCGATTGCGATACTTGTGGAGGCTATTTGGTCGGTAGTCAGAGTCAGAATGCTAGCGTTTTGGTAGGAGCTCATCCAGTCGCCCTTGAACCCTACAGTTACGTTTCGTTGGTAGGCGGGGTTGTTGAAGGCGCTGGCCTGCAGAGTTACAGTTACAGTTATTGTGCTACCGCTTTGTGCGACGGTGCCAGATCCAACAGTCGGAGAGGAGAAGCCGGTTAGGATATTGCTGATTGCGAATGAATTCTTGCCGCTGGTGAAGGCGTGTGCCTTAGGGGCCGCTGAAAGTGCTAGTCCTACGAGGATTAGGCTGCCAGATAGCGCTGATAAAGAATACGCTGAAACCTAGAATATTCCGAACAGGTTACAGTGATGCGTCAAGTCTTTGCATATGGCGATTATCGATACGTCTGCTGTTTGCATGAAACATGTTAATCGGAACCGGTTTGACATTTGGCTTGCCGGGCGTTCGCTAGCGGCATGTTCCTCCAAAGGCGATGCGTTTCGCCGGACGACATCGAGATCCCTTATCGGGCCTGGTTTGTTTGTCAACGGATTTTGTTTGTCTGAGTCGCGGTTTGTTCCTTCGCTGTGCTCGGCGTTTGGCCGTAACTCTTACAAGAACCTTCGACAGCGTTGTGGAGTCGGGAGTCGTCAAAGAAAGTGCCGCGGAATAACAAGAAGTTCATGCAGACTCTTGAGACTGAGACTTATCATACGATTTCGAAGGAGGCTTCGCAGCGAGGTGCGACTGTCCAGGAGCTGTTGCGGGCTGTGATCATTCCCGAGTGGTTGAGTGAGAACCGGAAGAAATGGAGCAAGTAGCTATTCGCAGCTCCATTGTTCTATCTTCGTACTTTTTTCCGGTAATGAGCGAGCAATAATCGAGCAATAATAGGGGCTCGTTTTGCCCAGTTTTTCCTTTGGTGTATATGCTTATCTTTTCGAAAATTATTGGGACACGGCGGTTGAGAGGGGGTCAACAGGTTGTGAGCAAGCCCGAAGAAATTGGAGCGATGTTCCGGGCGGGTACGCTTTTCCTTTTCAACGCCGTGTTGCGCCGAGACAGATTATCCTGATCGGAACTATTTGGGTGGTGCGTGTACAATGTGTTCGTTCATAACACAACCCTTGCTAGGGGTGGACTTGAAGCTGGAAAGATTCCCGGAGGAAGCGCTCTTGCGTCGCGGGACCATTATCAGAATCTGGGTCTTTTTTTTCCGGGACCCTGTTTCTGTCGGAGGCTGATTATGGGCTTCATTCTGTGAGACGGGTGGATTATCGGCTCGTCCGAACGTTTTCGATCCCGGTGTATTCCCCTTGGGATAAGCGTGGAGGATCATGTTTCTCGAAATCGTGGGCATGGATTCGGAATCAGGGCTCATAATAAGCGATCTTTCTATTCCTCTACGGATATAGCGGGGAACAGGGTATGTTGTAGAGTATGGTGGATGAGGTTAGTATCGCTGGTCTTCGTGCGAAGAAGGCGGCGAAACAGGCGAGGGTCCTGGCCGGAGTCCAGTCCGTGGTCATCTTTCTACTCCTGGTCTTCGTAGCGGAAGAGTACGATCACAACGAATACTTGCAGACCTGGGCTGGCATCCACCTCGGCGCCTTCGGGTTCCTATTGAATGGGACGCTGGCGGCGTTCTATGCTGGCGTGTTGATAGCGGTCCATTTTAACCGGCCCGTGCCGGCTGTGGTCAGAGGGGAGCGGAGACGGGAGGAGATTCCTGTTGCGCCGGAAACCCGGTAAGGCGGGAATTTGCGGTTTCACGAAGGAAGGAAGGATAGGCTGTGGCCGGTGAACGTGGATTCCGAGCGTTTTCACGAAAGGCGGGGCGCGGGAAAATCGACCACCCCCTGGGGGTGGCTAGAAAAGAATGCTTAGAAAATTTTCGCGAAGAAAAATAGTTAGCAGAAAAAAATAGTTATAGGAAAAAGAGAAGTTTACGGAAAGGAATAGTTGCGGAGAATCTTCCTGTTACGGAAGGAGGACGGAAATTAACGAGGGTCTGTTCGGGCTGTCCCTCGCGATGCGGGTCCTGAATCTATCCCGTGCAGGCTGTGGAAGAATGGGATCGCGGCAATCGTATGTGGCACTCGCATAGTGGTCGAGCCTTGGGTTCGCGAAAAAAGGAGAAGATTGGATGTTAAGCTATTGTTGCTCTATTTCTTGGAGTAGACCTTGGCGGTGAATGTCTGGTCAGCCAGGTTGGCTGCGCCCTCGATCCATGCCTTGGTGGTGTTAAGCCAGGATAGGTTCGGCGACTGTGTCATATACTTCTGCTCGCCTTCGAACATGACGTTTCCGTCTGGGCCTCTGTGACCCTTGCCGTGGCCTGTGACCACGACCATGTCCTTGCCTACCATCTGGATGCCTTTGCCTTCCCACTCGCTCGTACCGTCAGTCTTCATGTGGATACTCACTGTCTCCATGAAGTTACCTTGATACTTGCCGGTGATCTGGCCGACGTCGTTGTTCTCCATCTTGATACCGTTAGCGCTGATGTCTTTGATGCTGAAGCTGTCGGTCTTACCCCGCAGCTCGGCGATTACCTCGCCTTTGCTTTGTTGTTGAGCTTGCATTGTTACTCGCTGGACAGGCTCTGAGCCCACTATAAGAATAGGCGTTTATATGCTCGAGGCCTTGAGCGCGCCGCGACATTGTGTACCGGAACACTCGACTGAACATGCTTCCGTGGCTCCGTTTCTTTGTCCGTGAAGAGATTCACGACGCCCTGGGACGAAGATGGTCCACGACGATCCTGTCTCTTAGGAGCATCAGCGGGTCTAACAGAGTCACTTGACAGGAAAAATCGACTGGTCGGGAATATTTCTCGTACTGGACCCGCATTACTCGATGGATGATTACGTGCGAGCCTTCGCCGAATACTTGGAGAGTAGTCTCGACCACCTTGTCGAAAATCTGCAGGGATATCGTCCTTTCTGATGTATTTGCTTTCAAGAATCAGGTAGGCCTCGTCTTTGACTCCACGTCCCAACAATCCTTCTAGCGCGGAGCTAAAGCTAGCGGTGAAGACTTCGTTGAATATGATGAGGGATGGGCTGTGCACGTGGAATCCAGCCCTTATCACGCATGGCTTAGCGCGCTATCAAATCATGTGGTGACGCCCACTCTTCCAGCCTGCAGTTTTCCGAGACTTTCCATTAGAGCGATGTTAGACTATCTGGAAACGGTTCTATTCTTACGCCGAGAACCTGAGGGTCTTTTCGCGCATTCCCTTACGACAACTAGCGCTTCGTTTCCTAGGAGACTTCGGAGTACTTGATCGAACTCTTCTACACCTTGCGGCAGCTGGCTTGGATCTACGTTGTAGCTCTGCCGGGCATGGTAATAGAAGAGGTTTGCAACCTGCTCGCAGAGTATGCCGACCGAGTACGCGACGGATTCTCCAAAGTCCCGTGCGAGTCCTACTATGGCAGGTTGAGAGACTATCAACTTAGCCTCTAGACCTTCCTTCCTATTCCTTGCTATGCGCGGTAACTGGATGAATTTTCTGTCACCAGTGGTCTCTGGTCCAAAAAATGTAGGAAGCCAAACATGTCGAAAACTGATACTTGTCCGGTCGCCATATATCTGGGAATCCAGTGTGGAGCTAACATCGCGAGATTTCCGTTCAAGAGGCCTATCCAGTGAGGCGGAGGAGCTGATCGTTAGCTCGTGCTTTCACTGGCTAACTGTTGGTCCAAGGGCATCCTCCAGCGTTATTGCAATACTGGGGAGATATGTGAGCCACTGCCGTAATTGTCCCTAGATAGACGGCTGCTGGGAGAAACACTACGATGGTGATTGCGGTTATGACGAGGAGGTTCCGGATTCTCTTTTCGAACTTCGTTTTTCCACCTCCACAATATACGGGGCTCGCACTGGGGTGCGATGGCCCCATTGCTGAAAGACCGGTACTGTTCACAGATATTAGTTTAGGGGTTGACCTTCGACCCTGAAGGTTAGGCTGGTAGTAGCTTCTTCTAAAGAAGATCGGGTTTGGGCTCGGGGATTTCAGCGTTATAACGGAGCTATTGGGGAGCTGGGTTATAGAAGATAGGCTAGATGTGGATCAGTTGAAGCAGGAGCAGTTGGTGAAGCGGACGCGCTGGCTGGTCTGGGCGGAGTCGCTCGTGATACTCGGTCTTCTCATCTGGGTCTCGCTGGAGTACGAGAACAATCTCTTCCTCCAGTCTTGGGCGAAATCGAATGTTGGACCGGTAAGCTTCCTGCTGAACGGGACGCTGGCGGGATCGTACGCGGGAGCATTATTGGGGTACGCGGTCGCAAAGTATGCGGGAAGAAGATCAGAAGAGGAGAGAATACTGGAATCACTCAAGAACAAGAGCTTGAGCTAGATGTGGGCGGCGGCGCGAGACTCGATAAGGCCCCAGGTGACCCGTGAAATTCACGGTTCCTGTTTCAACTGTTGATTCAGATAGCTGTTTCAGAAAAGAGGTTTCAAGAACTGGTTTCATGTTCCAAAAACTGTTTCCAGATAGCTGAGTCAATAACTGGTTTTTAGACCGTGGCCTCAAAGTACTGGCTTCGAAAAAGTGATTTCTCTACCCTGATCCCAAGAAACGATGATTCCCACGACTCGGATCTCTAGCCTTGATCCTTGGCGTGGTGGGGTGGAGGAAGGCTAGGACTTCTATGGGGAATTAGCCTAGGCCTGTTTTGGTGCTTCTTCTGTCTTCTTCGGTTTTCTCCGGAACGGATTACGCAACTTGTCATTCACCTGTGTGGAAGAGTGTTTTCGCGGGCTATAGGTGTTTTGGGGCATTATCCCTCATGACACGCCCTTTTCGGTCTCGGACCGCTCGGGAAAGCCCATTATAAGCGCATTTCTCCCGGGGCGATGTCTTCCGTTTCGTGGTTGTTCGCTACGCAAGAATCTTAAGTCCGATCGCCTTCGTCCACATCGTTATCGCCCTTGGATTCTGCCGTAGAACTTGACGAGGCCGATTAAACAGCAAGGAGAATTCTGACCCGACAGAGTGAATCCTACGACGAATTCAGGTACGTGGTGATGTTCAATCTCACGGCTATGACGCAATTGTTGTGGGAACTATCTAATACCCAGCTTGACTGGTCTAAGAACAATCTTGGGCCAAGGCGAATAAGATCAGGTTCCCGAAGCTACTTTGGGAGCGTCAAGAACAGGGCCATCAAACTGCTCCGCTAGCGGCTATAGCTGCTTTCCTAGCGGGACTAGGACTGGGCTACCTGATTCCGTGAAGCGAGACGCAAACAAGAGCTCCATGTTCTAGTTCCTAGCCGACTTCCTCTGCTTGGCCTCTGGACGGTTGGGAGGATCTTGGATGGGGTCTATTGGGAAGGTTGAGGCCTACCTCTATCCAATAGGCCGGAGCGGGAGAGATGGCACCATCGAGCCGTTAGATCCGTTCTGGTCCCCAAAAAGGGATTAGAAAATGGGGGAATCTATGAGTCGTGTCTAGTGGTGCAGTTTCTTACTGGAACGAAACTGTGAGGGCGCAGGCTAGCTGGAATACAGGGCCAGGCGGTTGCCCGAGAAAAGTTCCGTCCAGCCACCATTGGCCGAGGAACGTGTGAGTGCCTGTCATGCCATTGGCATAGTTTGTGAGGAATAGTTTGATGTAGAAACTGTTTGAGACGCTATCGTCTCTCACGGAGTGTTGCTGGACACCATCAAGATAAACTTCGAAGAATGTGTTTGGCCCTAGGAATGCTGCGTTTGTAGAATTGCCGGAAAAGCCTAGATTGGTGTTGACCCAGCCGTGTTCAATGTGGAAGGGTGAGTTTGCTGCAAAGGTCGTCGAGAATGGATGCGGACTCTGCACGTGGGTTGAGCAATTGCCCTGGTAGAGGCTGAGCTGGGTCCCGACTTCGTTTGCTGCGATGGCAGGACCGATGAGCCCGATGGCCATTGCGATAAGACTGACGCTTATTGCAAGTTGTGTTTTTCTAATTTTACATCGCCTCCTCCCGTCAGGGGGATTTTGTTGCGGGATTACTCGTTGGGCGTGAATAATCTAGTTAAGCGTTTACTGTGAGTGGCTGCTCCAAATCCGCTGCAGCCTTCTCTAGTCTCCTTTCTCTATCCATGGTTACCTAGAATGCACTGGGTAGATTCGACTATTTGGCCCTGAGGCGTTCACTCTTGACTCTCATCTCACCGGCTCGAATTTCTACATCCATGAGCCAGTTCTCTGCTGGAGGCAGCGGGCAGTCATACTTCATCTCGTCAAACGCGCATAGAGGATTATAGGCTAGATTAAAGTCGAGGACGTAGTTGTCGTCGGATGTTCCATAGAGATCGAGGTATCTGCCTGTTCCATAAGTTTCCTTGCCAGAGGTCTTGTCCTTGAAAGGCAGGAACATCTCCGCGTCACCCAGACGCTTCTTGTAAGCATACAACTTGACCCGTTTTCCGTCCAGCTCAAAGCCGAAGTATCCGGCTCTTAATGCGTCGACCCTTTGACCGTTTGAGAGTGAAATTGGAACAGGCTCAGGATTCGCGTACTTGTGAAATTTCAGTCTGAACTGGTACTTTCCAAGTATCGGGAAAAAATCTATTCCTCTGAAATCCTTTTCTCTCAATTCGAGAGGGACCGGAGAAGTCTTCTCGTCCAGCAGAGAATCATTTCTCAATCGATGCAGTGTCGTGATCTCTTCCTTGGTCAGGAGGATAGAACTCTTGTATTTCTGAACCACAGCAAATTCGTTCGGTGTTCTCGGTTCCATGAATAGGAACCACGGTCTTGGATATTAAACCCGGACTCACATCAGGTAACCACGTGATGTCGCGCTGCAGTAGACCGAGATTCGATCATCAAACGCAAGCTCCATTGATCTTCCAAGGGTCAGGGACGGCTTGTGCCGCGAAGAGTAAGACCCAAGCTACCGCAGAAATGGCATGTTCGGAATGAGCCGAAAAGATGGATTATATGGAAACACGCCCGCGGGAAGCTTACGAGGGAAAAGGTGTACTGGATATCCACCGCCAGCACGCGGGGTAAGCCGCGTGCTGCTCCGGTCTGGGGAATCTGGAAAAATGACAACTTCTACTTCGAGACGGATCCCAACTCACCGAAGGGGCGGAACTTGGCGGAGAATCCGCGAATCGTGTTTCATGTTCAGGACGGCATGGACACTGTTATCGTAGAGGGAACAACCGAAAGAGAGAAGAGCCCTAGAAAATTGAGGACCTTGAAAACGGAATATGTCCGAAAGTACGCTTACAAGCCTGACTGGTCGGACGAACAACACCAGATCGTATTCAGGGTGAAGCCAAAGATCGCCCACGCCTGGAAAGCACCCCGCATGCACAGAACCCTCGTCAACTTCATCTTCTAACCTTACATCACAGAATAGGACTGCGTTACATGGAATCCGTCGTGTGTAGCCTTTAGAACGAACCAGGCGCTAGTAATGACAAAGATCAAGACTTGCCGTAGAGTATCTTGTCATGGTCAACTGACAACTGGGTCTTACTCCCCGGCTCGAATGCGCGCTCAATATTCTTGAATATCGGATCATCCGGGTAGACCTTGTCGTCAAGCACTAGCTTCTGGGCTGCCATTCCTAGCGCTTCCTTCACTGACTTGCATCGATTTGGAGGTTTTAGGATTTCGTCTTTTCCCTCTGGACTCCCTCGAATATTGCCCAGAGATCAGGGCTGAAAGCAGGCGATTCCCGAGATGGGTTTGATAGACCCTAAGCGTTCGCTATGATCATTGTTCCAGACGTCTCTGGGTACAATCCAAGTCCTCCTAGGTAGGTCAGCCCGTTATACTGGTAGGTTGGTGCTTCCGCCACAAGGCTTGAGGCTTGTGAGACGGCTTTGGCGAGGCGGGTGTGGTTGAGGAATAGGCTCTCGGTTAGTGTTAGTGTGGCAGTGTCTGTTTGGTAGGGGAGGATTGGTCCGTACCATCCGATGTAGGCTTTGGCGCCTTTGCTGATGAATGCTGAGGCCATTGGGGTGTTGATCAGGCCTGTGCATCCCATGTTGATTATGATGCTTCCCGGGAAATTTCCGCTGCTTTCCTGGGTGATGAACTTGGAGCTGACAGCGAAGTAGGCGGGCTTGTTCTGTTCGATGGCGGAGCGGTAGAGCATGCGGGTGGTTTGTTCTCTCTGGAAGTCCCACGTGTTGTATTGTTGTCCGGTGATGATGGATATAGGGTCTCCGGGGAGCCAGCCTGTTGAGTGGGCGCGGATAACAACCACGTCGTATCCTAGTGCGGGTAGCGCCCAGAAGAGTCCGACTGAGACGTCATTGGGTGGGTAGTAGTCGAGCCAGTATCCGGCCTGGTGGACTGTCCGGTTGAAGTCACTGATGAACGATGGGTTTGGGTCGGTTATGGAGAGCTCGTCGATGAGTGCGACGCCGTGCGGGGCGACTCTGTTGGCCTTGACTGAGGCGTTGATGGAGGCTTGCCAGAAGACGGCGATGAGGAAGAGGGCGAGGATTAGGAGCCCGGCTATGCCGAGAGCAGTTTCCCTGTTCAGCCTACTGCCTATCATCCGGAGACACGTGCTGGGATCTTCCCGGTTCTAGATTTGAAGATTCGCTAAAATTGTTTCCTTGGTATGCTTGTGTCGTGTGATGTAGATTGTTGCGATGGCGGTTGCGATGATGGCTGCGATCAGGGCGATGTAGGGGGCGAGTACTGCTAGTGTTTCAATGGGAAGGATGGCTCCTCCGACAGGATGTCCGCTCTCCACTGTCAGTGCGAACTGTGTTAGCTTTGTCAGGCCGCCTCCTGTGCCGGTTACTGTGATTATGAACGAGCCGAGTGGTGTCGTGGCGAGCGTGTTGATGGTCAGTGTGCTTGTGTAGTTGGGAGAGCCGGATGCAGGGTTGAAGAGGCAGGAGGCTCCGAGCGGCAGTAGATTTGTGCATGCAAGGGTGACCGTTTGAGTTGTTCCGCTTACTAGGGTGACTGTGATTGTGTTGGAACTGGATCCTCCCTGGCCTAGAGTGATGGTGCCGGAGTTTGTCATTGTGAAGTTGAAACTCGTTGAGGCAGGGGTTGTCGGTGGGCGGAGGCTGGAAGTGTGGGGTGACGTGCTTGTTGAGGGGACTGTTCTCGTGAACGGCGTGTTATCGGACCAGATGAAAAGCGCGCCGATTGTCAGGATGATGAATAGAACTGGTGCTATTCGTCGGATGGTATGTGTCTCTCGCAAAGATCGAAAACGGTATTCGTCTAGCATGTTATCGAAGAATCCGACTCTTGTTGAGTACTTAGTTTTTGCCCCTCGCGACTCGTCATGATCCGTTGTGACCCTCAGATTCTGTTCCTCTGGAGAAAGACTGGAAGAAAGCTGCGGGCCTTTTTACTTTCGTTAGGGTCCGCAGGACTCGCTCTTGCGGGGCGAGGTCGAGTCGCTAAGACCCCCTTTTTTTCCTGGAACATTTCCTGTCCGGCAGGGATAATGGGCGAGATAGAACGATTATAGCACGATCTGGGCTTGTGTCGAACGGGAATTATCAGCGTTTACAGCACGAAAAATTCCATGTTCTAGACATGCCTGTTCAAATCGCGAATCAGGGCTGAAAACGGGCGATTCCAAGGACACGTTTGCGTTCCATGAAGGGCGGGGCGCGAAAATCGACCACCGCCGGGGGTCGAGAAACGCATTCTTATTTCTGGAAAAGTGCCGCCGACCTATGCATATGACTTTTCCAAGAATAACGCTGATAAGCTAGGTTTCTGAATGAACTGCGGATCAAGTTGACCCAAGAAAAAGCCTCGACCGGCGGCTTTTCTCTCAGCAAGCTGAAGCAGACAAAATACATTCTAGCGATTGTAGTAATAATAATCGTGGTCGCTGCGGCTGTAACCGCAGTCTTCTTCCTTCCAAAGGCCGCCGCGCTCAAGGTAGATGTTGGAGCAGGCCCCCGAATCCGCTTCTTGGGCTTTAACGTTAACAACATCACAGACGTTAGGGTCCGCCAAGCGATTGCCTATGCGGTAGACCGTGACGCGATCAATACGAACGTGTTCCTGGGGCTGGCAACGCCCATCTACAGTATGATCCCACCGTCCATGCCCTATAACCAGCCAGTATTCAAGATCAAATATGGATCTGCTCCCAATCTGACCCTAGCGGAAAACCTTCTGACGGCCGCGAATTACAATTCTAGCAAGAACGGTAAACTCTACATCGATCTATGGTACAACAGCGACGGCCACTACGGAGACACTGAACCATCAGTCGCCCTTGTCATAAAGACAAGCCTCGAAAAGACCGGAATGATCACAGTATCTCTGAAATCGGAGCCCTGGGCCGCTTACAGAGGAGACCTTGCCAAAGGTCACTTCCCTTTCTACTTGTTAGGCTGGTACCCTGACTACTTGGATGCTGACGACTACGCGGCACCATTCTTCGGAACTAGCGGCGCCATCGGTCAAGGCTCCTTCTACAGCAACGCCACGATGGACAAATGGCTGAAGCTAGAAGCGGGGACCACCGTCGATAGTTTCAGAGCTGGAAACTTCACAAACATTCAGAACAAATCCGCAGTTGACGTTCCATATATTCCGCTCTGGCAAGCGAGTGCAGACATCGAATACAAGTCAGACATAACTGGAGTCTATCTGCACCCTGTGTCCTTCAAGTACTTTGTAATGAGCAAGCCCGGAGCAACGCAACTTAACGTGGGAACGACCGACTCTGTGGTGTGTCTCGACCCAGCTTGTGCGTACGACTACTACTCGATCGAAGTGATCAACCAAGTATTCGACACGTTGCTAGTCTACTCTCCAACAAACGCAACGCTTCTTCCAGCACTCGCAACCCAGGTTCCGACAGTCGCGAACGGAGGAATCACTCCTGACGCCATGAACTACACTTACCACCTTCGTCAGGGCGTAAAGTTCTCGGACGGAACTCCCTTCAACGCGACGGTCATGAAATATTCAATCGAGCGCGCAATGGGCTTGGGCGACCCCACCTCAGGCAACCCCTACTACGGTGGCGGCAACTATGCGGGAAGCGCTGGGTTCTTGTTATTTGACTCCGGCAATCTCGGCACCGTTAACTACTCCAACGGGCATAACAGCAACATTACAGTCGTCGACAACTACACAATCAGATTCCATCTAAAACAGCCGACAGCATTCTTCAACGAGATAATGGCCTTTTCCGTAGCCGCACCTGTGTCAATGTCAGCATACAAATACACAGCACCCGCAACGATCCCACCTGACGACAAGAGCCACATAGTTGGAACAGGCCCCTACATGGTATCTGACTATTCTCTCGACAAGCAAGTTGTTCTCGTGAAGAACCCGAATTACTACCTGCCGGACATCTACTCAGGCTACGGAATCTCCAGTATACCCGTCATCAACCAGATTACCGTTACACACTACTCGGATGCGACCGGGCTGAAGAACGCGCTTGTCAGCGGCCAGATCGACATGGCCTACCGCACACTTAACCCGACAGACGTGAAATCACTGCAGGCCTAGTCCAAGCGAGAGATAGAAGGTTAGTCCGGAGAATACCGGACGCGGAGTTAGAGGCGCCCTGAGCGGACTGGTCTTCTAGTTCTTTTATTCGAGACTGAACACTTCTGAGATAGCGAGTCTGTTGCCCAAGACCGGCTCTCTTGCAGCCTACGCGCTTACCCGACTTTTTCTATCGTTGCCAATGCTGCTCATACTTCTCACCATCGTTTTCGTAGTCCTCAGAGTAATTCCCGGCGACCCGATTGCAGCTCTGTTCGCGGGCCGCGCTCCACCGGACGTTGTGGCGGCAACCAGACATCAACTAGGCCTAGACCTGCCATACTGGCAGCAGTACATCAACTATGTTGGAGCAATTCTCACAGGAAACCTTGGCACATCCATTGGAGAAAGTTACCATGGAAAGAGCGTTCTCGCCGTAGTCCTAGACAAGCTGCCGGCCACGGTAGAACTGGCAATTGGTGCGATGATAGTCGCTTCTGTCATAGGAATAACCACGGGAATCGTATCAGGGACCAATCGCGACAAGCCTTCGGATGTCGCACTGCGGCTCTATGGAACAATCATCTTTGTCATACCAGTCTTCTGGTTAGGTCAGATCCTTCAGCTCATCTTTGCAGTGGACCTTGGCTGGTTTCCAGCTCAGCTCCGATACTCCGGTCTACCATTCCCGAACCAAGTCACCGGATTGTACACTATCGACTCATTGTTACAGGGCAGACTCGACATGTTCGCCGTGGCGGTGCAACACCTAGTTCTCCCCTCTCTTACCCTTGGCCTGGTTCTGAGCGGATTCTTCACTAAGACCGTAAGAGCCAACCTTCTCCGGACTGTAAAAGCTGATTATGTTGAGGCGGCCAGAGCCAGAGGCATTCCCGAGGGCAGAATAATTTCGCGTTACGCGTTCAAGAACGCGCTTATCCCTGTGGTCACGGTTCTGGGCCTTCAATTCGCAATACTATTCGCTGGCGCAGTGCTCACAGAAAGAACGTTTTCCTGGGATGGGATGGGAATGCTGCTGCTCAAGAGCATCGACTCGGCAGACTACCCGATGGTTCAAGGAGTCATAGTGATCTACGCACTTATCATCGTAGCACTCTCTGTAGTAATCGACGTGATCAACGGTCTCATAGATCCGAGGGTGAGATACTGAAGACAGGGGGCCGGGGACAACGAAGAGCGGTATTCTCCTTTCTGGTATGGCTTAGCCATCGCTTCCTCCGGCCTTTTCGTCCCCTTGTGAGGGAAAGGCGGACCCTGCCTGGGATTCTCTCTTGGATTGGCCTTGGAACGCTGATCTCATTTGTCCTGATTGGAATCTTCGGACCTCTCCTCATCTCAGTGGATCAGACCAAACCTCTCGCGTACCCCATTCTTCTATCTCCGAGTCTCCAACACGTGATGGGCACGGATGGCATCGGGAGAGATGTCTTCGCCCGGGTCATATGGGGTACTCGGACGTCGCTTGAGATCATGGCAATAGGAGCCCTTCTCGCCCTTATCGCTGGCTTCCCCCTTGGACTGTTGTCAGGTTTTGTCGGGGGGAAACTTGACCGGCTCCTAGTCCTAGTCATGGACTCGGTTTACGCGTTCCCAGGCCTACTTCTTGCCGCGCTCATTGCCGCTGTAATCGGCAAGGGCATTTTCAACATCGGGATCGCGATTACGGTAATCTATATTCCCCTCTATTTTCGCGTGACTAGAAACCAGACGTTGTCGACGAGGGAGGAGCTCTATGTCGAGGCTGCGCGGGCTCTTGGGGCAAGATCCCGGACGATCATGCTCTCATACATTGCATACAACGTTGTCATTGTCATTCCTGTCATATTTTCCCTTAGCGCTGCCGACACCATTCTTACAGCTGCAGGCCTCAGCTATCTCGGGCTCGGACTGGAAATAGACACACCGGGGGACTGGGGACGCGACCTGAGCGATGCGCAAAGGTTTCTTGGCTCAGGGATTTGGTGGACGTCCCTCTTTCCGGGTCTTATGATCATTCTTCTTACCGTTGGCCTTAGTTTCTTGGGAGAGGGACTCAACGATATCGTCAACCCACTGCTGAAGAAGGAGAGGGCCTGACACGGAACCTCTCCTCAGAATAGAAGACCTCTCTGTCAACTACCAGACGAGACGGGGCCAGGTTGGAGCTCTCGACGGAATCCACCTAAACGTGCGAGAGGGAGAGACTCTCGGCGTTGTTGGCGAAACAGGCTGCGGAAAGTCGACCTTGGGTAAAGCGATTCTCGGAGTCCTTCCTGCGCGGACCCTTGTTGCGGGGAAGATCCTGTTTCGTGGCAGAGACCTCACCCAGCTCAGCAATCAGATGTACAGGCGGATTCGGGGCGAGGAGATCGCTCTGATCTTCCAGGACCCTATGACCAGGCTCAACCCTCTGATGAGGATACAAGACCATTTCTTGGAGGAGATTCATGCGCACGAATCCGTCTCCTCGACGGAGGCCCGGACACGGAGCCGCGAAGCCCTCGTCTCAATGGGAATCCATGAGACCCGTATCAGAAACTACCCGCATGAGTTTTCCGGGGGGATGCGCCAGCGCATAATGATCGCGCTCGCTCTGGTCTTGAAGCCGTCGCTACTCATCGCTGACGAGCCCACAACGTCCCTCGATGTAATCGTCGAGGCCCAAATTCTCGAGATTCTTCAGGATCTCAAGGAGGCGTATCACATGTCTCTCTTGCTCATTACACACAATCTGGGGATTGTCGCTGAGGTCTGTGATAGGGTTGCCGTTCTCTATGCTGGGAAGCTTGTCGAGCTCGGCTCTGTCCGGGACATTTTTCACAAACCGCTTCATCCCTACACACAAGGCCTCCTCTCTTCTGTCATTCACCTGGAGACGAAGGAGCTGCACTCGATCGAAGGAAGCCCTCCAGATCTGATCGCGCCGCCATCGGGGTGTCGTTTCCATCCTCGGTGTTCTTACGCTGAGCCGATCTGTACGGAGAAGATTCCACCGCTTGTCGAGTTTGAGCCTGGACATTTTGCAGCTTGTCATTTCGGAGACAAATTCCTGTGACGGGTCCCGCGGCTTTGTCTCAGCCCGGTCCTGGGGACGAGATTCTCAGGCTTGACAATCTCAAAGTGCACTTCCCGGTGAAAATGCCTTTCGTCCAGCGGCTCTTGCAGAGAGACGAGACGGTGGTCCACGCGGTCGATGGGGTGTCGTTTGGTATTCGTGCAGGAGAGATACTGGGTCTCGTCGGTGAGAGCGGATGCGGAAAGTCTACAGTGGGCAGGGCTTGTGTTAGGCTGGTCAAACCTACTGCAGGCCGGATCTTCTTCGATGGTAAAGACATCACTGAACTCGGAGGGGGGAAGCTTCGAGCGTTGCGGAGGAGAATTCAGATCATTTTCCAGGATCCTCATGCTTCCCTCAATCCGGCGATGACGATTGGAAAGGCAATTGGTCATCCTCTCAGGATTCACAGTTCTGAGTTTGGTCCACAAAAGACTGGCGGAGAAGAGTTTGGGGAATGGATTCGACAGAAGGTGTTTAGCACTATGAGGGAGGTTGGGCTTACACCAGAGGAACAGCTGTACGACAAGTATCCTGGAGATCTTAGCGGAGGACAGAAGCAACGCGCGGTGATTGCACGGGCTCTGATTCTTGAGCCAAACCTTCTGGTGGTGGATGAGGGCGTGTCAATGCTTGACATGTCGGTTAGAGCGAAGGTGCTCGAGCTGATGCTCGATCTCAAGCGTCGGCATGGGCTGACGTATCTTTTCATCACTCATGATCTGGCAACTGCCAAGTTCATGTGCGATCAGATTGCCATCATGTATCTGGGCCGCATTGTCGAGATTGGCCCGGCGAGCGAGATCTATGCTGATCCGAAGCATCCGTATACCAAGGCCTTGCTCCAAGTCATCCCGATACCAGATCCTGATAGGCGATCGAAGAAAGTGTTGCCTAGAGGTGAGGTGCCGGATGCTGTCCATCCGCCAGCGGGATGCCGGTTTCATCCCAGATGCCCGGCTGTTCTCTCCTCCTGTGGCTGGGAGGGTAGGGACTTTGTCGATTTTCTGGATGAACACTTGTCGGACCCGAAGAGGGCGGGGGATGACGAGAGTGTTCTGGGACCTATCGAGGATTGGAGGGCAAAGGGTCTTGTCGCTAGAGTAGAGGTCGATCCTTTGAAGGTGGAAACTGCTGTGGAGAGGATTAAGTCAATTCTCGCGGAAGCACCTGCCGCTTTGGCACAAGCCGTCGAATCCGTATCATCGGAGAGCTGGACGGTGAGGGTGCGGTTCCGCTCGCCTGACCAGTTGCTCCAGACAAGTATTCAGGGCAGGCTCGTGGAATGTCTACTCTACCAATAAAGCGCGTAGGAATATTTTGTAAATGAAAGCGGCGAAGAATCTTGAGATCAGGGCACAACCGAGACATAAAGCTACGAAATTCCCGTCGAAAGTAACGGAAGTATGTCGCGTATGACCTGAGCCATACGTGGATGGCTGAGGGTTGAAATTTGTACTTTCTTGTACGAAAGAACCGCGACAGGCTTAAACGGTTAGAAAAGAGGACCGCGAAACGGGCATTTTCGCCGTTTGCTCTTTGATTCGCCTTTCTTCCCATTGAGTTTGATAGACCTCCAAATACTTCTCTCATACGCTAGAAAACCGCTCAACGTGTCCGACGAGTCTATCGGAGACTATACGGTGCTAGTTCCTCTCTACAATTCTCCGAAGTACTTCAAGAACAAGGCGTTTACCGACACGATCAAGGACAGGACGATTCTCTGCATCAGCACATCAAACGCGGAGATGGACGAGTTTGCGGATGAGATGGAGAAGGATGGTTACGGGGTCTATCGGATCAAGGAGAATCCCCAATCTCCCTGGCATGTCCTCCGCCTGGCCCTGAACCCGCAACTGATACTTTTGCAGAAAGCTCTGCCTCTAGTACCGACAAGATATTTGGTGTTCCTTGACGGGGACACTGTGCCGCAACAGGACCTCGGTAGAGCGTGTGCGGCGATCGACTCGGCTGGTTACGACCTTGCCTCGGTCGATGTTGTGCCGAGTCGTGTCGACTCGTCGATTGCTAAGCTGCAGAGGATCGAGTATTATCTTGCGATGCGAACTCGCAGGTTTAGGCCCTGGCTGACAAGTGGAGCGTGTATTGTTGGTCGGACGGAGACTATGAGGCTGGTGATGGACAATCATACGATGTTCTTCTATGGTGGCGATATTGAGATTGGTAAGCAGGGGAAGACGGTGGGCAGGGTCTGCCATCTGAGCTTCACTGTCTCTACAGAGGTGCCATCTAGTTTTGCCGGATGGTTCAAGCAGCGAAGAGGTTGGTGGGCCGGAGCCTTCCGGTTGGGAATCGTAAATTTTGACAAGAACCTTTCCAGCCCGCTGTGGATGTTCTATGGCAGCGTGATCATCTGGGGACTGTTGGGGCTTCGCTGGTTTGACGCGGTTCAGCACTGGTACATTCTGGGAGTGCTGTTCGTGTTGTATTGGCCGCTCAACTTGGCTGTTGGCTGGCAGGTCCGATCCAGATGGCTGCTCGTGTATCCATTGTACGCGTTCTTCCAGAGCCTAGCTCTTCCGCCGTTCGGTCTTGTTAGATATGTGAGGCACGCGTTGAAGACAAAAAATGCAGGACGTCTCAAACACATGCCGAGACGGAAAAAGACAAGCGGCGCGATGAAATAGGAAGCTAACCTAGGCTAGGTGTGGGAAGACGGTTGAACCCGGCTTCACCGAAGTGCCGGTGGATCAGGGCTGATAATGGGCGATTTTGCTTCTACGCCGATGTCGGGCCATGAAGGACGGGGCGTGAGAAACTCCGCAGCCGAGCTAGATGTTGATCTGGCATCTGAACATTCAAATATCACATTTCCCGACGTATTGTTGAGTGCAGTAAGTTGGCCGGTAGAAAAGTGGTCCAGACGGACTTGGGGGAGAAGGAGTACGAAATGCTCTCAGCAGCGGCAAAGGACGAGGGCTTGACAATTAAGGAGGCGGCAAGGAAAGCACTGGTCGAGTGGAGCGTCTCCGAGCTAGATATGCGCCAGGACCCGCTGTTCCAGCTGAAGCCGGTTAGATTCAGAGAGAAGGTCCGGGTGTCGGAACTCGACAAGCTCCTCTACAGTTCCAAGTAGTCCTCGTACCGCCTTCGTTGACACCTCCTGGTTCAAGGCCTACGTTGACGAGCGGGACGAACATCACCAGCAAGCAAGAGGCGTGATGGACAGCGTCGCAGCGAAAGAGCTCGCGGTAAGGAACCTCGTGACTTCTGACTATGTCTTGGACGAAAGTATTACACTGATACGTCTCGCGCACAGCCATCTGAAGGCCACCGAATTCGCACGGACAACCGTAAACTCCAGGCTCGTAAAGATCCTCTACGTAGGAGAGGAGATTTTTCTCGAATCCCTCGATCTCTTCGAACGGTCAAAAGACAAAGAATGGAGCTTCACCGACTGTACATCATTCATCCTAATGAAGAGGACAGGCCTGTCGCAAGCCTTCGCCTTCGATCCGCACTTCGAACAAGCAGGCTTCCACACACTACCTAGTCCATGTCGCCCGATTACCCACTCGACAATTCCATGCCTCCTCTGATTCGATATCAGGGCTGATAATAGGCGATTTTGGAATATCGACACTGTCCTTGCAACATGATGGACAACTGTTCTGTGTCTCGAGAGAGCCGTGCTTCCATCATACTGTTGGATCCGGCTTGGCCAACGACTGTTGTTGTCCATTCTCTTAAGGAGGAGCCCCAAGGACTTGCTTAAGGGCGAAACTTGATCCGCGGAATTCTTTTCGACTACGGAAACACTCTCGTTCGTGTCAGAGATGGGGCGATCGTCCTGAAAGAGGTGCTAGCTGACCTTGGCCACGAAATAGACGCCGGCGATGCGTTGAAGGGAATGGAAGCATTCCGACAGCATTGGGACGAGCGCTACGCAGGACTTCCAAGGGGCGAGCGGTGGACCGAGAAAATCAGGCTTGATTGCGACAGGGCCATCCTGCAGGCGATTGGACTAGGCAGAGACCTAGATGGGCTTGCGAGAGAAGTCGCTCAGCGATGGGATTTGTGCGAGAGGCGGGGACTCTATGAGGACGTGAAACCAACGTTGGAGATTCTGGACAAGATGGGGCTTAAGCTAGGCGTCCTAAGCCAGAATCCAATGACTGGACATCAGCTCAACGAAGACCTCAAGACCCGCCTTATCGCAACATTCTTCTCAATTGTCCTTACTTCAGAAGATGCTGGATACGACAAGCCAGATCCACGATTTTTCGAAATCGGGTGTAAGATGATCAAGCTGAAGAATACGGAATTATGGTACGTTGGCAATAGATATCACGAAGATGTTGTAGGCGCCCGAAATGCTGGAATCACGCCTGTGTTGGTTGAGAGGGGACGAAGACACAGAACGAGGGATTGTCTCGCGGTGACGGGCTTACTTTCTCTCCCGCCACTATTGAAAGAATCTTCAGCTAGGTCGGAGGGCTTTGCAGCTTGAGGATTATCTGATTCAATAGTAACCTTGTGACGCCGGGCGAGCTGATTTTCTTGATTGTGCTCGGGTGGGGCTTAAATAAGCGAATCCGGAAAACTTTGAGGAATGTCTTTCTTCAAGAAGAGTTCGAAAGAACCGGATGAAACGAGGAAGTTCGACAAGGGGACGCTGAAGGTAGCCAAGG
>WNGQ01001031.1_pt1 | contig 29699 bp, 28 predicted proteins | sample 5407661 | NCBI WGS metagenome assembly WNGQ01 (sample SAMN13153382, study PRJNA577476) | soil metagenome | isolation source: 60 cm soil or saprolite under Garry oak tree replicate 2 | place: USA:California | collected 2016-06-15 | reverse complement strand
CCATGGGCATCTAGAATACGATGCCCGACGCTACGACGCTACGCTGTACGTAGCGTCGTAGCGTCCTTCAACGGTTACGGCCCGACCGTAAAGTCGATCCGTTTCAGCACTGCTCCACTCGCGTCCCGCACCTCGACATGCCACGCGCCCGTCCAGTCGGCAGGCACGGTCTTGCGACTCCACGTGCGCCACGGCGAGCCGCCGACCTGCAGCTCCATGTCGCCCACCTGCGTATCCCCGTGGAACCACACGTGGTGGATCGAGGTGCCTGCGGCGCCGCTCACCTTCGTCCAGCACACGAGCTGGCCGACGTCGACGGGGAAGGCCGCACCGGTGTCCTGGGGCTGGCGGTCCAGGACCGTCTTGGCCACAACGGCGTCGGTCACGGTGACCGCGGCGGCTGGGGGGGGCGCCGCGGCCGGCGCCGCCGCCGGCGCGTGTGTCGTGTCCTGTGCGGCGCCGCCACGGGCGATGAGGAAGGCCAACGCGGCGATCGTCCAGATGCGCTTCATGACGACTCTCCTGCCGGAGTTGCTCGTTGTACGGCGCGGCGGCGCCGATGTTCCAGCCACGTCCCGAGCGTCGCCGCGATCAGGGTGCCCGCTCCCGCGCCTGCGAGCTGGAACTTGATCTGGTACTCGCGCTGCCGCCCGTGACACTTGGCGGAAAAGATCGGGCCGACCATGGCGCTGCACGACCCCTGGATCATCGTGAACCCGTAGCCCGCGCCGAAGCCGCTGGCGAGCGGCAGCGCACACAGCACGAGATGGCGGAAAAAGATCTTCATGAGCAGCCCGTCATGAGAAAGTCATCGGGAAAGAGAAAGCCGCGGGAAACGCCCCTCGATGACGGCGCTCACACTCGCGCGGGTCAGATGCGCTCATCTCCCGCGCTCGATCCTCCAGCGGTCCACGACTTGCCCGTCCCGCACCACGTGGTACTCGTCGAAGTGCGCCACGGTCAGGCAGGAGTGGTTCGGGACGAGCTCGAGCTGTTGGCCCACCGGAAACCGGCCGTCGACCGCCGCCGCCGACTCACCCCGGATCAGGCCGTGCTCCTGCGACAGCGTGGCGACCGTCAGCTCGGGATGCCCCCGCACGGCGCCCATCGCCGGCGGCCCCACGTGCGCCGGTCCCGGGTCCTTCGAGAGCTCCAGCGCGCCCGCGTCCACGATGAAATGCGAGGCCCCCGGCTGGTGCGACACGACGGTCGCGAGCACCGTGACGCCCACGTCCTCGGGCGCGCAACACCCGATCAGCACCATCGTGCGGTCGTAGAAGACGTAGTTCCCCGGCCGCGCTTCGGTCACGCCCGCGAGGCTCTCCACCGCCGCCAGCGCTGGCGTCGACCCGACGCTCACGTCGCGGACGAGGATCCCGTCGCGGCGCAACCGCTCGGCAAACCCGGTCATCACGCTGCGCTCCTCTTCCGCGACGCGCGCCGCCTCTCGCCGGTTCGTCGTGCGGTACGCGTGACCCGAGTGACTCAGGATCCCGTCGAACGCGAGCCCGCGCTCGCGCCCGAGCTCCCGCGCCACCTCGAGGGCGTACGGGGATGCCGGGTCCACACCGGCGCGATGATAGCCGCAGTCCACCTTGAGCCACACGTGCAGCCCGGACCCCGCGAGTGCCGTGGCCGCCGCCAGATCGTCCACGACCACGCGCAGCGTCGCGCCGGTGTCCTGGACGATCCGCCGCGCGTGAGCAATGTGGCGCGGGTCGATCGGGAACGCCCAGGTGACGTCGGCGAAGCCGGCGCGCGTGAAGACCTCCGCTTCGACCAGCGTGGCCACCGTCAGGCCCTCCGCACCGTGCCGCGCCTGCAGCCGCGCCAGCTCCACGCACTTGTGCGTCTTGGCGTGGGGTCGCAGCCGCACGCCGAGCCGCCGCGCGCGCTCGGCCATCCGCGTCGCGTTGCGCTCCACGACGTCGAGATGGAGCAGCAGCGCCGGGGTTTCGACCTCGGTGACGTTCATTGAGGAGGGGCTCAGCTCCGCCATACGCCGACCGCGGCGAAGCGCTCCATCAGTCGAGGCGACGCCCCCTCACTTCGATCCGGCGATACCGCTCGATGCGGCCCGAGCCGCCCACGAACGCCGACGCGAACCAGCCGGTGAGGCCGACGACGATGGAGCCGAGGATGGCGGCGCCCAGCCCGGCGATGTGGAACCCCGGGAGCACCCATGCCACGAGCGAGAGCGAGATGCCGTTCACCACGAGGATGAAGAGCCCGAGCGTGAGCACCGTGAGCGGCAGCGTGAGAATCAAGATGATCGGGCGGATCACCGCGTTCACGATCCCGAGCAGCAGCGCCCCGATGATCAGGGTGCGCCAGTCGTCGATCCGCACGCCCGGGATGATGGCCGCCGCGGCCCAGAGGCCGAGCGCCGTAATGATCAAGCGGAAGAAGAATCCTCTCATCGTGCGTTCCAGGCTTCGAGGTTGCGCTCGATCTGCCGCGAGTGCTTCTCCAGGTGCTCCGCGTAAATCGCGAGCCAGTCCTCTGCGGCGTAGCGTCCGGACTCGCTGTGCCGGCCGACGCGCTGCCAGTCCCGATCGGTCATGCGCCGGAGCAGCGGCACCGTGTTCCCCCGCACGGCTTCGACCGTCGCGAGCGCCGTGTCGAGCGGGTGGGCGTGGTAATCGAACGTGAGCGCCCAGCGATCCTGGTCGTAGCCCACGATGAGGGGATCGGGTTCGGCGAGGAGGTAGCGCAGCCGCATGTGGGCGTTGGTTTCGCTGTCGGCGCAGTGCACGACGATCTCGTGCGCCGACCACCGGCCCGCTGCGGGCTTCCACTTGAGCGCCTCGGCCCGCACCTTGGCGAGCGCCCGCTTCAGCAGCGCCGGGCCGTGCGCGTAGCGCTCGATCATGCCGGCTCGTTCGGCGGCGGTGAAGGGCATGTCAGCGTCTCCGGAGGAGGTCCCACAGCACCAGACCCGTGCCCACGACCCCGATCACGATGAGGAAGGGCTGAAGCAGCGTGTACGCGGACCGGGACGTGCCGAGGTAAATGCTGCCGCCCTGCTCCGGGAGCCGCGGCAACACGACGGCGAGGAACGCCCAATCGACCAGGGCGACGAACAGGAACGCGATGCCCAGCACACTGATCCGCCGCGCGGGGTAGCGGGCCAGCACCGTCCCGCCGACCAGCCACACGCCGAATCCCGTAAGCCAGCCGCCGATCGTCACCACGGGATCGTGGATCAGGTGGCCGGCGACGACCACCCAGGTGAAGCCGCCGAACGCGACCCCCGCCATCGAGCTGTACGCGATCGCGCGCCGTGCGTCCGTGGACGCCCCCCCGGTCGGGATGCCGACAAAGATACCCGGTTTGCTCAGTCGCGCGCTCGGCCGGCCGTGAAGCGCGCCGTGACCCCTGGGCGCACCTGCACGTTGAGCCGCTCGTCGAACAGGATCTCTCCCGCGAGCGAGTCGCCCACGCGCACGGCGCCGATCCCGGCGAACGGGCCGAGCTCGGCGGGCCAGCCGTAGATGAGCGCCTGCTCGGGAAAGCCGATCCACGTCACGGCCAGCGTGTCGCGCGGCACCGTGAACACCAGCGTGCCCCGGAAGCGGCACGTCTTGCCGACGACGAGGCGCGTGGTGTCGAGCAGGACGTCGCTGAGCTTGAAGCGGTCGCCGAGCTGGGGAAGGGTGAGGGTATCGCCGTGGGCCACCTTCCAGCGGCCCACGTAGCGCTGTGCATAGCGGGCCTGCAGGTGCATGGCGGAGGCGGTGCACGGATTGGACGGGCCGCAGGCGGTGAGGACGAGGGCGAGCAAGCCCACCCCGGTTCTCACTGCGTGACGCTGTCCGTCGCCCGGATGTGCGCGCTCGTCGAGTCCGCGTACCGCATCGCAGCGCCCACGCCACGAGCGCCCGGGATGCGCGAGCCCGCCAGAATGCTGTCGCGCTGCCGCTGGGTGAGGCTGTCGCCGGGGGCCGCGGACGACTTCTCGGGCTTGCCGCCGCAAGCGGCGAGCAGCAGCAGGAGCAGGACGGCTGATGAAGTACGCATGATGTCTCCGGTGGGTGCTGCAGATAATATGTAGGATCGCACCCGGAGGTTGCCATGAAACGCCTGGTTCCGCCGATGTTGATCGCCGCCCTCGCCGCCTGCGCGCGCCCGTCCGTCAGCGACCTGCTCGCCCGCGCCACATGGGTGGACCTGACGTACGACTTCGACTCGACCACGATCTACTGGCCCACGGCGAAGCCGTTCCGGCTCGAGGTAGTCTCGGCCCAGCGCACTGCGGCCGGCTACTACTACGCCGCGAACAACATCGCCGCCGCCGAGCACGGCGGCACGCACCTCGACGCGCCGGTGCACTTCGCCGAGGGGAAGCACACGACCGATCAGATCCCCATCACCCAACTCGCCGGCGTGGCGGACGTGATCGACGTGACACGCCAGGCCGAGGCCGACCGCGATTACCGGATCACGCCGGCCGACCTGGAGGCGTGGGAGAACGTCCATGGTCCCATCGCAGCGGGCGCGATCGTGCTGTTCCGCACCGGCTGGGGCGTGCGCTGGCCGGACCGCGCGCGCTACCTCGGGACCACCAAGACGGGCCAGGCGGCCGTGGCGGAGCTGCACTTTCCCGGGATCGGCCCGGGCGCCGCGCGCTGGCTCGTCACGCGCGGGGTGCGGGCCGTGGGGATCGACACCCCGAGCATCGATTACGGACAATCGCAGACGTTCGAGACGCACCAGACGCTCTTTGCCGCCGACATCCCGGCCTTCGAGAACGTGGCGCACCTCTCGGCGGTGCCGGCGACCGGCGCCTTCGTGATCGCGCTGCCGATGAAAATCCGCGGAGGGAGTGGTGGGCCGCTCAGGATTGTGGCAGTGATCCCCTCTTGATCACGTCCTCCATCACGTCCCCGAACCGGTCGATCTCGGCCAGCGTCGTGTAGACGTTCGGCGTCACGCGCACGCAGGTGAACTCCTTGTGCGTGATCGGAGTGACGATGATGCGGTGCTTGTCCCACAGGAAGGCCACGAGCTTGTTGACGTCGAGCCCTTCGACCGAGAAGCTCGCGAGCCCGCACGACTGGGCGGCGTCGTACGGCGTGAGGATCCGCACCTTGGGCTGGGCGCCGAGCCGCTTCGCCCAGCGCTGGAACAGGTAGCGCAGCCGGGCGGCCTTGCGCTCCGGTCTGAGCCCCTCGTGGAACGTGAGCGCCTCGGCGATGGCGTTGTGGTTCGCCGCGGGGTGGGTGCCGATCTCCTCGAACTTGCGGATGTCGCCGTTCATCTCGGGCGGCGCGGCCATCAAGGGCCAGAGGCGCTCGATTTTCGCCTTCCGCACGTAGAGGAATCCGGTGCCGTGGGGCGCGAGCAGCCACTTGTGGAGGCTCGTGCCGTAGTAGTCGCACTCGAGCTCGTCGCGGGTGAACGGGAAGTGCGCGTAGGCGTGTGCGCCGTCCACGATCACCTGGATCCCGCGGTCGCGTGCCAGACGCACGATCTTCCTGATCGGAAAGATCTGCCCCGTGAGGTTCGTGATGTGGCAGACGTGGATGACTTTGGTCCGCGGCGTGATCGCCCGCTCGATGCGGTCGGCGAGGTCGTCCTGGGACGGCGGCGGCACGGGGAAGCCGATCTCCTTCAGCACGATGCCTTCGCGCCGCTCCCGCTGGTGCCACGTGGTGAGCATCCGCGGGTAGTCCTGATTCGTGGTCAACACCTCGTCGCCCCGCTCCAGCGGGATGCCGAGCTGGACGATCTCGAGCGCCTCGCTCGCGTTGCGCGTGATCGCCATCTCCTCCGGGTCGCAGCCGAAGCTCGCCGCGAGGCGGCGGCGCACCGCCTCGATCTCCGGCTCCAGCACCTGCCACATGGTGTACACGGGGGCGGTGTTGGAATACTCGAGATAGCGGCGCATCGCCTCCTGCACGACTCGCGGGCTCGGGCTCACCCCGCCGTTGTTCAGGTTGATGATCGTGCGGTCGAGCGTGAACGCCTGCTGCACGTCGAGCCAGAAGTCCTCGTCCTGGGCCACGTCGTCGGGAGAGCGGCCGGCCACGGCCTGATTCGCACTGACCACGCGCGCCAGCGCGTGGTCCCGCAGGGCGGGCACCGCCGCCCCAGCCGCCACGAGGGATTCCAGAAAGCGTCGCCGCGTGAACATCGAAGCTCGTCTCCTCTCAGGGACGCACCAGTCGCCGCACCAGCATGCCGTAGGCGACCAGGTTCACCGCCAGCACCAGCGTGCCGAGCGTCGCCTGCGCCGGTCGCGTGAGGCCGGCCGGGTAGAGCAGGGGGATGACGTAGTGCTCCACGAAGCCGCCGCGGTAACCCTCGAGCCCGGCGCGGGCGCGGAACGCGTTCTCGAGCGGCGTGAGCGGGCAGATCCAGCCGCCGTACTCGATGGCGATGCCCCACAGCGCGCAGGGGACGTGCGCCCACACGACCCAGCGCCACCGCCAGACCAGGAACCCCCCCACCACGACGAACACGACGAACGCGGTGTGCAGCAGCACGACGACGTCGGCCAGGACGCGGTAGAGCATCTTCAAGCCCCTGTTATAAAGCGAAATCCCCCGTCGGGCCAGAGCCCGACGGGGGATTCGCGTCGCCCGGAGAGCGGGCTACACCCCCAGCAGATTCTCGGCCGGGTGGAACAGTTGCTGAATCACCTCGAGCGCGGTATCGGGCAGGGAGAATAGCTGTTCCAGCGCCGCGAACTCTTCCTGCGACAGCTGGCTCCCGTCTGCGTGACGGATCGTGATCCCGTTGTCCGTCCCGATGATCCGGGCGTACACGGCGCCGTTCACCGTGATCGTGATGTTCACGGTGACCGACTGGGTCGAAAGCGTCACCGTGATCGTACCCGTCGCGGCCACGGTCTCACCGCCCCGCGTGACGCTCAGATTGAACGATAGCATCTCGTGATCCGCGTCCGGCATCGTGATCGACTCGGTGAGATCCACGGTCACAGCGGGGGTATTGAGCGTCCAGTGGACGTTGATGGATACGTCCGGATACGCGGTATCGGCGTTCGTGACCGAGAATGACACGTTGAAAGTGAGGGTGTGCGTCCCATCGCTCACGAACCCGACGGCGGTCGCGGTGAACGAGCCAGCCGAGTATTGCGTGGCGGTGATCGTGTAGTCGGCGAGCGTGTCCGGCGTGGTCGGGACGGCATTATCGACTAGCACGACCCGCAGCCCGGCCGTACTGCCCGAGCTGACGTCGATCAGGTCGACGAAACCGATCTGCGTGAGCGGGTTCTCGATGATCTGGTGAGTGATGGGATCGACGGCGTAGAGCAGGAATCGCACGCCGTGGTCGGGCCCGCCCGTCGTCGACTGCCGGACGTAGTGGTGCGTGGTCGGGTCCCACGCAAAGATCGCGTTCCACAGCGTGTCGGGGATGACGCTCGCGGTGCCCGTCCCCGCGAGTGCGATCGCCAGCTGCTTGAGCACTTGGGCGCGTTGCGGAGTCGCGCTGTAGGCTCGGCCCACCTCGGCTGGGGCCGTTGGGCTGGTGGCCTGGAGCAGCTCGCCGCCGAAGCGGAGCGACGGCGCCATGGCGCCGAGGCTGTCGCTCACCGCTTGATAGCTCTGGAACAGGGCCGTGGTGAAGACGGAGCCGAGCGTTTGGACGTCGTTGGTGAGCCCGGCCGGGTCGCTCAGTCGTGGCGATGTGGTGTCTTTGCATGCGGCGGCGACCAACGCGGCGACCGCTACGCCCCACCAGGTGCGACGAGGATATGCTGGCATGCTGCTCCTCCGGAGGATGGCCGTCTGGAGAGAAGATTGCGGGATGAAACGTATTCCGGAAGGGCGCACGCGACTGTGATGGGGCGCACCCCGCGGGAGGTTGCGGGACCGGTTATGACGACGGGGACTGTTAGGCGATCACCCCGCCCCCGAGCAGCCGCCCGTCCGAGTCGTACAACGCCCCCGACTGCCCCGGCGTGATGGCCCGCACCGGCTCGGCGAGGTCGAGGACGAGCGTGCCCCCCCCGTCGGCCCGCTCGCGCACCCGCCCGGGGACGGCCGGGGCGCGGTAGCGGCACTGCACGAAAAGCGGGTCGCCGGGCGCGAGCGGCTCGGCGAGCCAGTTCACCTCCTCCAGCGTCACCTCGTGTCCGAACAACTCATCCCCTGTTCCGATCACCACGGTGCGCGTCTCCGGCTGGATCGCGACGACGTACATCGGCTCGGCGAACCCGCCGGGGAGCCCGCGGCGCTGCCCGACGGTGTAGCGCGCGAAGCCGGCGTGCTCGCCCACCACGTCGCCGCCTACGGTCACGAGCGGGCCGGGGTTGAGGGCCGGGGCGTCGCCGGGGAGGTGGCGCGCGAGCACACCCGCATAGTCGCCGTCCGGCACGAAACAGATCTCCACCGACTCGCGCTTCTCGGCGGTGACGAGACCGAGCCGCCGCGCCACGGTGCGCGTTTCCCGCTTCGTCAGCTCGCCCACCGGCGCGAGCATGCGGCGCACCACGGTGCGATCGATCCCCCACAGGAAGTAGGACTGGTCTTTCCGGGGGTCGCGCCCGCGGTACAGCGCCCCGTCGCGCGCGATCACGTAGTGACCCGTCGCGACGTAGCCGCAGTCGAGGGCGTCGGCGTGATGGAGGAAATCGCGGAACTTGGTGAACGAGTTGCAGCGCACGCAGGGGATGGGCGTGCGGCCGCGCGCATACTCCGCCACGAAGTCCCCGATCACGTCGCGGCCGAAGCGATCCTCGAGGTTCACGACGTAGTGCGGGATGCCGAGCTTGTGGGCGACGAGCTGCGCGTCGGTAATGGAGTCGAGCGAGCAGCAGGGGCGATCGGGCACGCTGTCGCCGTAGCAGAACAGCTTCATCGTGGCGCCGACGACGTCGTAGCCCTGCTCCACGAGCAGCGCAGCCGCAACTGACGAATCGACCCCGCCGGACATCGCGACGAGGACGCGCTCGCTCATCGATGCAGTACCGCGGACAGCGCCCGCACTTTGTCCACGATCTTCGGCACCGCAGCGATCACGGCCTCTACGTCTTCGATCACGTTGTCCTTGCCGAACGAGAACCGCAGCGCCGCCACGCCCAACTCGCGCGGCACGCCCATGGCGGTGAGCACGTGCGAAGGCTCGACCGCGCCCGTGCTGCACGCCGAGCCTGAGGAGCAGGCGATGCCTGCCAGGTCGAAGTGCATGAGCAGCGCCTCCGAATCCGTGCCCGGGATGGCGACGTTGGTGACGTGCGGCGCCCGCAGGGCCTGCCAGGCGTTGATCACGGCATCCGGCACGGTCGCGAGCAGCCGGCGCTCGAGCTCGTCGCGCAGCGCGGCCACGCGGTGGGCGAACTCCGCCTGCTCCGCCGCGGCCAGCTCGACCGCCCTCCCCAGGCCCACGATCCCCGGGACGTTCTCGGTGCCGGGCCGGATCCCGAACTGTTGGCCGCCGCCGTGGATGATCGCTTCCACGGCATGCCGGTCCCGCACTACGAGGGCCCCGATGCCCTTGGGAGCGCCGATCTTGTGGCCCGAGATCGTGAGGAAGGTGCAATCGACGTCGTGGAGCGACACGGGAATCTTGCCGAACGCCTGGACGGCATCCGTGTGGAACGGGACGCCCGCCGCGCGACATCGCGCGGCGAGCCGCGCCACCGGCTGAATGACCCCCACCTCGTTGTTCACCCACATCACGGAGACCACCGCCGCACCGCGCGTCAGCGCCTCCGCGAGCGCGTCCTCCTCCACCGTCCCCGAGGCGTTCACGGGGAGCACGATCTCCTCGCCGCCGAGCCGCGTCAGGGCGTGGGCGGCGGCGAGCACGGCCTTGTGCTCGATCGCCGACACGGCGGCGCGGAACGGCCCGCCGTGATCGCGGGCCGCGAGGGCGCACCCGATGACCGCGAGGTTGTCCGCTTCGGTGCCGCCCGACGTGAAGATCACCTGGCTCGGCTCGGCCCCCCCACCCAGCGCTTCGGCGATGCTGCGCTTCGCTTCTTCGATGCCGGCGCGTGCCGCGCGCCCGAATCGGTGGGCGGACGACGGGTTCCCGAACGCGTCCTTGCCGAGATAGGGCAGCATCGCCTCGAGCACTTCCTCGCGCACCGGCGTGGTGGCGGCGTTGTCGAGGTAGACCAGTCGCTTGGACATGTGCGGGGAATCTACCGACTACAGGGACTGCACGCCAAGCTGCAGCACGTCTTGTACTTCGAGCGTCTCGTAGCAGAAGAACGGCTCGCCGTAGGGCCGCCGGATGAGCGAGCCGTAGTGCGCCGACTGCACGCGGATCAGCTCGTAGAGATCGAGGCCGGTGGGGTGGATTTCCCCCGCCGCCTTGGCGCCCTCGAACTGCGACGCGTAGCAGCGGATCGCCGTCATCTTGGCCTCGAACGTCTCGGAGATGTCCACCACGAACGACGGCTTCACCGGGTCCTCGCGGTAGGCGAGCGCGTAGAGGACTTTGAACGGCCGGTGCGGGCCGCCCCCCCCCGAGTCGCCGTACTTCGCGAGCCCCGCCAGGTAGCAGGCGTCGCGGCCCAGCTCGGAGGCGACGCGGTGATCCGGGTGCCGGCCCACGGGGAACGGCAGGATCACCACACGCGGTCGCGTTTGCCGTATCAGCGTGACGACTGTCAGGCGCGACGCTTCATCGTTCGCCAGGTGGGCGTCCGGCAGCCCGGCGTTGAGCCGCAGGGGGACGCCGAGGGCCCGGGCGGCTCGCTCGGCTTCGGTCGCGCGCGTCGCCGCGTCGCCGCGCGTGCCGCTCTCGCCCTGGGTGAGATCGAGAATAGCGACGCGGTGGCCGGCCGTGACCGCCTTGGCGAGCGTGCCGCCGCAGGTCAGCTCGGCATCGTCGCGGTGCGCGGCGATGGCGAGGAGATCTACTTCCTGGGAGGTCACGGTGCCTCGCACACTCTTGGTCATTCGTACCTCAACGCCTCAACGGGATCGAGCTTCGCCGCCCGCGCCGCCGGCGCGATTCCGAACACCAGCCCGATGACCACCGAGACGGCGCACGCCACCGCGGCGCTCCACACGGGTACGGAGAGCTCGAGGTTCATGAACACCCGCAGCAGCTGCCCCGCCCCCAGGCCGATAACGATGCCGAGCACTCCACCCAGTAAGGTGAGCGTGGCCGCCTCGACCAGGAACTGCCACAGGATTTCCCGGCGCGTGGCGCCGAGCGCTTTACGGACCCCGATCTCGCGGGTGCGGTCGGTCACCGAGACCATCATGATCGCCATGACGCCGATCCCCCCCACCATGAGGGCGACGCTCGACAGCACGAGCATCACCAGGAAGAAGACGCCCGTGAGCTTGTTGAAGACGTCGAGGATCTGGTCCTGCGTGATCAAGTCGAACGAGTTGGGATCGCCGGCGCGCAGCCCGCGGACGCGCCGCAGCTGCACCGTGACCTCGTCCATCGCCCGCGACACGGTGATGCCGTCGTTCGGCTTCACGACGATCCACAGGGCGTTGGTCTCGTCGTAGCGGAAGAAGCGGCGCGCCGCCTCGAACGGGATGATCGCCGCGATCTCCTGCGAGGGCGGCTGGAAGATGTTCTCCGGGTTCAGATAGAGCCCGATGACCTGGAACGCCTTGCCGGAGATGCGGAGGAACCGTCCCATCGGGTTGATCCGGCCGAACAGCTTGTCCGCGAACCGCCGCTCGATCACCACCACCGGCGTACCGCTGCGCAGCTCGGCGGTGGTGAAGAACCGGCCCTCGGGGAGGCTCCCGCCCTGGATCTCCATGTACTGGTCGTCTGCGCCGAAGATCGTCACGAGCTGGGTGTGGACGCCCGCGTACTCCATCTTCTGGAACAGCTGGACCCACGTTCCCGCGTAGCGGACGTCGGGCAGGCGGGCGATCGCTTCGGCCTCGGCCGGCCGGATCACGGGGCGGATCCGCACCTCCCTGGGCAGCGCATCCGGGTTGAGCGGCGTCGTGGACCAGAACCGCAGGATGTAGAAGGTGGTCGGCCCCGCGACCTCGATCGTGTTGATGATCTGGTCGCGGATGCCCTGCACGATCGACGCCATCGCCATCACGGTGGCGACCCCGATCACCACGCCGAGGATGGTGAGCGCGGAGCGCAGCTTGTTGGCGCGGAGTTGCTCGACGGCGATGAGCCAGCCCTCGGAGACGGAGTGCAGCCTCATTCGTATCTCAACGCCACCACCGGATCCAGCTTCGCCGCCCGCATGGCCGGGTACACGCCGAAGATCACGCCCACACTCGCGCCCAGGCCGAGCGCCACCGCCACGGACCACAGGGTGACGCGCGCCGGGAGGGGGGAGATCAGGCTCACGACCCACGCGAGCGCCACGCCGCCCCAGAGTCCCACCACCCCGCCCAGTGCCGCGAGGGTCACCGACTCGGCGAGGAACTGGTTGCGGATGTCCTTGCGGCGGGCGCCGAGCGACTTGCGGATGCCGATCTCGCGGGTGCGCTCGTTCACGCTCATCAGCATGATGTTCATGATCACGATCCCGCCCACGATGATCCCGATCGCGACGACGGCCGGGATGACGGTGAAGAGCAATCGCGTCAGGTTCTTCCAGAAGCTCACGAGCGCGTCCGCGGTGTCCACGGTGAAGTCGTCCGGCTGGCCGGGACGGAGCCGGTGCGCGATGCGCATCGCTTCCTCGGCGCGCTGCATCCCGTCCGCGACCAGCGCCGCTTCCGGCATCTTCACCGAGATCACCGTCGTCTTGCGGCGGCCGTACAGCGCCTCGAAGCTCGTGAGCGGCATCATCACGAACCCGTCCCACGACTGGCCCAGCACATTTCCTTTCTTCGCCACCACGCCCTTCACCGTGTACTGCTGGCCCAGGATGCGGATCTTCTCGCCGATCGCCTGGTCCGGATAGTCGAACACCCGGTCCGCGATGTCGTAGCCGAGCTCGACCACGGGGCGGCGCTCCCGCACGTCGATGTCGGAGAGCGGCTCGCCGGCCGCGAACTGGTAGTCCTGGACCACCTGGAACGGCGCCGTGACACCGAAGACGAACACGTCCCCCACGGTCTTGTCGCGCCACACGATGTCGGCCTGGGGCGTGGGCCATCCCGACTGCAGCGCGATCGCCCGCGCGTCGGGGATGGCGCGTCTCACGAAGGGCACGTCCTCGGGGGCGATGATGGGGCGACGCTGGATGGCCTTCCACTCCTCGTCGTCGATCAGCCCGACGGCGATGGGCGTGCGGCGCACCTGGAAGGCGTTCGCGCCGACGATCGCCCCGCCGATCCGCTCGCGCACGTACGCGTTCATCCCCTGGATGATGGCCACCACGGCCACGAGGAACGCCACCGAGACGATGATGCCGAGCAAGGTGAAGAACGAGCGGAGCTTGTGGCTCCACGCGGCGTGGAGCGCCTGGAGGATGGCTTCGGAGAGCTGCATGGGACTCGAAACATAAACGGCGACGGATGGTGAGGCGACGGAAGGACGGAACGGGGATGAAAGGCTAGGTCAGCATCCCCGTTCCGTCGTACCGTCGTTCCGTCGCCTTCTGCTATTCGTATCGCAGCGCTTCCACCGGATCGAGCCGGGCGGCGCGACTGGCCGGGTAGAGGCCGAAGCCCACGCCGGTGAGGGCCGAGGCGCCCAGGGCGACCAGGATCGACCACACCGGTACGTTGGCCGGGATCGGCGTGAGGCGGGAGATGGCGAACGCGACGCCGCCGCCCACGAGCATCCCGGCGGCGCCGCCCACCAGCGTCAGGGTCGACGCCTCCACCAGGAACTGCCACAGAATGGCGCGCCGCGTGGCGCCCAGCGCCTTGCGCACCCCGATCTCCCGGGTTCGCTCGGTGACCGAGATCATCATGATCGCGACCACCCCGACGCCTCCGACCATCAGCCCGATGGACGAAAGGACCAGCATCACCAGGAAGAACATCCCGGTGACCTGGTTCCAGGAGTCCAGCAGCTTGTCCTGCGTGACGATCGAGAAATTGTTGTCCTGCCCCGGCTTGAGCCCGCGCAGCGAGCGCAACGTCGCCACCACTTCGTCCATCGACTGCTGCTGCGTGTACGCGGGCGCGGGCGCGACGGCGAGCCGCATCCATCCCTTGATGTAGGGCACATGCTTCACGAACGCCCCGTGCGGGATCCCGACGAACGGCGGGGTGGCGCCGCTGAACAGGCTCGGCGGCGGCGTATACACGCCGATCACCTTGAACGGCGCGCCGGCGACGTGGATCGCCTGGCCGATGGGGTCGCGTCCGCGGAACAGCTGGTCCTCGAGCTTCCGGTTGATGACCGCCACCGCATCATTGGCCACGTCCTCCAGCCGCGTGAAGGTGCGTCCGGGATTGACGTCTCCGCCGTTCACCTCCACCCATTGCGCCGACAGCCCCGACACCTCGATGGACTCGAGCCGCCGGTCGCCATACTCCACGGTCGCGGAGCTCTCGTCGCGCCGCGTGACGTAGCGAACGGAGGGCAGCAGGGCGATCCGGTCCGCCTCGACCTCGGTGATCACCGGGTTGCGCCGCCATGGGCTCGATTCGTCGGAGCCGTCCGAGACGTTCACCCCGGGCTGGAAGAAGCGCCATACCAGGAAGGTGCGCGGGGCGATGGACTCGAAGATGTTCGACACGCTCCGGTTGATCCCGCTGATCATCGCGGCGATCACCATCACGACCATTACGCCGATGGCGACGCCGAGGATGGTCAGCGCGGCTCGCCCCTTGTTGGCGCGCAGCGAGTCCAGGGCGATACCGACCCCTTCGAACAGGCCGGTCATGTCTCGTGCCGCAGCGCGGCGATCGGGTCGAGGCGCGCCGCACGGCTCGCCGGATATACGCCCGCGAGGATGCCGACGCCGGCGCCCAGCACCACCCCCACGAGGACCGACCAGGGCGCGACGGCGGCGGGGAGCGGCGTCGTCGCCGCCACGGCGGCGGCGAGGGCGAGCCCGAGGCCGACGCCGCCCGCGGCGCCCACGGTCGCCAGCGTCGTGGCCTCGACCAGGAACTGCCGCAGGATGTCGCGCCGCCGGGCGCCGAGCGATTTGCGGATGCCGATCTCGCGGGTGCGCTCGGCGACCGCCATCAGCATGATGTTCATGATCACGATCCCGCCCACGACCAGCGAGATCGCGACGAGACCCGGGAGCGCGACGAACAACACGCGGCTGATCTTGCCCCAGAAGTCGAGCACCTCGTCTGCCGTTTCCAGGGTGAAGTCGTCCGGCTCGCGCGGTCGCAGGTGGCGCCGGCTGCGCATCACCGCCTCAGCCTGCGCCATCGCTTCGCGCATCTCGGGCTGGGAGCGGGCCTTGATCGCCACCGCGTCGACCACGTGCGGCTGGTTGACGTAGTGCTTGAGCGGGGCGCTCGCCGGCGCAACCACGAACTTGTCGAGCGACAACCCAAACAGGTTGCCCTGCTTCTCCACGACCCCGATCACCCGGTACGGCAGCTCGAAGAGCTTCACCTCGCGGCCGATCGGGTCCTGGCCCTCGAACAGCTTATCCGCCAGCTCGTGCCCCAGCACGAGGACCGGGACGCCGGCCTCCACCTCCTGGGCGGTGAAGGCGCGGCCCAGCTCGAGCCGGAGGGAGCGGATGTCGAAATACAGCTCTGTGGCCGCCGTGACCTGCACGTCCTTCGCCTGCTTCCGGCCGGCGGTGAGCGCCGCGCGGGTGCTCGACTCCCACGCGGCGAGCACCGGGATCGTCACGCCGCGCGCCACGGCCTGCGCGTCCTCGTACGTGACCCGCGGGCGCCGTCGCCACACGCGCCACGTCGAGTCGGTGACGTTGCCGAGCTGCACGTCGGGGAACTGCCGCAACCGGAACGTGTTCACGCCGAGGATCGTCCCGGCGAACTTGTCGGTCATGTACCGATTCATCCCTTGAACGACCGACACGACGGCGATGAGAAACATCACGCCGATGAACACCCCGATGATCGAGAAGGCGCTCTTGAGCTTCTGCGCCCGGATGGTCTGCAGGGCGAGGCGAACGGCCTCGACGAAGGGCATCTACTCGTACCTCAGCGCCTCCACCGGATCGAGCCGGGCGGCCTTGTTGGCGGGATAGAGGCCGAACACGATCCCGGTCAGCGCGGCGGCCGCGAGCGCCGCCACGATCGAGCCGAGCGGCACGTGGGCCGGGACCGGCGTCGCGACCGCGAGCACGAGCGCGACTAGGCCGCCGGCGATCATGCCCACGATGCCGCCGACCAGCGTAAGCGTCGCCGCCTCGACGAGGAACTGCCACAGGATCTCGCGGCGCGTCGCGCCGAGCGCCTTGCGCACGCCGATCTCCCGCGTGCGCTCGGTGACCGAGATCATCATGATCGCGATCACCCCCACCCCGCCCACCAGCAGCCCGACGGCCGAGAGGGCCAGCATCACGATGCGGACGAGCAGCGTCGTGCTGTTGAGACTCTCCAGGAACTTTTCCTGGCTCACGACGGCGAAGTTGTTGTCCTGGCCCGGCCGGAGATGTCGCCGCAGGCGCAGCGCTTCCGTGACGTCTTCCATCGCCTGCGCCGTCGTCGCCGCCGGCGCGGGCCCCACCAGGAAGTCCATCCACCCCTTCCAGTACTGCACGTACTTCACCAGCGCGGCGTGCGGGATGATCGCCTCGGGCGACGGCTGGCCGCCGAACAGTTGCGGCGGGGGATTGAACACCCCGATCACCGTGTAGGGCACGCCCTGGATGTGGATGCGCTGCCCGATGGGGTCGATCTGGTCGAACAGCAGCTCGGCCAGCTTCTGGTTGACGACGGCCACCTGGGCGGCAGCGGCCTCTTCCACTTCGGTGAACGAGCGCCCCGGCGACACGTCGCCGCCCGCCACGTTGGGCCAGGCGGCGCTGCGGCCGTAGACCCGCACGCTGTGCTGGGTCTTGCTGCCGAACGAGACGTCGGCCTGGCCGCCCTCGTCCAGCGCCAGCCAGCTCACCGACGGCAGCTGCTCGATCACCCTGGCGTCCTCCAGCGACATCGGCGGATTGCGGCGCCACGGGCTCATCTCGTCCGACCCGTCCGAGACGTTCACACCGCCCTGGAAGAACCGGCCCACCCAGAAGGTCTTGGGCCCGGACTGCTCGAGCATGTCGGCGATGCCCTTGTTGAAGCCGCTGATGATCGCGCCGATCACCATCACGACCATGACCCCGATCGCGACGCCCAGGATCGTCAGGGCGGCGCGCGCCTTGTGGGCGCGCAGCGACTCCAGCGCGATGCCGACGCCTTCGAGCAAGGGGGTCAAGCGCTCACTCCTGGCGCAGCGCCGCGATGGGATCGAGCCGGGACGCCCGGCTGGCCGGATACACGCCCGCCACGATGCCGACCCCGCCGCCGACCACGACGCCCAGCAGGATCGAGAACGGCGATACCGCGGCGGGCAAGGGGGTCGCGACCTTCAGGAGCAGCGAGAGCGCGATCCCGGTCCCGATCCCCAGGGTCGCGCCCACCGTGGCGAGGGCCGCGGACTCGGCGAGGAACTGGCGCAGGATGTCCCGGCGCCGGGCGCCGAGCGACTTGCGGATGCCGATCTCGCGGGTCCGCTCCGCGACCGCCATCAGCATGATGTTCATGATCACGATGCCGCCGACCACGAGCGCGACGCCCACCAATCCGGGCCCGACGACGTAGAGGATCCGGCTGAGCTTCTTCCAGAAATCGAGCACGCCCTCCGAGGTTTCCATCACGAAGTTGTCGTCCTGACGGGGGCGCAAATGACGGCGGCTGCGCATGATGGCTTCGGTCTGGTCCATCGCGTCGCGCATTTCGAGCTCGGAGTTCGCCTTCACGATCAGGGCGTCGACCACGCCGGGCGGGTTCACCTCGCGCTGGATGGGCGAGAGCGCCGGGGCGACCACGAACTTGTCGAGCGAGATGCCGAGCAGGTTGCCCTGGCGCTCCACCACCCCGATCACCCGATAGGAAATGCCGTGGATCCGCACGGTGCGACCGATCGGGTTGACGCCGGGGAACAGCTTCTGCGCCAGATCGTACCCGAGCACCACGACGGTCGTCCCCGCCTTCGACTCCTGGGGCGTGAACGCGCGGCCGTCCGCGATCTTCAGGTTCATGATGTCGAAGTACCGCTCGGTGGCGCCCTCCAGCGTGATGTCCTTGGCGACCTTGCCGTTGTACTCCACGCTGCCCCGGTCCTCGGAGTACCACGCCGTCACCACCGGCACCCGGAGGCCCTGCGTGACCGCGTCGGCATCCGCGAACTTGATGCGGGGGCGGCGCCGCCACGCCCGCCAGACCGAGTCCTCGACGTTGAAGTTCACATTGGGCCGGCGGCGCAGGTGGAACGTGTTCACCCCGACGAGCGTTCCCGCGAACTTGTCGGTCATGTAGCGGTTCATGCCGTTCACGATCGACCACGCGCCGATCAGGAACGTGACGCCGATGAACACGCCGATCGCGGAGAACCCGCTCTTGAGCTTCTGGGCGCGGATCATCTGGAGCGCGAGCCGCACCGCCTCCAGAAACGGCACCTAGGCCGCCCGCAGCTGATCGGTCGCGACGACGCCGTCGCGCAGCGTCACCACGCGCGCCGCGTGGGCCGCGATGTCGTGCTCGTGGGTCACCATCACGATCGTCTGGCCTTGGTGGTGCAGGTCCTGGAACACCTGCATCAGCTCCGCGCTGGTCGTCGAGTCGAGGTTCCCCGTCGGCTCGTCGGCGAGCAGGATGCTCGGCTCGTTCACCAGCGCCCGCGCGATCGCCACCCGCTGGCGCTGGCCCCCCGACAGCTCGTTCGGCTTGTGGTCCATCCGGTCCGCCAGCCCCACCCGCGCGAGCGCCCGCGCCGCCTGCGCCCGCCGCTCCTTGCCGGGCAGTCCGGCGTAGATCAACGGCAGCTCCACGTTGTGGAGCGCGTTGGCCCGGGGCAGCAGGTTGAACGTCTGGAACACGAACCCGATCTCCTTGTTGCGGATGCGGGCCAGCTCGTCGTCGGAAAGGGCCGACACCTTCTGGCCGTTGAGCCAGTACTCCCCGGCCGTGGGGGTGTCGAGGCAGCCGATCAGGTTCATGAGCGTGGACTTGCCCGAGCCGGAAGGCCCCATCACCGCGACGTACTCGTTCTTCCGGATCTGGAGGCTCACGCCCCGCAGCGCGCGCACCACCTCGCCGCCCATGTCGTAGTCCCGGGTCAGCTTGTGGGTGAGGATCACGATGTCCGGCAGCGGCGTGTCGCCGGTGCGGAACGCCTGGAGGTCGGTCATGCGGCGGCTTTCTTCTTGGTCGTGTCGGCCGCCTGCTTCATCGGCCGCACGTGCGCCCCGTCCTTGAGGTCGCGGATGGCCTGATACGGCCCGGCGACGATCGACTCGCCCTGCTGGAGCCCGTCCAGCACCTCGAAGTACTCGTCGCCGGCGATGCCGACCTTCGCCGGCCGGAACGTGGCGACGCCGTCCTTCACCACGAACACGCCCTCGGTCTCCTTCTTCTTGCGGGCGGTCGCCGTGTCCACCGGGCGGTTCTCCGTGGAGACCGGCTTGTTCTCGCGCACCGTGAGCGCGATGATCGGGATCGACAGCGCCTGCTTGCGGGTGTCCGTAACGATCCGCGCGGTGGCGGAGAGGTCGGGGCGGATGTCGGTCGGCGGCTTGTTGAGCGTCACCTCGACCTGGTAATCCACGGCGCGTTCGTTCGAGCCCGTGGCGGTCTGGGTCGCGTCGAGCACGCTCGAGTTCGACACTTTGGTCACCTGGCCGGTGAAGGTGGTATCGGGGAACGCGTCGATCGAGACCTCGACCGAGTCGCCCAGATGGACCCGCACCACGTCGGTCTCGTCCACCTTCACCTTGGCCTGGATCACCGACAGGTCGGAGATCGTCATGAGGAGGCCGATGTCCTTCGAGAACGTGCTCGGGACCGCGACCTCCCCTTCCTCGACGGGGAGCCGCGTCACGCGGCCGGCCATGGGCGCGATGAGGGTCGTCTTGCGGAGGTTGTCCCGGGCCGACTGCGCCGCGGCGCGCGCCTGGTCGACCTGGTGCGTCGCCGCGGTGAGGTTCGCTTCGGCGACGTCGAACGCCGTCTGTGCCTGCTCGAGCTGCTCCTGCGACACGAGGTTCGGGCTCTGCGTCCGCAGCTCTTTGGTGCGCTGCAGGGCGCGGTCCGCCTGATCGCGGTTCGCCTTCGCCTGCACCGCGGCCGCCTGCGACGAGGCCATGTTGGCCGCCGCCTGCTGTAGGTTCGCCTGGTACACCGTCGGATCGATCTGGAGCAGGAACTGGCCCTTCGTCACGAGCTCGCCCTCGCGCACGGCGATCTTGGTGATCCGACCGGTGATGTCCGCGCTGATGTCGACCTTCTTCTTGGGCTGGATCTTGCCGCTCGCCGTGACGGCGGCGACGAGGTCGCGGCGGCCCACCTTCTCGAACCGCACCTCCTGGCCGCGGTCGCGGCGCGCGCCGGCGCTGATGACCACCAGGCCGACGATGAGGACGGCGGCCCCCGCTCCGAGCAGCACTTTGTTGCGTGTGGACATGTGTCTCGCGTCCTCTCGGTTAGCGCAGCGGCCGGCCGACCGCCGCTTCGAGCGCGGCCAGCGCCTTGTGATAGTCGAACACGGAGTTCACGTAGTCCGTCTCGGCGCGCAGCGCGGCCACTTGCGCGTCGAGCAGCTCGAAGAACGTTCCTGAGCCCACGCGGTAGCGCTCCGTGGCGAGCTGCAGCCCGTCGCGCGCTGCGGCCCGGTTCGTGTCCTGGATCGCCGTCGTGCGGTACGCCGTCGCCACCGTCAAGTAGGCCTGGCTCACCTCGGTCTGCACCTGCAGGCCGCGCGCCCGCACCGACTCCTGCAGATCCTGCTGCTGCGCCTTTGCCCGCGACACTTGCAGCGGCTGCTGGAAATTCCCCCACAGCGGGATGCTGATCGTCAGCCGTGCCTGGAACGGCTGCGGCGTGAAATGGAACGGGTAGGCGGCGTTCTGGGCGATGAGCGCCTGCTTCTCGGCGGGGGCCGCGGCGCGGAACGTGCAAGGGAGCGCCGGCCCACCAGTATTGAGCCAATACGCGTTCTCGTAGGCACAGGCCGAGTCGTTGGCCGTCGCATTGGTGTCGATCGCGGCGAGCGACGGGTTGATGTCCGACAACTTCTGGGTGAAGCCCGACCAGCCCGCCGAGAGCGACACCGCCGGCCCCCAGCTGCCCGTGGCCGCCTTCACGCCCCAGCCGGCCGCGCTCTCGCGCGCCCGCAGCGCCTTGAGCGCGGGGTTTTGCTGCTCGGCCAGCGTGAGCAGCTCGTTCAGCTTCCAGGTCGGCGCCTGCACGACGAACGTGTCGGTGAGCTGCACGCTCTGGATGTCGACCGGGGCCGTCACCCCGATCTGCTGGAACAGGCGGAGCTTCTCCACGTCCACGGTCGTCTGCGCCCGGAGCAGCACCACCTCGGCGTTGCCGCGGGCCACCTGGGCCTGCCGCACGTCGATCAACGACGCGCGGCCCACGTCGTAGCGCGCCTGGGCGAGCCGCAGGAACTCCACGTCGTGCTCGAGCTGCTGGCGCGCCACCCCGAGGTTGTCTCGCGCCTGGAGCACGGTCAGGTACTGCTGGGTCACCGCCGTGACCAGGTTCGTCTCGGCGCCCGCGATGTCGGCGTCCGCGGCCGTGAGCTGCGCGTGCTTCAACCCCGGCTCGCTGAGCGTCTGCCCGTTGAGCGTCCAGTCGAGCGAGAGGTTGTAGCTCGACGACCACGTGGACACGCTCTGCGAGAAGTTCGAGGTCAAGAAGCGCTGTTGCCCGGGGCCGGCGTAGCCGAGGCCGCCCGACGCGGTGACCGTCGGGATCAACAGGCTCGCGTAGGCGTTGCGCACGCCCCACGCGGCCGGCGCGCGGTCGTGGATCGTCTGGCGGTAGGCCGGATTGTTGGCGCGCGCCAGCGTGATGGCGTCGGCGAGCGAGAGGTTCGCGGGGACGGGGTGTTGGCCGAAGGCGACGGCCGGGCACACGATGAGCGCGACGGACAACGACAGATGCGTCATGAGGATCCTTGGACCGGTCGTTCGGACGTCACCTCATACGCGCGGGCGCCGTCACGGGTTTCCGCCCGCAACGCGGATGTCGCGGGCCGGCGGGAATCTAACCCCTGTAGCGCAATGCAACGAAGGGGTCAGGGCGCCCGCGCCCGCTCGGCGGTCACGTGCCGGGACGGGACCTGCACCTTGAGGAGGCGGCCGTCCGCGCCGAGCCAGAGGTGCACCAGCTGGTTCGCGCCCCCCGTTACCGTGATGTGCCGCAGGGCCACGGCGTCGCGGTTGAGCGTCGTGGCCGCCGTGCCCAGGTCCTGCACCGCCAGCACCTCGCGGCGTCCCGCCCGGGGGAAGATCCCGGTGACGGCCACGGGCTGGGACCGGGCCCGCCAGGCGACGGGGAGGTACAGCGCGAACACCGAGTCGTCCAGGATCGCGGCGGGCGGGGGGGCGGGGAATTCGCGTGCTCGCTCCGTGCGGCGGCCGAGCAGCCGCACGCCGAAACGACCGCGGGACAGCTGGCCGAGGATGCGCACCGGCTCGCGCGGGTCGGCCACGGTATACTCGAGGCTCGCAGGGGCGGAATCGGGGCCGATCTCGACGATCGGGTCGAGCACCAATACCGGCCGGGTGCGGTCGTAGCGGATCGTGGCGGCGAGCTTCCAACCCGCGCCGGCCGCTACGCGCACCGCCGTGAGCCGGAACGTCTCGCGCGCGATCTCGGCGGTGTCTTCGCGCACGACGAGCGCGCCTTCGTCGAGGGGGCCCTGGACCCCGAGCAGCGCACACAGCAGCGCGGCGCCGCTCACGGGACGGGCGCTCCGAGCACTCGCGTCGCGATGCGGTCGTAAATCATCTTATACAGCCGCTCGCCCTTCTCCCGGGTGGCGACGCTGGGCCGGCCGACCGAGCCCGGGGAGTGCGCCGGGAGCTTCCCGATGCTGCCGCCGGTGCGCCGCTTCCCCGAGAGCGTAAAATCCCGGGCGCGCTCCATGCGCACCAGCGCCGGGGCGACGTAAAGGAGCAGGGACGTGTCGAGCTCGCTGCCGTGCATCGGGCCGTCCGGGTCTTCGAGCTGGCCGGTGAAGTCGAGGGCGAACGCATCCACTGTGAAGATGCGCGCCCGGCGGGTGCGCAACGTCGAAAGCGCCTCCTGGTGTGGGTCGTGGCCGTGGGCGGTGAGGATGATGAACGTATCCACGCCGGCCTGCTCCCAGTCGCCGAGCAGGTCGTTCATCCAGCGGTGCAGCGTCTTGCGGCGCACCGCGGCGTTGCCGGGGAACGAGCGGCGGGTGGCGGTGTTGACGCCGTATTCGATCGTCGGCGCGCGCAGGATCTCGAAGGCCGCCGAAAGGTCGTCGGCGAGACGCTCGACGATGAGCGTGTCGCAGCCGAGCGGGAGGTGGGGGCCGTGCTGCTCGCAGGTCCCCACCGGCACGAGGAGGCGGGCATCGCGCTCGAGAATGAAACGCACCTCGTCGGGGACAAGGGTCTTCAGGTGGAGCGGCGCGCTCACCTAGCGCTCGCCGGCTGCGCCGTGGCGGTCGCCGCGGGCGAGTGGCTCCACGGCAACGCGGCCGCGTGGGCGTGGGTGGCGGGAGCCGCGGCACTGGCGACCGCCGTGCTCGCCTTCGCCCGAAGGCCCCGGGCCGTGGGCCCGGGGGCGGCCGCCCTGGCGTGCCTCGCGCTCGGCGCCGTGCTGGTCGGGAGCGTCCGCCAGGTGTGGCGGATCGAGTGCTGCTGGACGGCGCTGCGCGAGGAGCGAGTGTGGGCGGCGTCGCAGCAGCTCGCGACCACCCTGTCCCGCGCCGCCGCCGAGGCGCGGCGCCTCGCCGAGCGGGGCGCGACGGCGGCCCTGCTGCCGCGGGAGGCGGCGTTCGCCCCGCTGCACGCGGCGCTGGCGTCGGGCGGCCGGGCTCCGGCCGTGGAGCGCGGGGTCGTGATTCTCGCACCGGACGGCGAGCCGATGGCCTGGGCCGGCCGCCACCGGTTCCTGCCCGCGCCGGATACCGCCGAGCTGCGCGCCGTCATCACTCCATTCTACGTGTCGCTCGAGGCCCGGCGCCAGACGCAAGGCGGCGGCGTCGCCGTCGGCAGCGTCCTGCTCGACGCCGCGCCGGCCGTGCCGGACCGCGAGCGCGCGGTGAGCGCGCAGTTCGAGCGCGCCCACGGCGTGACCCTGCGCTTCTATCCGGCTCGTGCCGCGCCCCGCGACTCCGACGTGTTCGACTTCTGTCCGGGAAAGTGCGAGCAGAGCGATACCCTTTTCAGCGTCCGGCCCGTGCCGCCCTCGCAGGGCGACGCGAAACTCGCGGCGCTGCGCGTCACCGCCGGCCGCGCCGGTGCCGCACTCGTCGTCGCCCTGTTGTGCCTCCTGCTCACCACCCCGCCCGGCCCGCAGCGCTGGCTCGTCGCGCTCGCCGCCGCCTGGTGTCTCGTGCGCGCGCCGCTCGGCCCAGCGCTCCCCCTCACCGGGTTGTTCTCCCCCGCCGCGTTCTATCGCCCGATGCTGGGCGTGCTCAGCGCGTCGGCGGGCTCGCTCGCCGTGCTCGGCGTCGTGCTGCTCCTCGCCGCGAGCGTGTTGTGGCGCCGCGGGCTCCCGCGGCGCTGGTGGAGCATGGCCGCCGCCGGCCTGCTGGTGCTCGCGGCGCCCTACCTCGTGCGCTACCTCGGCCGCGGCATCGCGCCACCTGCCGGGGGCGTCGGCTTCGCGCTGTGGATTTCCTGGGAAGTGGCGGTCGCGAGCGCCGCGATGTCGCTGGTCTTCACCGCTGCGGCCCTCGTGCGAGGCCCGCGGGAGCCGGACCGCGTCCCGTGGACCCTCCCCGCCGCGTGCGGTTGGGCCGCGCTCGCCGCGCTCGGCGGCCTGTGGCTGTGGCAGCCGTACGGCGCCTGGCCCGAATGGTATACGTTCGTCTGGCTCCCGGCACTCGTGGGCGTGCTGGTTCCGGCGCCACGCCGCTGGGCCGTGCTCGGGATCGCGACGGTGGCGGGGACCGCGGCCGCGCTGGTCACGTGGGGCGCCGCGGTCGAAGGCCGGCTCGAGCTCGCCACGCGCGACGCCGGCCGCCTGGGACGGACGGGGGACCCGCCCGCCGTGGCCCTGCTCGAACGGCTCGGGCGCGAGCCCCCCGGGACCCCGCCCCGCACGGCGGGCGAGCTGTACGCGTGGTGGCGCACCTCGCCGCTCGCCGCCGACGCTTACCCCGCGAGCCTGGCGCTCTGGCCCCCGCCCGGGGCGGGAGGCGCGCCCGAGGCAGAGATCCGTCTCGCGAGCGTGGACCTGCCGTCGCCGCTCGTGGCGGCGCTGGCGCGCTCCCCCGAATCCGCACGCGGCCCGCGGGTGGAGCGGCTCGAGCGGGTTCCGGGCGTGCACTATGTCCTCGTGGTGCCGCTCGCCTCAGGCGAAGTGCTGACCGTGGGCGTCGGGCCCCGCACCCGGTGGATTCCGGCCGACCGCGTCGCGCAGTTCCTCGAAGGCGCGGGTCGCGTCGAGCCGCCGTACCAGATCTCGCTGTCGCTCCCGGAGCCCGGGGGGCCCGAGGCGAGCGCGCGCGTGATCTGGACGCGGACGGACTGGTCGGTGCGCGGCGAGCGACGGATCGAGCTGCCGGGGGGCATGCGGCACGTGCACCTGCGCGTGGAGCTCAGGAGCCCGCTGTCCCTGGTGGTGCGTGGCGCGCTGGTGGTGGCGGTGGATGTGGTGCTGCTCGCCGTGTGCTGGCTCTTGAGTGTCGTCCTGGCCGAAGGGTGGCGCCCGCGCCTGCCCGCCGTGATCCGGTCGTTGCGGACGAGCTACCGCGTGCAGCTGGCCGCGACGTTGTCGGCGTTTGTCGTGCTGCCGGTGTTGCTGTTCGCCGTGTGGAGCTTCGCGCGGCTCGGGGACGAAGCGCGCAACGCTGGTGACCTCCTGGTGCGCCAGACGCTGCGGGACGCCGCGGCGATGGCCGGGACGCTCGTATCCGAGCAAGCGGCTGGCGTATCGCAGGCGATTCAGGAGGTTGGCCACCAGCACGGTGCGGACCTCTGGCTCTACCGCCGCGGAGTGCTGGTCGGCACGAGCGCTCCGGTGCTCAGCGAGCTGGGGCTCGTGGATCCCTTCCTCGCGCCCGATGCATTCGTGCGTCTCGCGTTCCAGGACGAGCTCGAGCTCACGGCCGACGGGCGCACGGCGGGCCGGTCGATCCGCGTCGGCTACCGCGTCGTCCTGGCCGGGCCTCCCGAGGTGCAAGCGATCCTCGCGGCGCCGCAGCTGCTGGACGACGAGCGGGTGCGTCAGCAGCAGGAAGACCTGGCGCTGGCGCTGGTCCTCGCGACGCTGGCGGGGCTCGTGGCCGCGGTGTATCTGGCGGGTCTCGCGGCCCGGGGGTTGGCGCGGCCAGTGGCGGCGCTGCGCGAGGCTGCGACGGCGGTGGGGCGCGGCGCGCCGCCTCCCCCCTTCGCGCCGGGCGCGCTGCGGGAGTTCGAGCCCGTCATGTCGGCGTTCGACCGCATGGCGGCGGACGTGCGCCGCAGCCAGGCGGCGCTCGAGGAGGCGCGGCGGCGCACCGCGCAGGTGCTCGCCAACGTCGCCACCGGCGTGATCGCCGTGGACGACGGGTTGCGCGTCACCATGGCCAATCCCCGCGCCGGCGAGCTGCTGGGCGCGCCCCTTGCGCCGGGGGACCTGCTGCCGCGGGCCGCGCCGGCCGGATGGCTGCCGGTGTGGAACGCCGTGGGTGAGTTCCTCGCCGCCCCCCCTGGCAGCGACACAATCGCCGAGCGCGAGTTCGAAATCGGTACCCGGCAGATCCGCGTGCAGCTCGCGCCCCTCGGCCCCCCTCCGGCGGACGGCTGCGTCGTGGCGCTGGACGACGCCACCGCGCTCACGCGCGCGGCGCGCGTGCTGGCGTGGGGCGAGATGGCGCGCCAGATCGCCCACGAAATCAAGAACCCGCTCACCCCCATCCGCCTCGGCATCCAGCACCTGCAGCGCGTGCGGGCGAAGCCGGGCGGCCTCGACTTCGACGCCGCCTTGCGGGAGACGGCAGAGCGGATCCTGGCGGAGATCGACCGCCTCGACGCCATCGCGCGCGCCTTCTCCCGCTTCGCATCGCCGGCCGCGGAAGCGCTGCCACTTGAGCCGGTGGACCTGTTCGCCGCGGCCGGCGAGGTGGTGCGCCTCTATGCGCTGGGCGGTGCCGAGGCGGCGACCCGGTTCGAGGTAGCCGGGGTGGCGGGGGCGCCGGTGCTCGCGCGCAAGGACGAGGTGAAAGAGGTGCTCGTGAACCTGCTCGAGAACGCCCGCAACGCGGGCGCGCGGCACGTCACGGTGCGGGTCGACGACGCCGGCCGCCGGCTCGCCGTGGAGGACGACGGCCGCGGCATCGCGCCCGAGGCGCTGCCGCGCGTCTTCGATCCCGCCTTCTCGACGACGTCGAGCGGCTCGGGGCTGGGCCTCGCAATCGCCCGCCGGCTGGTCGAGGGCTGGGGTGGGACCATCGGGCTGACCAGCGTTCTGGGGAAGGGGTCGACAGTCACCATCATGTTTCAGGGCGTGTCGAGCCCCGATTCGTGACCGGGCTCACGCCCGAGCATGGCGTAATCGGCGATCCTTATTAACCTTGTCAACCGCCACCCATCCGGGGAGCATCGTGCGTACATCCGTCGTGGGGTTGGGGCTTGCGGCCCTCGTCCTCGGCTGCGCGGCGCCTGCCGCGGGCCAGTGGCTCGTCACCGACGCCCGTCGCATCGGCATGGGCGGCCTGACGCTCGGCAGATCCGGCAGCGCGGTGCGCTACAACGCCGCTTACCGAGCGGTGCCGGCCGCGGCGGACCGCCGCGGCCAGCCCAAGGTGACGATCCCGATCCCGCTCGGGATCATTCAGTTCTTGCACGACCACCCCCACATCTCGAAGGACCCGATGTTCCACCCCGATTCCGCGGGGTTCAATCCGATCCTGGTGGTCAACACGATCCTCAACCTCCCGCTCTATCTGGAAGTGAAGCAGGCGCCGACGCCCACCAACGACGTGGTGTTCGGCATCGGGAAGAACTTCCTGCAGGTGGATCTGGGACAGGCGGCGAAGCTCGTGCCGGAGGACCAGTTCGGCATCAGCGGCTCGAGCCGGCCGCTCGACTTCGGCATCGATATCAAGGGCGTGCGGTTCGGCGTGGCGGGATGGTTGCACGACCGGGTGCAATTCCAGCTGGGCGATACGCTACTGGCGTTCCTGCACGACTCGGTGCCCGCCCGGGACAGCACGACATACAACGTGCTCGTTCACGGCCTCGTCGAGGGCGGGTTTGCACCGACGATCAGTTACGCCGGGCGCATCGCGGGAGACAGCGCGACAGGGCTCTATGTCGGAGGCGCGCTCCACTATTACGTCGGCGTGGGCTACGCGCGCACCGACGGCACCGCAGGCTTTCTCACGGGGGACACCATCTTCGGCGGCACGAACCCAGTGACACCGCTGGGCGCGACCTTCACGCAGTACTCGAAGGCGGGAAATACCCTCGGCCACGGGATCGGCGGTGACGTAGGCGTCGCCGTGATCTCCGGCCCGATCGAAGTGGGCGTCGGCGTGAACGACATCGGGGCCACGATCACGTGGCCCGACACGCGCCAGGACAGCGCCTTTTACAAGGACTCGAGCTACTCGAAACCGGTGGCGAACCACGTGGAGACGACCACGAAGCTCCCTGTCTCCTACATCGTGAACCTCGCCTACACGGTCGGCAGGACGACGCTCGGTGCCGACGTCCTGAACACCGGGCTCGGCGCCACGGTGCACGTCGGCGGGGAGCAGCGGATCGGTCCGTGGGTGGTGCGCGGCGGGATCGCGCGCGACCAGCGCAAGCGGATCGAGCTGGGCTGGGGCGGGGGCGCAAGCGGATCGAGCTGGGCTGGGGCGGGGGGCTGCGGTTCGGCGGGCTCGGGCTCGACGTCGGCTTCTGGACGCACACCAATTCGCTCTCGAACCAGCGCGGTATCACGATGGCGACGTCGCTTTCGATCTACTAGGAGGCTCTCGATGCGCACGAAGTGGCTTTGGATCATGGGCCTCGGGGGCCTGGCGGCGGGCTGCGGGCAAGGCCACGCCATCTTCGTTGTCGACGTCTATAGCTTTCTGAAGCCGTCGCAGGACACGGTGCCCTACATCGTGCCGCCGAGCTCGAGCGCCACCGCGTCGAGCGCGGCGCAAAAGATCAGCCTGCCGGGGGCCGGCTCGTCCATCGTCGACTCGATCGTCATCTTCGGCACCGATAGCCTGCATAACCTGAGCGGCACCGGGACAATCGGGCTGCAGGTGTTCATGGCGTCGGACTCCCTGGGGACGTTCACGAATCCTGACACCGCGCTGACGGTGATTCCGAAGCCGGTTTCCGGTATGCAGACCGTCCCCGATACCATCACCGGGAAGCTGCGGCCGGGTGTCGACTCGCTGTTCACGAAATCTGCGCTCTGGGTGCGGGTTGCCGCCCAGGGCACGAACTCGAGTGCCGTCGCGCTCCAGGGAGCCATGGTGCTCCATTCGCTCCGACTCACGGTGGTGATCAGCGATAAGATCTTCTGACGGCGTCGAGGAGAAGTCCCTCGACGTCCTCCGTCCACGTCGTCCCTCGACGCCCTTTATATTCAACCCATGACTGGGCGTCAGCGTCGGAAGGCGGTCGTGGTGGACGTGGGCGGCGTGAAGGTGGGCGGCGCCCATCCGATCGTCGTCCAGTCGATGACCAACACCGACACCGCCGACGTTGACGCGACGGTGGCGCAGGTGCGGGCCCTGCACCAGGCCGGGAGCGA
>WNGQ01005421.1_pt1 | contig 29718 bp, 25 predicted proteins | sample 5407661 | NCBI WGS metagenome assembly WNGQ01 (sample SAMN13153382, study PRJNA577476) | soil metagenome | isolation source: 60 cm soil or saprolite under Garry oak tree replicate 2 | place: USA:California | collected 2016-06-15 | reverse complement strand
TGGCACCTCGCCAACCGCAACAAGCGCGGCATCACGCTCGACCTGAAAAATCCGGGCTCCAGGCAGGTTCTCGAGAAGCTCGTCAAATGGGCCGACGTGCTCATCGTCAACACCCCGCATCCCGCACGCAAGAAGTTGAGGCTCGAATATGACGACGTGGCGCAATGGAACCAGCGCCTGATCTATGCGGATGTCACGGGCTTCGGTGAGAACGGGCCTGACGCCAATCTCCCGGGCTTCGATATCACATCCTACTGGGCGCGCAGCGGCCTGTTGTCGATGACGCGCGATGCGGGCGCACCGCCGACCTGGCCGGTGGCCGGCAGCGGCGACAATGCGACCGCCGTCGGCCTCTATTCCGCGATCGTCACCGCGCTCTATCGCCGCGAGCGCACCGGCAAGGGATCATATGTCACGACCTCGCTGCTCGCGCAAGAACCCCGCCAATGCAGCGCTGAACTTGTACGGAGCTTCCGATGGCGCTTGGTTCGTTCTTATCGTCACGCCGGACAAGCTGGCTGCCGTGGCGAAAGCGATCGGCCGCACCGATCTCTTGACGGATCCGCGCTTCTCCGATCCGGCGAAGCTGATGGCGAACATGGCACAGCTCACCGCCATCCTCGACGAGGTCTTCAGCGCACAGCCGATGGCGCATTGGTACGAAGTCTTCAATGGCATTCACGTCACCTTCGGTGTTGTGCGCGATCCGCAAGAGGTGATCAACGATCCGCAATTGCGCGCCAATGACATCGTCGTTCCGCTCGAAGGGGCGGGCGGCAAGCTCACCTCGACGATCAGCAGCCCGATTCAGGTGCATGGCGTCGCCAAAGTGCCGGCAAAGCGCGCCCCGGCGCTTGGCGAACATAACGAGGAAGTCCTCCGACAGCTGGGCTTCAGCGCCAACGAAATCGACGGCTTGCGCGCGAATGGTGCCACTCCGAACGCCAAGGAACGCGCGGCGTAGCTGCTGGGCAACTCTTGAGAGGATTCCGAGATGCTCGGAACGAGAGCAAAGACGATGCGAGCTGCGCACGCCGGAGCGCTGTGGCGCATTGCGTCCGCCCGCATGCCCACCAGGTGGGGAACGTTCGACGTCATTGGGTTCGAGCGCGACGTATCGAACGGCACTCAACGGGTCGAAACCGCTCTCGCGATGGTCATGGGCGATCTAAGCGAAGGAGTTCCGTTGCTGCGAATCCACTCGCAGTGCTTCACGGGAGAAATGCTTGGGTCGCTGCGCTGCGATTGCCGCGACCAGCTGGAGACGGCCATGCAGGCCATCGCCGAAGAAGGCCGCGGGCTCGTGATCTACGAATATCAAGAGGGTCGCGGCATCGGCTTGATGGCAAAGTTGCAGGCATACGAACTGCAGGACGTCGGCCTCGATACGGTTGAGGCCAATCATGCCCTTGGGTTCAAGGCCGACTGCAGGGACTTCAGCTTGCCGGCTGCGATCCTGCGCGAGCTTGGGGTCAAGCGGGTTCGTCTGCTCTCGAACAATCCGCGCAAAGCCAGTGCACTGACGCAGAACGGCGTGGAGGTGGTGGCCGTGCTCAGCTGCGAGGCTGCGCCGAATCCGCACTCCTTCACGTATTTGCGGACCAAAAAGGAAAAAATGGGCCACGCCCTGAGCCTCGGGATGGCGAGCGCATCGGCCAGCCAAGCGATCTGCGTGCGGTGCGATCTCGTCGGATGGCGGACAACATGCCCAGCATGCGCGACGTCAATCAAAACCGAGCAGTCCACGTCGCATTACGAGCTTGCAGCATCCTAGCCACACTGTGAATACATCTGATGCATACAGGAGGTCGATGATGGACGAAATCATTACGGAACGGTCCGGAAGCGTCCTTCGCGTTGAATTGAACCGTCCGACAAAGAAAAACGCGATGACTTCGGGCATGTACGTGACTCTCGCGAACCTCTTCAAGGACGCAGCGAAGGACGAACGCATCGGTGTCGTGCTCTGGCATGGCGCCGGAGATTCCTTCTGCGCGGGCAACGATGTGGAGGATTTCCTGAAGAATCCTCCGGGGCCGGGAGCCTCTCCGCAAGCCCAGCTCATGAATGCGCTGGCCGATTTCGACAAGCCGCTGGTCGCAGCTGTTCACGGTGCCGCCATCGGAGGGGGAACCACCATGCTGACGCACTGTGATTTCGTCTACGCCGGCGAGAGCGCCAAGTTCCAGATGCCGTTCATCAATCTTGCCGTGGTGCCGGAATTTGGATCGAGCTGCACCGTTCCGGCGATGGTCGGGCACATCCGTGCGGCGGAGTTGATTCTGTTGGGACTGCCTTTCGATGCCAGGCGCGCTGCGGACTTGGGGCTCGTCACTCGCGTGGTGCCCGATCACGACCTCCTGGCGACGGCGACCGAAACCGCGCGGAAGCTGGCGGCGAAGCCGACCGGCGCGCTGCAAGCCAGTAAGAGACTCATGAAGCGGCCGTTCCGCGAGCAGATCAAGGCGGCAATGACGGCCGAGAACGAAGAGTTCAGTGAGCAAATTCGCTCCGAAGACGCAAAAGAGGCGCTTACCGCCTTCCTTGAGAAGCGCCAACCTCGCTTCAACGGGACCATGAAATCTGCAACGGCCACGTAGCCGTTACGAACGCACGCATATCGAAGATTCCGCAGGAATATCGGCATCAGGAGAACAATATGACGGAAGCTCTCACAACGAATTCGAAATCGAAACCGAGATCCGACCGCAAGGGCGCGGTCAGCCGGCTGTTCGTTCTTGAGCTGAGCGGCGACCGCATTCACTCGATGAATCCCGACGGATCCAACAGCAAGACCATCGTCACGAATTGCCACCTCCCCGATGGCATCGTCGTGGATGCGGACGCTGGTCACATCTATTGGACCAACATGGGTGTCCCTAACCTCGACGACGGCTCGATCGAGCGCGCCGACCTCGACGGCAAGAACCGCAGGGTTATCGTCCCACAAGGCGTTACGCACACGCCGAAACAGATCCACCTCGATAAGGACGGCGGTAAGCTCTACTGGTGCGACCGCGAGGGCATGCGCGTGATGCGCGCGAACCTCGACGGCTCGCAGGTCGAAACGCTGGTCGAGACCGGCCACGGCGACGAGGACAGTCGCGATCAGACCCGGTGGTGCGTCGGAATCACCATCGACCCGAAGCTTGGGAAAATCTACTGGACGCAAAAAGGCCCGGACAACGCCGGCCTCGGCCGTATCTTCCGCGGCAACATCAACGTCCCGAAGGGCGAGAGCGCGACGAACCGCTCCGACATCGAGGTCCTGTTCGATCAATTGCCGGAACCCATCGACCTCGAGCTCGATCTGGCGAACCGCGTCCTCTACTGGACCGACCGCGGCGATCCTCCACGCGGCAACACCGTCAATCGCGCGCCGATCGACACAAAGGCGGCGCCGGAGATCCTGATCACGCACCTGATGGAAGGAATTGGCATCGCCCTCGACGTTCCCGGCAACCGGATGTTTGTCACCGACTTCGCCGGTTCGGTCTATTCCGCCGATCTCGATGGAAAGAACGAGCGCAATTTCCTCTATGGGCAGGGCAATCTCACCGGCATCGCTTACACGGAAATCTGAAATCCGACCTGAAGGAGAACCAAACCATGTCGAACAACAAGCCTATTCGCCGAGTAGCTATCATCGGAACGGGCGTCATCGGCGCCAGCTGGACGGCGCTGTTCCTGGCAAAGGGACTGGACGTCATCGCGACCGATATCGCTCCGGACGCCGAGACGTTGCTGAGAAACTTCGTCAAGGCAGCCTGGCCGGCGCTGGAGCGATTGGGTCTAGCGCCCGGCGCATCGCAATCGCGGCTCACATTCACGGCAGATCTGCCGGCAGCAGTTCGGGCCGCGGACTTCGTCCAGGAAAACGGGCCCGAGCGGATTGACTTCAAGCAGAAGCTCTATCGGCAGCTCGACGAGCTGCTGTCGGCCGACGTGATCATCGCCTCGAGCTCGTCGGGCCTCACCATGAGCGAGATTCAATCGGCCTGCCGCTTGCACCCCGAGCGCTGCGTGATCGGGCATCCCTTCAATCCGCCGCACCTGGTCCCGCTGGTCGAGATCGTTGGCGGCGCGAAGACCTCGGAAGCCACGATTGAGCGCGCCGCGGAGTTCTACACCGGGTTGGGTAAGCAGGCCGTCCGGCTGCGCAAGGAGGTGCCCGGGCACGTCGCCAATCGTTTGCAGGCGGCGCTCGCGCGGGAGGTTTATTACCTCGTTGCCGAAGGCGTGGTCAGCGCTGCGGACGTCGACACCGCGTTGTCCTGGGGCCCTGGCCTGCGCTGGGGCATCATGGGCAACATGATGCTCAACCACCTCGGCGGCGGCGAAGGCGGCATCGAGCACTTCTTCCAGCAGTTCACCGGCCCGATGACGGCCTGGTGGAAGGTTCTCGGGCAGCCGGTATTGACGCCCGAAGTGCAAAAGACGCTCATCGACAGCGTTCATGCCGAGGTCGGCTCGCGCTCGGTTGACGACTTGGCGGCAGAGCGAGACGAAATACTGCTCGGGCTCATCGAGCTGCGCAGCAAATATGAAAAGCCGGCAGTGGCATCCCAGAGAACGGCGCGTGCGATCTAGCGCACGCCCACTCCTTTGCCGCGATCGAACTGGAGCGTGAGGCGCCTCGGATGACGTCGAGCTCCCTCGAAATCGGCAATAACCCACCCTCGTGGAGAGAGTCACTACCTCAATCTATTAACGAGACGAAAGGCAAGCCATGAGTGAGACCTTGGAAGAAGTTCGGCCGCAAGCCCCGAAAGTTGCTCGGCCGCGAGACAGCGAAAGCTCGCCGATCGCAGCTGCGCCTGGCGTGGGGCGAAAGCGCATCGTAATCGTTGGCGGCGGATTTGCCGGGATCGCCGCGGTTCACGCTTTGAAACATTGCGATGCAGATGTTGTTCTCATCGACCGACGCAATCACCACATCTTCCAGCCGCTGCTCTATCAGGTGGCGACCGCAGTGCTTGCGCCGTCCGAGATCGCCGCCCCGATCCGGCAACTCGCCGAGAAGCAGAAAAACGTCAGCGTAATGCTCGGCGAAGTGATCGGCCTGGACATGAGCTCGCGATCGGTCGAAGCGTCCTGTCCCGGGGTCGGCATTCGCAAGGTCCAGTTCGATTACCTGGTCATCGCCGCGGGCATGCAACCGAGCTATTTCGGCCATGACGAGTTTGCGAACTACGCGCCGGGTCTCAAGAGCCTGAGCGACGCCGAGACAATCCGCACAAAAATTCTAAGCGCGTATGAATTGGCGGACACAACAGACGATGAGAGTGAACGCGCGCGCCAGATGACGTTCGTCCTAGTTGGAGCGGGTCCCACTGGCGTGGAGCTTGCGGCATCGATGGCACAATTGGCGACCGTTACCCTGCGCGGACAGTTCCGGCGGATTGATCCTGCGAAGAGCTCGATCATTCTGATCGAGGGCGGCAGCCGAGTCCTTCCAACGTTTGCCGAGAACCTCGCAAAAAAAGCAGCCGGACGGCTCGAGAAACTTAACGTCAGGATCATAACCGGAGCCAAGGTTGAGAAGGTCGACGAGAACGGAGTAGTCGCGGATGGAAAGAGAATTCCAAGCGCGACGGTGCTGTGGACCGCCGGCGTGGCGCCGTCACCAATCGTGAAACTGCTTGCTGCCAAGGCAGATCGGGCGGGCAGGGTTTTGGTTGGCCCTTTCATGAATGTTCAAGATGTCTCCGGCGTGTTCGTCGTTGGTGATGCGTCGTCGGTCGTGCGCAATGGACGGCCGGTGCCTGGTGTGGCGCAAGCCGCGATCCAGCAAGGACGCTATGTTGGACGTCTGATCTCGCAACAGCTCAAAGGATGGGAATCTAAGCGTCCATTCCGATACTTCGATAAAGGCAACATGGCGGTCGTGGGCAAGAATTTCGCGATCTTGGAGAGCGGGCGCCTTCGTATGAGCGGGTTTCTCACCTGGCTTGTATGGGTCTTCCTGCATATCATGTCGCTTCCGCAGCTGCAGAACCGGTTGCGAGTGCAAATCCAGTGGCTCTGGTCCTATTTCACAGGGCAGCGCAGCTCGCGAATAATCCCGGAGCCTCCACGGGGCGCGTCGGCACAAACACGAGAACCTCCGCCGTAGCGTATACTTACACGCGGGACGGACGGCCATCATCGGTGGAACCCGTGGCAGAGCTATCTAACATACTATTGATTGGCGGCGGCCGTCTGGCCAGACATCTCGGGCGCTATTTCGAACAGTTGCGTCTTCCCCACCTGCTATGGTCGAGACGCTTGGAGGCCGAAGAACGTTGCCCCAGGCTCGAGGCGCTCGTTCATTCCAGCACGCGTGCGCTTCTAGCTATTAGCGATGGAGCAATCGAACCCTTCATCCGGTCTCATCCCGAGCTGAGCAAAGCGGTTCGTATTCACTTTTCGGGCTGCTTGGCGACCCCGCTCGCCGTTGGGGCGCATCCTTTGTTTAGCTTTGCCGGGACGTTCTATGAGCGCGAGCTCTACGAACGCATTCCATTCGTCATCGATCAGGGCTCTCCATCCCTGAGCTCGCTGATTCCGGGAATGCCGAACCCTTCCTTCTTCATTGAGCCCGACTGGCGCGAGCGCTATCACGCGCTTTGCGTTCTGGCAGGAAACTTCACCACGCTTCTCTGGCGCAAGTTCTTCTTCGAGATCGAGAAGGAGCTTGGAATGCCGCGCGAACAGGCGCTGCCTTATCTCGAATCGATAACGCGGGGGCTTTCGGGAACCGGTCCGCCCCTTTCAGGTCCTCTCAGCCGCGGTGATCAAACCACCCTTCATCGCAATCTCGAAGCATTGAAGGGTGATCCGTTCGAGCAAGTGTACAGGGCATTTGTGTCCGCTTACGAGCGGCAGGGGAAGCTCGCGACGGCTGCGGGCGGAAAGGACTGGTTGACCCCATGAACATACTTGATTTCCAGAAGATGAAGAACGAGGGCCGCAAGATCTCGATGGTCACCTGCTATGATTATTCGAGTGCGCGTGCGGTTGCCGAGTCGAGCATCGACTGCATCCTGGTGGGAGACAGCTTGGCCATGCTGATGCACGGGCATCCCACCACCCTCTCGGCCACGACCGCAATGATGGCGCTGCACACTGCAGCGGTAGCGAGAGGGGCTCCCTCGAAGTTCATCGTGGCCGATCTGCCGTTTCTTTCCTATCGCAAGGGGCTCAAGGATGCGATGGATGCGGTCCAGGAGCTGATGACCGCAGGCGCGCACGCGGTCAAGCTCGAAGGCGTGCGGGGTCATGTGGAAATCGTGCGTCACATCGTCGATTCAGGAGTTCCGGTGATGGGACATCTTGGTCTTACACCTCAATCCATCAACCTGCTTGGCGGAATGAAAGTGCAGGCGCGGAACGACGCGGCGGTTGAGATCCTGGCTGCGCAAGCGCTGGATCTCGAGGCAGCGGGATGCTTCTCGCTCGTGCTCGAATGCGTGCCCTGCGGGGCGGCACGGAAGGTGACCGACCTCCTAAAAATCCCCACCATCGGCATTGGCGCCGGCGCGAGCGTCAGCGGGCAGGTTCTCGTCTACCAGGACGTGCTCGGGCTCAATCCAGGCTTCAGGCCGAAATTTCTGCGGAGCTACGCGGACATGTTCGGGATGATCCAGGCCGCGCTCAATGCTTACAATCGCGACGTCAAAGGGGGGAGCTTCCCCTCCGAGAGCGAGAGCTACGAAGCTCAGCCCACGAGCCTGCAAATTGCCAAGAATGCCGCCTGAGCGGCGGCCCTGGCCGTCCAGGGACAACGATGACCGAGTGGCTGATCGATCAATGCGGACCAAGCGTCGCAATTCAGTGGTTCGATTTCAGCGGGCAGCGCGGCTCGCGATTCATCCGCAGCTGCCACGAAAGGGAAATCCATGAACGTGGACGTTGATCGGACTCTTGCTCCATGAATCTCGCCTACCTTACTGCTCTCGCAGCATTGGCGGGGTCTGCGGTCGGGGGCTTGACCTCGCTCGCCTCAGCGTGGCTCACTCAGCACCGTCAGGATCGCGCCAGGCAACTCTCACAGGACAAGGTTAGACGCCAAAAGCTGTACAAGCAGTTCATCGATGAGGCGTCCAAGTTGTATGCCGACGCCTTGGTGCACGACGAGGCGGCGGTTTCGGCGCTGGTCAGCGTCTATGCCCTGATAAGCCGAATGCGCGTTCTGTCGAGCCCTGCCGTGGTTGAAAAAGCGGAGGCGGTCGTTCGAATGGTTGTCGACACCTATTTTGCGCCGAACAAGACGTTTCCTGAGGTGCGAAAGCTGATGGACAGTCACGCGATAGATCCGCTGCGTACCTTTAGCGAAGAATGCCGCGCCGAATTACGGGCTCTTTAAGCACTCGCTCAACATTGCCGCCGGCGTCCTGGCATGCGGGACTTCCACCGCCGTCGACATGCATTCAGCGGCTGTCGGACAAGCTCTTCGCTCTTCGCTCTTCGCTCTTCATGGCGCTCACCCTTCCAGCATCGTGGCAACGCTTAAGGGTAGCAGCGTGGACGGGAGTGTCTCAGGAACCGAACAGAGCGACCTAAACCAAGGTGCAGCGCAGAGAACCATAACCGTATCCCGCGCGACCAGCGTGCAATAGATCGCGGCATTCAAAATCATCAAATTGCGTCTCACCAGGATTTCGGCGGCATACGCGGCGCGGTTTCTTGATCTGCTGCGGGTTGCCCAAATCTGTCGGTGGGACGCGTCTAACCTCGGAGCAACTTTATGGGAACCGTTGCGCATCAATTCGCTGACATCCTCGCCGCCGCTGGCGTCAAGCGGATCTATGGAATTGTCGGCGACAGCCTGAACGGTCTGACCGACGCCGTCCGCCGCCAAGGCAAGATCGAGTGGATCTATGTCGCCGCCATCGTGCTCGCCGTGATCGCCACGGTCTTCCTCAGGGAAACCGGCTCAGCCCGTCGTGAAGCGAAAGTCGCTTCACGCGCCACAGCGTAACGCGACCATGATCGAACACATGAAGACCGGCCAATCTGTGGCGCTGAGGAGAGCTGAAATGGAGATCGCGGCGCTTCCCCTGTCACGCCTGCAACTGCTGACGCAATCACCGTCTACAGTGCGGCTATCTGCCTTTCTCGCGCTCATGAAGCCGCGCGTGATGTTGCTTGCGGTGTTCACCGCGGTGGTTGGGCTGGTCATTGCACCCGGTCATCCCGATCCGCTCCTCGGGTCCATTGCGGTTCTCGCAATCGCCGCAGGAGCCGGCGCCGCCGGCGTCCTCAACATGTGGTACGACGCCGACATCGACGCGGTGATGACTCGCACGGCCAGGCGTCCAATCCCGCGCGGCACGATCTCGCGCGCGGAAGCGCTTGCATTCGGACTTGTCCTGGCCTGCAGCGCAGTCGCGGTCCTTGCTCTCGCGCTTAATGTCAAAGCGGCCGCGCTGCTCGCCTTCGCGATCTTCTTCTATGTCGTGGTGTATACGGTGTGGCTGAAGCGGCAGACGCCGCAAAACATCGTCATTGGCGGCGCCGCCGGCGCCCTTCCGCCGGTGATCGGCTGGGCGGCCGCTACCGGAGAGGTTGGCCTTGAGCCACTCATCTTGTTTCTAATCATCTTCCTCTGGACGCCACCTCACTTCTGGGCGCTGTCGCTCAATCGTAGCGACGAATATGCCCGTGCCGGCATCCCCATGCTGCCGGTCGTTGCCGGAAGGGTCGCCACAACGCGGCAGATTCTCCTCTATAGCGTTCTCTTGGTACCGATTTCGGTGCTCCCCTCGGCACTCGGCTTTGGCGGGATGATCTATGCCGCGACCGCCCTTATCTGCGGAGCGATTCTCGTTGTGCTCGCATTCAGGCTGCACGGAAGCAGCGATGCCGATCGCCGCGATGCTTCCCACCTGTTCGTGTTCTCGATTTTCTACTTGTTCCTGCTGTTTGCGGCCCTCTTGGCCGACCATAGCGGCGACCCCTCGTCGTCCCTTCTTTCATCGCGTGGCGCTCGGACTGGCGCCGCATCTGTACAAGCCGAACGCCTGACCTGCCCCGTCCGAACCGCATGCAGTTTCACCAGCGTCAGGACAGATGAGGTCTAACATGCGATACAGTCTACTGATCGGTGTCTTGATCAGCGCCGCGACGCTCAGCGGCTGCACGGAAGGCGTCCTCGATCCGAAGGGACCTATTGCCGCCGCCGAACGGCAAATTCTGTTCAACTCCCTCGGCATCATGCTGGCGATCGTGATCCCGACGATCCTCGCCACCCTGGGCGTCGCCTATTGGTTTCGTTCGTCCAATAAGCGCGCGCGCTACCTGCCGGACTTCACCTATTCCGGCCGTCTCGAAATGCTCGTCTGGTCGATCCCGATCATGACCGTGCTTCTGGTGGGCGGCGTCGCCTGGGTCGGCTCATACGAGCTCGATCCGCCCAAGGCGATCGCCTCTGCGGTCAAGCCCGTCAGGGTTCAAATCGTGTCGCTCGATTGGAAATGGCTGTTCATCTACCCCGATGAAGGCATCGCGAGCGTCAATCGGCTGACAGTCCCCGTGGGCACGCCAATCAGTTTCGAACTGACCTCCTCGGGTGTGATGAACAGCTTCTTCGTGCCGCAGCTCGGCGGCCAGATCTACACGATGGCCGGAATGGTGACGCGCCTTCATCTGCAAGCCGACTATGCCGGGACCTATCGGGGAATGTCGGCAAATTACAGCGGCGCGGGATTTTCCGACATGGTCTTCAGCGTCGATGCGGTTCCAGCCGAGAGATTTGCGCAGTGGGTGGCTGCAACACGCACCACCGGCCCGGCGCTCGATGCGCAAAGCTATGCCTCGTTGGCGAAGCCCAGCCAGGCGATCGCACCTTTCACCTATCGCGCCGTCGCGCCGAACCTTTTCAATTACATCCTGAGCGCCGGAATGCGCACGGCCGACACATCGCAACGTCCCCTAACCCGAGTCACAGAGGTAGAGCAATGAATCTGCTCGGTAAGCTCGATTGGAGCGCAATCCCGTTCGACCAGCCGATCATCATGGGCGCGGCAGGCGTGGTGGCCCTGGGCATAGTGTTCGTCCTTGGGTCGGTCACTCTGAAGGGCTACGTGCCTTATCTGTGGCGCGAGTGGATCACGTCCGTGGACCACAAGCGCATCGGCGTCATGTACATGGTGCTGGCGCTGCTCATGCTGCTGCGCGGCTTCTCCGATGCGATCATGATGCGCGCGCAGCAGGCAGTCGCGGCCGGCGGCGCGCAGGGCTATCTGCCGTCAGAGCATTTCGACCAGATTTTCTCGGCGCACGGCACCATCATGATTTTCTTCGTGGCGATGCCGCTCGTGATCGGATTGATGAACTTTGCAGTCCCACTGCAACTCGGTATCCGCGACGTGGCCTTCCCGACATTGAACTCGGTCAGCCTGTGGCTCACGGCATCAGGCATCCTGTTGACGAACGTCTCGCTGGTGATCGGTGAGTTCGCGAGGACGGGCTGGGTTGCTTATCCTCCGCTCAGTGAGCTTCAGTTCTCGCCCGGCGTCGGCGTCGACTACTACCTGTGGGCGCTGCAGATCTCCGGCATCGGCACGCTCCTGACGGGAATAAATTTCGTCACTACGATTCTGAAAACGCGGGCACCGGGCATGAGCCTCATGCGCATGCCGGTCTTCTGCTGGACGGCGCTTGCGTCGAACCTGCTCATTGTCGCGGCTTTTCCGGTCCTGACTGCGACGTTAGCGATGCTGTTGCTCGACCGTTACCTCGGCTTCCACTTCTTTTCGGTCGACGCCGGCGGCAACCCGATGATGTACGTGAACCTGTTCTGGGTGTGGGGCCATCCCGAGGTCTACATCCTCGTCCTGCCGGCGTTCGGCATCTACTCGGAGGTGAGCGCAACCTTCTCCGGCAAGCCGCTGTTCGGCTACCGTTCGATGGTCGCCGCCACCATGGTGATTTGTGTTCTCGCCTACACGGTCTGGCTGCACCACTTCTTCACCATGGGGGCCGGTGCAAATGTCAATGCCTTCTTCGGGGTCGCGAGCATGATCATCGCGGTGCCGACCGGCGTCAAAATCTTCAACTGGCTGTTCACCATGTACGGCGGGCGCGTCCGATTCGCGCTGCCGGTCCTGTGGACCATCGGCTTCATGGTGACGTTCGTCCTGGGCGGCCTGACCGGCGTGCTGCTGGCCGTGCCCCCCGTTGATTGGCAGGTGCACAACAGCCTGTTCCTGGTCGCCCATTTCCATCACGTCATCATCCCGGGCGTCGTATTCGGCACCTTCGCCGGCTACGTTTATTGGTTCCCCAAGGCATTCGGCTTCAAGCTCGACGAACGCTGGGGCCGGCGTGCGTTCTGGTGCTGGTTCATCGGCTTCCATATCGCTTTCATGCCCCTCTATGTGGTCGGCCTTATGGGCATGACGCGGCGCCTGCAGCATTACGACGTTCTCTCCTGGCAACCGTGGCTGTTGGTCGCCGCGGCCGGTGCTGTCGTCATTTTCGCGGGAGTCGTTTGCCAGATCGTGCAGTTCGTCGTGTCGATCCGCGCCCGTGAAGAGCTCCGCGACGTGACGGGAGATCCCTGGAATGGCCGCACGCTCGAATGGTCGACCGCGTCGCCACCGCCGGCCTGGAATTTTGCGGTCCTGCCCCGTGCTGCTGAAAGAGACAGTTATTGGAACAGGAAGCTACGCGCGCGTGCGACAGAAGGTGTGTCAGCACAGACGTACCAGTACGAGCCGATCGAAATCCCGAAAAACAGCGCAATCGGCGTCGTCAACGCATTCTTTGCTGTCATATCGCTCTCACCATCGATGATGTGCGCAAGGACACGCTGGCGAGTGCCAGCGAAGCCGGTCCCGCTCCAAAGCGGATTGTCGTTGCCTACGGCTTCTGGATCTTCCTCTTAAGCGACATCGTCATGTTTGCGGCGCTGTTTGCCGCCTATGCGGTGCTCGTCCGTGCGACCGCAGGAGGTCCGACCGGCGTTCAGTTGTTCAGTCAATCGAGCGTGGCGATCGAGACCGCTTGTCTCCTCGCCTCGAGCTTCACGTGCGGATTGATGTCGCTGACGCTCAATGCGCGACGCCGCGGCACCACCTACTTCTTTGCTCTGGTCACTTTCGTGCTCGGGGCCGCGTTCCTCGCTCTTGAGATCCGCGAATTTGCCGACATGATCGCGCGCGGCGCGGCCCCGCAACGCAGCGCCTTCCTTTCCGCGTTCTTCACCCTGGTGGGCTGCCACGGGTTACACGTTGGCGCGGGACTGATCTGGTTGGCGGTGATGATGGTCCAGCTCGCAATCAAGGGCATTCGCGCCACGGTGGAGCGCCGCCTCCTTTGTTTTGCCCTGTTCTGGCACGCGCTCGACATCATCTGGGTTTGGCTGTTCACGGTCGTCTATCTGATGGGAGTTCATCCATGACCGACACTCGGTTTGATCGCGCACCTGGAGACAGGCCAATACTGACCGACATGGAAGAGGGGACGTCGTACGGCGTGCTCGTCTACACGATCGGATTGGTTCTCGCCGTCATCCTCACGGCCACGTCTTTCTGGGTCGCCAATACATCGCTGCTCTGGGAGCCCGGCATCCCCCTCGGCCTCGCCGTGCTCGCCATCGCGCAGATGGGCGTTCACCTGGTCTTCTTCCTGCACATCACGACCGGACCGGACAACACCAATAACGTGCTGGCGCTCGCGTTTGGCGTGCTCATCGTTTTCCTGGTCGTCGCCGGTTCGCTCTGGATTATGGCCAATCTGAACGACAACATGGCGCCGCCGCCCGAGCTGATGAATTTGCATATGCAGCACTGAGCGTGCCGGCGTGTGCCCTGCTGGGGCGGGCGCGGCTTTGCCGATGATCAGGGCGAATATCGCAACTGGGTGTACTGATGAATGCCGCTGTCGTAAGCTCGCCGCTGCGCGGTTGGCTCCCCAAAAAGCCCGGGTGGCTCAATCATCAGACAGCGGACGGACTGACCTTTGCGGTCAAGACATTTGCGGCATCGCTGCTCGCACTCTACATCGCATTCTGGGCTGGCCTCGACGATCCACGATGGGCGTTTCTGACCGTTTTCGTCGTATCGCAACCGGACAGTGGACTCGTTCTCGCCAAGGGCTTCTATCGCATCCTTGGCACCATCGCCGGGGTGCTTGTTTCGATCGCGCTTGTATTTGGTCTGGCCCAATACGGCGAACTCTTCGTGGCCGTGCTGGCCGTATGGATCTGTTTCTGCAACTTTGCCGCCCGTGCCGTACGCAATTTCGCGTCATACGGCTTCCAGCTCGCAGGCTACACGGTCGCAATCATCGGCATCCCGGCCGCCCTCAACCCGGCTGGAGCCTATCCATTGGTGGTGGCTCGTTTCACCGAGATCGCGCTTGGTATCATCTGTGCGGCGCTGGTCAGTCGTTTGATCCTTGTGCGCGAGCTCTCGCCAAGGCTCGTCGAGCTCGTACGTGGTCTGACTCGCCGCGCCGACAGCTTCGCAACCGTCCTGCTCGATCCCAATGCCGACCGCGAGCGTGTCACAGCCGAGCGGATCGAGCTTGCCAAGGTTTATCTCGACGTCCAGGCCATGCAGCATTCAACGTATTTCGAGAGCGCCGAGGCGCGTGTTCTCGACCAGCCACTGCGTCGATTGACCCAGGCCGCGGTGGAGCTTTGCACCGTGGCGGAAGCAGCCGCGAGCCATCGTGGCGGTTCGCCACCGCATCCGGAAAAAATCACATCGCTCGGCATCGGGGTCTCCCATACGAACGAGTCCGCCACTGGAGACGGTCCAATCGTATCTGCGCTGGTACGCGCAGCGGATGAGCGCGATCTAGGGCTTGCGCGTGCGCAGCTTCGGGCGTGCATGGCAGCGTTCGACCGGGGTGAGGAATTGCCTGAGCCGAACATCGCGTGTGGGCTTTGGTCGGACCCTGTGCCCGCGGTTCTGATCGGGATCCGCTCCGCGCTGGCGGTCGTGATCACCTCCACCATTTGGTTCATGACGGCTTGGCCAAACGGCCCGGCCGCGGTCGTCGTCGCCGCTGTTGTTTGCAGCCTGCTCGCCTCATTGGAACAACCGGACAAGATCAGCATGGCCGCCGCCGCGACCGTGCTCATCGCAGCGGTCCCGGTTTTCGCGACCCAGTTCTACCTGATGCCGCTTGCCGTCGACTTTCCTTCGATGGCGGTAGCGCTCGCACCGCTGATGCTGACTTGCGGTTTCATCATGGCGCAGCCGCAAATCGGCCCTCTCGGCCTCTTGTCTGCCGTGTACTTCGCCTTCGCATCGAACATCGATAATGTCATGACCTATGATGCCGTGGCGTTTCTTAACTCGTCGCTTGCCATCCTCGTAGGCATAGCGGTCGCGGTGGTGCTGTTTGCGACCTTCTTCCCCGAGACCCCGGCCTACGCTGGTCGTCGCTTCCTCAGGCAGCTCTGTGTCCACCTGAGCTTCCTTACCAGCGACCAACCTTGGGCCCCCGCTCTTCGAGGTTACCAGCGCGCCTTGTTCGAACAGCTCGGGGCCACGCTTGCGCGCGCCAAAGATGAACCAAAGGTCGCGCATGAATGCTTGGTGAGCGCGGTGGCTGCGCTGTCAGCCGCGCAGGCAATCGGCCGTCTGAAAAGCTCCCTCGATGGAAGGGTGTTGCCGCCCGGGATCGCCGCCAAGGGCTCGCGTCTGCTCGTCCGGCTGTCGCAGACCCTCCGCAATCCATCTGTCTGGAAATTCAGCAGGAGGGCAGCAGAGGCGCGCGCGCTTAGTCGCTATGCCCTCGCAACCGACCAGGGCTCAGCTGAACTGGAGGAAACCCAAGCACTGAGGGGGGTCATCGTCGGATCTGCAACGCTTGGGTCCGATCTCATGCGGGCGCGGATGGTCTTGCAAGGAAAATCGAATGCAATCCCAATTTGATCTCTTAGGCGCGTTTGTGCCGACGATCGCTGCCTGGTTCGTGCTCGCGCTGGCAGTATTCGTTCCAGCCGACGCATTGCTGGCCTGGGGCGGCTTTTACCGGCTGTTCTGGCATGCACCGCTCGCCCGCTTCGCCCTTTTCGTTTGTCTCTTTTGCGGCGGCGCGCTGGTCGTGACCCACCACTGAAGGAGATAACAATGCAGGCCGCCGTACGCGTGTTGCTTACTCTCATCTTGCTCATTGCAGCTGGTTTGCTCAGCTACGAAATGGCGAGCTATTACCTCTATTCGCCATGGACCCGAGACGCCCGGATCCGCGCCAATGTGGTTACAGTCGCTCCCGACGTTTCCGGTTACGTCGATGACATTAGGGTGCGGAATGACCAGTTCGTGCACAAGGACGACGTGCTCTTCGTCATTGATCAGGAAAGGTATCGACTCGCGCTCGCAGACGCTGAAGCCGTGCTCGCGTCGCGACACGCTCAATATCTAATGCTGCTTGAGCAATACCAGCGGCGCTCGAAGCTGACCCCCGGTAGCACCATCACTATCGAGAACCTCGACAACGCGCGTCGACAGTCGGAAACAGCAGCCGCCAACCACCAGCAGGCTACTGCTTCGCGCGACACCGCTGCTCTGAACCTCAAGCGAACTGAAGTGCGCGCGTCAGTCAATGGTTTCGTCACCAATCTCAATCTTGCAAAGGGCACCTTTGCCTCGCAGGGGAAGCCGGTGATGGCCCTGATCGACAGCGATTCATATCGGGTCGAGGCTTATTTCGAGGAAACCAAAATCCCTCATATCAAATCCGGCGCCAGCGCCGAAATTCACCTCATGGACGGATCGCCAGCATTGCAAGGAACCGTCTTAAGCATAGCGAGAGGTATCACGGATCAGGATAACAAGGATGGTCCGGAGCTCCTCTCTTCCATCAATCCCACATTCACCTGGGTCCGACTGGCACAACGCGTTCCTGTCCGCATTCACCTGACGCAGGTGCCACCCGGCGTGTTGATCAGCGCCGGAATGACCTGCACCGTCGTGATAAAGGAAGGCGCGGCGCCTGAAATCGGGCTCGGCATCAAGAAAGTCATGACGGCAATCTTAGGAGCACTGTCGAGTTAGTTAGGCGCGCCGCTCGGCATGGCAACCGGTCGCCACCGATGACAGGCCGATACCGACGTTTCCCGTCGGGGCGGCAACGCGCAGCAACGCCTTGTGGGCCTCCCACTCGCTCGCCGCATCGAGCGTTTCGAGGAATTGCACGTCGCCGGCTGCGAACAACGCGACCGGGAGACCGTCCCGGTAAAGCACGCGATTGCCGGTCAGCGCCATGAGCTTCGGCCCGGGCGTCAGGATTCCCACGAGGTTGAGCGGGTCGGCGCCCGATACGGAAACCCATTCGCCCGAGGCTTGCTTGCGCCGGACATTGCGCAAGCTGGCGATCGCCTCGGGCAGGGCGAATTGCTCGCCTGAAAAGCCGGCGACGAAACGGCCGCCGCGGATCTCTCCCCGGCTCTCGAGCCTGCGATAGATGCGCAACAGGACGCGCCAGGGCGGCAGCCAATCGGCCTCCCGCTCGATGAGGCGCCAGAACACGACGCCATAGCGGCGCAGCAGCGTGCGGGCCACGTGCTCCGCGGCCTCTGCTTCCACCTGCGGGGCGGACTGGATCGGCTGCAGACGACGCACCAGCGCCCAGCGACCTGCATCTTCCATCCCGAATTTGCTGGTGCGTCGTCGCCGATGTCCGCCGGCGATGGGCCTGCGCTCGGCCGACGGCACGAGCAAGGCCCGCAGCCCCCCGAAGCTGTCCGAGTTGACGAGGCCCAGCGCGACCAGTTCGGCGAGTGCCTCTTCGACCTGGGAGCGAAGCTGACCGGAGCCTTGCGCCAGTTCGTCGAAGAACGACGCACCGTGCTGGCGAATATAGTCTGCGACCGCCTGCGCCCTGGGACTTGGGCGGACGGGCTCTGCCTTGCCGGACAGCGATGCCCAGAGTGGCGCATGGGGCCGCGCGAGCAGTGTGATCGGAGTGGTCCGCACCGGCGCCGCTCTCCCCTCGCTGCCGTTTCCTCGTCCGTTGCGGGGTCGCAGTCGCGCCCAGGCGATGCGCCCGGCAAGGCAGCGGTCGTCGAGCCAGTCGGGCTCGTATCCAGCAAGCCGCGCCGGCAGGATCTCGGTCTCCCAGGCGCCAGCCGGCGCCTCGAAACCTTCCAGTTGCGCCACGATCGTATCGACGGCATCGGGACCTGCCATCCGTGCCTCGGCCGTGACCCGCTGCCAGAGCGGGAGAAAGCGCAGGAAGTCGCGGGCGGCGACCGGTTCGATTTCGGCCCGCAGACGCTTGACCGTGTAGTGGTGAATTCGCCCGAGCAGCCGGCGTTCGCACCATTCGTCGGCAACGGCCCCAGGCGTGAAGCGCCCGCGCAGCGCGAAGCCTTCGGCTTCGAGCGCCGCCAGCGCGGTTGCGATCTCCGCAGGATCGAGTCCGAGCGGCGCCGAAAGCGCGTCCCGCGTGATCGGCCCCTGGCCCTCCAACCGGCCGCGCAGAATGTCGACCAGCGCCTCATCGTGCGGCCAATCCCGCCTCGCATGGGCGGCGGGAGCGGTGATGGGCGGGTCGAGCTTTGCGTTCGGCCAGAGCGCCTGGAACTGGGGCAGGCGCTCGGCGGTGATCCACAATGTTGCTCCTGCTGCGTGGAGCCGCGCTGCCCTCTTCTGCCGTGCGAGGTCCGCCAGCCAGGCGTTCCAGCTCGGGTTCGCCTCCGCCTCCTCCGCGCCGAGGAAACCGAGCCAGACCAGCGCATCATGCAGTTCGTCGGCGTTTGCAGCCTCAGGCCAGGCCTCCGAGCGGACCCGGGCAATCGCCTCGGGATCGAGCCGGCCAAGGTCGGCCGCGGCCTCCGGCGCGAGCCACCGTCTGGCCATCACGGCCTGGGTCCGGCGCTCCTCCAGCGGGGCGTCGTCGAGATAGGCATAAGGGCGCGCCGACAGGACTTCGAGCGCCAGCGGGGACGGCTGAGTGAGATCGCGAGCAACGACACGGATGTCTCCGGACTCGATCCGCTTCAGGACGCGTTCCAGACCATCGATGTCCATTGCTTCGGTCAGGCAGTCGGTGATGGTCTGGCGCACCAAAGGATGGTCCGGGATCTCGCGCTCGCCGGCGAGGTTCTCGGCACAGGCGATCTGGTCGGGAAACACGGCCCCGATGAGGTCTTCGGCGCCCATGCGTGCGAGCTGCGGCGCCACCTTCTTGCCGCCGCGGAAACGCGGCAGCGCGAGCGCCACGCCCGTGACCCGGCGCCAGCGGGTCGTGAACATGGGAGCGTCGAGCAGCGCCTGGATCAAGAGCGGCCTGATCGTGGCTGAATGCAGATAGCGGGGCACCTCGCCGAGCTCGAAGCTGTGCGCGGTGGTGAGCGAGAGCACGATATTGTCTTCGGTCGCCGCCGCCTGCAGTTCGAAGTTGAATTTGCGGCAGAAGCGCTTGCGCAGCGCCAATCCCCAGGCGCGGTTGATCCGGCTGCCATAGGGCGAGTGGACGACGAGCTGCATGCCCCCGACCTCGTCGAAGAAACGCTCGAGCACGATCGTGCCCTGGGTCGGCAGGCAGCCGAGCGCCGCATGGCCGGAGTTGAGATAGTCGACCAGTTGCTGCGCGGCAGGTTCGGCAATCCCGATCTCGTCCACCAGCAGGCGCAAAGCGCTTGCCCCGCTCGGATCGAGCCGGAGGCGCCGGGCGATGTCCGTGCGCAGGCGAGACACCGATTCCGAAAGCTCGTCGCTGCGGCCTGGCGCCTCGCCGAGCCAGAACGGAATGGTGGGCGCCATGCCCCGCGCGTCCTCCACCCGGACGACCCCGCGCTCGACCCGCAGGATGCGGTAGCTGTTGTTGCCGAGCTGGAACACGTCGCCCGCCAGGCTCTCGACCGCGAAATCCTCGTTCACGGTGCCGATGAAATGGTTTTCGGGCTCCAGCAGCACCTGATAGTCGGCATTGTCCGGGATCGTGCCCCCAGAGGTCAGCGCGGTCAGCCGCGCGCCCCGCCGGCCGCGCAGGACATGATTCACCGCGTCATGGTGGACCAATGCCCCACGCCTGCCGCGGCGGGTGCTGAAGCCTTCGGCCAGCATTTCCACGACTGCCGTGAAGTCCTCTCGTTCGAGCGCGCGGTAGGGCCAGGCTCGCCGCGCGAGCGCGAACAGATCGTGCTCGTTCCAGTCCCGGGCGGCGACCTCGGCAACGATCTGCTGCGCGAGCACATCGAGCGGCTGTTCGAGGATCGCCAGGCGGTCAAGCTCGCCGCGGTTCACGCTGTCGATGAGCGCGACGCACTCGACCAGTTCGTCGCGCGAGAGCGGAAACAGCCGGCCCTTGGGCGTGCCGTCGACCGCATGGCCGGAACGCCCGACCCGCTGCAGGAAGGTCGCGATCGCGCGCGGCGAACCGAGCTGGCAGACGAGATCGACCTCGCCGATGTCGATGCCGAGTTCGAGCGAGGCGGTGGCGACCAGCGCCTTCAGCGCCCCGCCTTTCAGGCGTTGCTCGGCATCCAGGCGCTGTTCCTTGGCGAGGCTGCCATGGTGGGCGGTGAGTTGATCCTCGCCGAGCAGCTCGGAGAGCTTGCGAGTGACCCGTTCGGCCAGCCGGCGGGTGTTGACGAATATCAAGGTGGTGCGATGGGCCTCGACCAGTTCGGCCAGTCGCCGATAGACCTGCTCCCACGCCTCCGCCGACATCACGGCTTCGAGCGGCGAGTCGGGAATTTCGAGGGCGAGATCGCGCTGGCGGCGATGGCCGGTGTCGATGATCGTGCATGGGGGCGGCGTCGAGCCCTCTCCGTTGCCGACCAGAAAACTTGCGACCGCTTCGATCGGCTTCTGGGTCGCGGAGAGGCCGATGCGCTGCAGTCGGTCGCCGCAGAGCGCGGCAAGACGTTCCAGCGAAAGCGCGAGGTGCGTTCCCCGCTTGTTGGCCGCCACCGCGTGGATCTCGTCGACGATCACGGTCCGGGTGGTCGCAAGCATCGCCCGGCCGGATTCGGAACCCAGCAACACGTAGAGCGACTCCGGCGTCGTGACGACGATGTGGGGAGGCCGGCGGCGCATGCGCTCCCGGAACCGGTCGGCGCCGCGATCAGCACATGGCGTCCTGCCTTGATCGCCGGCCAGGCGTCTGCCTGCGCCGCGGTCGGCGCCGAAAAGCGACCATCGAACCACGCCGAGACACAAGGATGGAACGGGGACACTGCATTCATGGGACTGACGCCGCGGTAGGATCAACACATGAAAGCTCGGGCCCCACGCTGTCCCGCGGTGCCGGAACCTGCCTGCTGCATCCCAGGATCGCATAGATATGGGCCTATGGCTTGAGGATTCAACCAGTGGAAACCCACAACCGCTCGTCCCCGCGCAACCTTGCGCGCGAACGCCGCCTCAGGTGGGATCCCTGGCGACGCCTCCGAAATCGGATGCATTGCCCTTTGCCGACGCTCCAAAACCCCGATCCTTCACCCAATTTCCACAGTCACTCGGCGTTGCTTTAATCATCACGCGAGAACGTGCTACTTTCGGCTGCCATGGTCTCGCAACCGGGGAGGATGTCGTGAGACAACGGCCAGCTCCGCCGCGCGCCACCGCCGACGAGTCGATCATTTTTATTGTCGACGACGATGAGTCCGTCCGCGAAGCGCTCGGAAGCCTGTTTCGGTCGGTCGGATATAACGTCGAGATGTTCGGCTCGGCCGCGGATTTGCTGCGCGGCAAGCTTCCCGACGTGGCAAGCTGCCTGGTGCTCGACGTCAGGTTGCCGGGCCTGAGCGGCCTCGACTTCCAGGCCGAGCTGGCCAAGGCGAACATTCAAGTTCCGATCATATTCATGACCGGCCACGGCGACATCCCGATGTCGGTCAAGGCCATGAAGGCAGGCGCAGTCGATTTTCTGAGCAAACCGTTTCGCGATCAGGACATGCTGGACGCGGTCGCGCTGGCGCTCGATCGCGATCGCAAACGGCGGGAGGCCGAGAAGCAGCTGTCGGATCTGCGGCTGCGTTTTGAAGGCCTGACACCGCGCGAGCGCGAGGTGATGGGCCTGGTCACTGCCGGCATGATGAACAAGCAGATCGCCGGCGAATTGAACCTCAGCGAGATCACCGTCAAGATCCACCGCGGCCATGTCATGCGGAAGATGAATGTGCGCTCGCTCGCCGATCTGGTGAGAATGGGGGAGTTGCTCGGAGTCCGCCAGACCAAGCCGGGTCAGCCATAGCGCGCACCCGGGCGACCGTTTGGCTTCGTCAGTACAACGCTACTCCGCCAATCTCAGGAGGCGGAATGACGGCCCGGACCCCGCCCAATCACCTATCTGCGGCCGGTCCAGAGAACCGGCCGCAGGGGCGCCCCTCTCGTTGTGTGTTGCGAGTAACCGCGTTCGGGAGATTCACTCGCCCCAACTCGGGCCGACGTTGCGATCGCGAAGCTGCTCCCACGAATTGCCGGCGGACATGGCGTAGCTGGACAGTGCTGAGTGGGTGATCTGCTTCTTGGTCGCCGCCAGCGAACCCGTGGCGGTGGCGAGGATGAACGCGAGAGCAATCGTGGTCTTGGTCAACATGGTCGTGTCTCCTGCTCGAGGTTTGCTTAATCCGTGGTGGCGATAGGTGTAACGTAGAGGGGCAAGCCGCGTTCCTCCATCCTACGTAGGTTGGTCGCGCCCATCGGTTGGTTTGCGGAACTCATACCTAGGTTTGCAAATAAGGCCGCCCGACCTGCCGCCAGTCGCCGTGGCCCAGGCGAAACGTGAGACCGGAAACCCGCACCAACTCCGAGCAGGGAGGGAGCCGCCCAGCGCAGCGATTGCGGCCAAGATCAGGCTCGGCGTGATGGCCCGAAATGGCCGGCGATATAATACTTTGATATGATTCTTGCGCTGTCCCGGGCGGCCTATCTTCGTTCCATGCAAGGGTCTGCACCGCCGCAATTTTGCTGCCGCGCCCACGTCGAGGATCAGCAATTGCAGAACGCCCCGATCATCTCGATCATCGACGATGACGATTCCGTCCGCTCCTCGGTGCGGAGCCTGGTGCGGTCGCTTGGCCTGAGCGCCCGCACGTTCGGGTCGGCGGAGGAGTTTCTGCAATCACCGGATCTGGACGATACGTCCTGCCTGATCTCGGATCTGCAAATGCCGGGCTTGAATGGGGTCGAGCTGCAGCGATTGCTATTGGCGCAAGGACGGCGCATACCGATCATCTTCGTGACCGCCTTTCCCGAGGAGGGGATCCGGATGCGGGCCATGGAATCGGGAGCTTTGGGTTTCCTGAGCAAGCCGTTCGAATGTCAATCCCTGATCAAGCTCATCGACAAGGCGCTGGCGGCCGGCCGGGAAACCTGACGGCCGACGCGGTGGCTCCAAGCGGTTCGTTTCGCGCTCGACCAGCGGTCGAGGCGGCGCCGGCTGCGGCCGAGGCGTCATCGCAAGAGCGCCAGCTCCTGCTCGCGACATTGCCTGCGAGTCGAGCGCAGAAGCGGCTTGCGCTCGCCGTAGTGCTGGTCTTGCTGGTCGCATTCTGTGTCACGGCGCTTTTCAGCACCGCCCCGATCGGATACCTCGGGGAGTTCATTCCCGCTTATGCCACGGCCATGTTTGTGATCAGTATAATCACTTCCGCTTTGCTGTTCGTCCAGTTTTCGATCGTCCGTTCGCGCGCCTTGCTGGCGATTTCCAGCGGCTATCTCTTCACCGCGCTGATCACGATCCCGTGGGCGCTCACATTTCCCGATCTGTACGGGGAGAGCGGCCAGCGCAGCACCGTGTGGGTACTGCTCTCTACGCTCTGGCACGCCGGCTTTCCGGTGTTTGTGATCGGCTACGCGCTCATGAAAGACGACGATGGACCGACGCGGCTGCCGCGCCGCTCGTTGTCTTTGGCCGTGCTTTCGAGTGTCGCCGCCGTGATCGTTCTCGCGGCCGTTCTGACTTTGCTGGCGAAGATCGCAGATGAGCTGTTGCCGAACTTTTTTCCATCTTCGATCGATTTCGCAATTTCCGACAGGCCGCGGACGTATTTGAACGGCCTCGCGCTGTTCTTGACGTTCTTTGCGCTTGCGCTGCTATGGTCGAGGTGGCGTTCGATGCTCGACTTGTGGCTCATGGTGATGATGTGCGCGTGGTTGATCGAGGTTTCCCTTATCTTTCTGGTCGGTCGCCGCTACGTCGCCGGATGGTATGCCGCGCGCGTCTATGGGCTTGCTTCCGCGACCTTCGTGCTGGGCATTCTGCTTTCCGAAACGGCTTGGCTCTACGCGCAACTCGCCCGTTCTGTATTGGCGGAACGTCGCGAGCGCGAGGCGCGGCTCATGTCGATGGACGCGCTGTCCGCGTCGATAGCGCACGAGATGAATCAACCGCTGGCCAGCCTCGTGACCAGCGCCGATGCGGCCTTGCGCTGGCTGGGACGGCCGACGCCGGATCTCGATGAGGTGAAGTCGGCGCTCGAGCAAATTCGCAAATCCGGCCATCATGCGAGCCACATCATCGGCAGCGTCCGCGCGATGATCAAGAAGGATGCGCGCAACCGGGCGCCGGTCGACGTGAACGAGCTCGTGCGAGAAGCCCTCGCGCTGCTTGAAAGCGAGTTGCGAAGGCAACGCATATCCGTCGAGATCGAGCTGAACGGGCATCTGCCGATGGTGAACGCCGACCGGGTTCAGCTCCAGCAGGTGCTGATGAACCTGATCACCAATGCGATCGACGCAATGAGCGCGACCAAGCCGCCGCGCATCCTGCGCATCAAATCCGCGGCGCCCGAACCGGACAGCGTGCTCGTCTCGGTCGAGGATACCGGATCGGGAATCGACCCCATGGTCGTCAGCCGCATTTTCGATCCGCTGTTCACGACGAAATCCCGCGGCATGGGCATGGGCTTGTCGATTTGCCGATCGATCATCGAAGGCCATGGCGGGCGGCTCTCGGTCTCGGCCGGCGCCAAATGCGGCTCGGTATTTCAGTTCGTGCTGCCCGCGGAGTGAGGATCGCCACCATCTCGCCGTTCATGTGCGCATGACCGCGCCTGACCCAAACCCCAACCGCGCCAGAATCCGTGACCTGCTGCAAGTGCCGCTCTGCGCGGCTCCCGGCATCACCGCTTCCGACAGAATTCGTTGGCCGATGCCGCGCAACGCGCAAGTCTTCATCGGCAGGGAAAACTATTACCTGAGCGCGGACGGCTACCCGATGCCCACCAAGAAGGGGTCAGCGGCCACCGGACGATCCGTCGCGGCCGTACGGTCGCTGCGTCGCTTTACGCCCGACGGTCGATCGGCTAGGTTATCGCGGTCCCAAGCGAAGGACGGAACGTCCCAAGGACAAGCTTACCGAACTCGGGCCCCTCACCCGGTTGCGATCGGGAGCCCCGCGGGACCTTTTCTGGGAGGACTGAGATGAAAAACCAACTGGGAATGCTATTGGGAATATCGGCCTTGATGGTCGGGCCGGCGCTGGCGCAAAACCAGCCCAACCCGGGACAAGCCGCCGCCAAGAGCCTGCTGCAAGCCGCCGACAAGGCGATCGGCGCAAGCAGCGTCAAGTCCTGGTCTATTTCCGGTACCGGCTGGATGGGCTACCCGGGCCAGCAGTACGCCCAGGGCGACATCAACCACTCGGACTTGAAGAGCTTTACCTTCACTGCTGACCTGCCCAGCAAGTCCTCCAAATGGGAGTACGTGCGCGTGCAGGGGAACAATCCGCTCCGCGGCGGCGGCGCAGGATTTCCGATCCAGGGCGAGCAGAGCTTCAACGAGGGTGCCGCCGGCAACCTCGGCTGGAACGTGAACGCGCAAGGCCAGGCCACTTCCATTCTGCCGCGGGACGCCGGCGATCGCCAGCTCAGGCTCTGGACGCATCCGGTCGGCTTCATCCAGGCCGCGCTCGCGGACAACAACGCGGTGGCCACTGACCGGTATTTCGGCCGGCAGAACAAGACCGTCAAAGTGGTCGGATTCACGGTCAAGGTCTGCGACGGGCCGCAACCGCAATGCACCCGCCGGGTGACCGGCGAGTTCAACAACGACAACATGCTCGAGCGCGTGATCACCTGGTATGCCGACCCGGTCCTGGGCGACAAGATGGTCGAGCTGCGCTGGAGCGACTGGAAGGACGTCGGCAACGGGGTGAAGATGCCGGGCCGGGTCCATGCCCATCAGGGCGATCATCCCTTGATCCCGGGCGGCCATAACTGGCTGGATGTGCGGTTCAGCGACATCAAGGTGAATGTCGCGAACGCCGCGCAGGCGGTCCCCGACAACGCGCGCAATCCCGCGGCCCCGCAGACGAACGTGGTCGCGACCAAGCTTGCCGACGGTGTCGTGCACATGGGCGGCGGCTCGCACAACAGCGTTGCCGTCGAGTTCAAGGACTATGTCACCGTGATCGAGGCGCCGCTCGACCAGCAGCGCTCGCTCGCGGTGATCGCGGAAGTCAGGAAGCAGTTCCCCAACAAGCCGATCCGCTATGTCGTCAACACCCACAACCACTTCGACCATCTGGGTGGGCTGCGTACCTACGTGGCGGAAGGCGCGACCGCCATCGTCGAGGAGAAGAACAAGGACTTCTACAAGAACGTTGTCCTGGCGCCGCAGTCGCGGACGCTGCTCCCCGACCGGTTGTCGCAGCGGCCGTTCGCGCCCACCGGGCCCGGTCAGTTGATGCTGCAGACGTTCGCCGATGAGTACACGATCAGCGATGGAAATCAGACCATCGAGCTGCATCACGTCGATGGTCTCAACCACAGCGACAACATGGTGATCGCGTATCTGCCGAAGCAGAAGATCATCGTGAGCGCGGACATGGGTGGCCCGCCGCCTGCGGGATCGCCGCCCCCGGCGAATGTGAGCAACAACTCGATTGTGCTCTACAACAACATCAAGCGCCTGAAGCTTGATGTCACGACCCATGCACCGATTCACGGCCCATTCGGCCCGCAGGCCGAGTTCGACCGGATCGTGGGACCGGCCGCGGCGCGGGCGCCCCAGCAGCAGGGCGGCGGCGGGTAATTGAACACCCTCGGCAAGCGCCAAGGAGCCGGGCGAAGCGCAGTTTCACGCTTCGCCTGCGCTCCGCGAGAAACAAAATGAGGCGAGGCGGTTGGCGACGCCGACCGCCTCGCTTTTGTTGCCGGACGAGTGCTCCGGGGTAGTGAGGCAGATTTGCCGCGAATATCGCGCACCTTGTCCTTTCGAGCCCGTGCACGGACTTTGCTAAATCGCGGCGTGACGGTCTAATACCAAGCTTCACAAACTTCGATCCGTCATGCCCGGGCTTGACCCCGCAAGTCGGGTTTACCCGACTTGCGGCGCTTAGACTTGCGGAACTCGGGCAAGCCCGAGTTCCGTCGGCATCCCATCGCAAAACATTCTTTGCTTCAAACAGATGGATTGCCGGGACAAGCCCATAGGCGCTAAGATAAGCCGAAGCCGCAATCTCTTCTCCGTCATGCCCCGCGCAGGCGGGGCATCCAGTAACCCACCGAGCAAGCTATTGAGGCCAAGTCATGCTTTTCCCGAGTTCGGTGGTTACTGGATCGTCCGCATTCGCGGACGATGACACGGAGAGAGGGCGTGTCCTGGGCTTAACTTAGCGCGTACGGGGTCAAGCCCGGCCATGACGACGCATGAGTCGATGATTATGAAGGTCGGTCTAAGCTTCGGCAGCGGCTTCAGCTGGGCGACTGCCGTTTCCAGTTTCTTTGCACAGCGGATGAGATCAGCCAAAGGACGCTAGAGCGAATTCCGCTCGAATTAATCCAGAACCTCTCCGCTCATTCCCGCGAAAGCGGGAATCCAGGGCCGCTTGGTCAGATTTCTCGGCTGTTGCACTGGGTCTCCGCTTTCGCGGGGACGAGCGGATAGAATATGGTGATTCCACCAGATCGAAACTAGCTCTAGTCAACTCCCGTGCGACGGTGTCAAGCCCGGCAATGACAACCTAGGCTATCGGCCGGATCGGAAATCGCCTATCATCGGCGTCGATCTGGGGTTCATCAGGCGAAGACCGGATGGGAAGCGCCCCAGCCGGTCGCACGGGCAACGCTCATTGAACGGGGAGGCGGCCGATGTCCGTGCAGCGGGATTTCCTTCTATTGGTGGCAGTGGCGACGGCGGCCGCAATGCCCGCCATGGCGCAAACGCCTTCGGTCGTGCCGGCCGGCGGCGAAACGCACGGCGCCGCGTCGATTCCCGACTTTTCACGGGTATGGACTCATCCCGCCTTTCCCTGGTTCGAGCCGCCCGCCTCGGGCCCTGGCCCGATCACCAACTTGTCCCGCTGGGCGGAGCAGCGGCCCGCCGGTCCGGGCGGTTCGGCGGCTTTGCCTCCCAGCGAAGCCGGCATCAGCAATTACGACCAGCTGGTCGGGGATTACAGAAGTCCGATCCTGCAGCCGTGGGCGGCGGCGGTGGTCAAGCGATTCGGCGAAATCTCGCTTGCCGGCATTACCTTCCCGAACCCTTCGAACCAGTGCTGGCCGTTTCCGATGCCGTTCCTCTACAAGCAGGCGACGGTGCAGATGATCCAGCAGCCGCACCGGATCACGATGTTGTACAGCGGAAATAATGAAGTGCGCCGGGTGCGCCTGAACGAGCCCCATCCGTCGCCGCTGACGCCGTCGTGGTACGGGGATTCGGTCGGCCATTACGAGGGCGACACCCTCGTGATCGACACCGTCGGCGTCAAGACCGATCGCAAATATGCGATGCTCGACCTGTTTGGTACGCCCTATACCGACAAGTTGCACATCGTGGAACGCTATCGGCTGCGCGATTATGACGACGTGAAAGACGCACTCGATCGGAACAACAAGGAGAATTGGCTGTTTCAGGGCGATGTCTGGACCCGGCACCGCGCCGGCAAGTACCTGCAGCTGCATGTGACGATCGAGGATGAAGGCGTCTTCACGACCCCCTGGACCGCCACCCTGACCTATGCGCCGGGGCCCGACCGGGTAGCGGAAGGCGTCTGTGCCGAAAACAGGATGGAATACTATCACGGCGTGAACTCGAAGGAGTCGGACGTCCCGAGAGCTGACAAGCCGGACTTCTGAAGGGGAACGAACGGGGGGCGGTGCCAGGCCTGATCGATCATCAGCGGACCACCGCGACCATAAGCCGCCTCCCCTGATCTTTCTCGACAGACCGACAGTTGGGATTGGCTGACGCGGAAGCGCCAGAAGGCGTTCGGCATGTCCAATATAGGCGAGGCTGTTCTCGATTACTGTCCAAAAGGCCTAACTCGATCGCGGCATGGTCGCCTACGAGGAAATCGCACCCTGCGGCCCGGAAAAAAGGGCGCGCGGAAGGAAAACACGGATGGCTTACAATGCCTGAGCATGATGACGTAGGCGGCCGCCGAGGTTGGTTTTTGCAGACCCGGGTCGGGGCGGACGGGCAACTGCCGCCGGCGCAGTTGCTGAATGCGTCGCGGCAGCATCGCCAGGCGCACCGCCTGTTCGTCCTAAGACAGCGGGCTCTCATGGAGCTCCCCGGCGCGCCCGGGACGGTGAACTGGACGCCGCTTGGGCCGTCCGCCATCCTCAACGGGCAGGCGAGCGGAGCTCCGATGGTGAGCGGTCGCGTCACCGCGCTTGCGGTCGGGCCCGGCTCGCAACGCGTCTATCTTGGATCGGCGAATGGCGGCCTGTGGTTCTCCGCCGATTACGGGGAGAGCTGGACCGCGCTCGATGAGTTTGCGGTCTCGCCCGACCGTATCCCGCATCTGGAGGCCGACTCGCTTTCCGTCGGTGCCCTGGCCGTGCGTTTCGACGCCACAAATGCGGCCAATGAC
>WNGQ01001998.1_pt1 | contig 29721 bp, 28 predicted proteins | sample 5407661 | NCBI WGS metagenome assembly WNGQ01 (sample SAMN13153382, study PRJNA577476) | soil metagenome | isolation source: 60 cm soil or saprolite under Garry oak tree replicate 2 | place: USA:California | collected 2016-06-15 | reverse complement strand
CTGGAACTCCTGGTAGGACGTTGACTGGAACGGCGACGAGCTGGTGTTATTTTCGACCGGTCAACCCTGCTTCGCGAATTAGTTTTTCAGGTCGATCTAGCTAAACCGTTCCGGCCTTGACCTTCGGCATTACCGACCACTCCTCTCTGCCCTCAGCCGCAGTTAAACGCGGCCTGGTAGGCCCATAACTATTCGTGGTTTAGGGCTGTAAGGCGCGGCCTATACTCCAACTCACTTTCGCCGCATGGCGCAACTTTTCGGGGTCGGTTGCAGTTCTAGCTAGCGATGCTGGGCGCTCTCAAATGGGCCTTGGGCTGGTCGCGGTGGTCGGCATCGGGGCCGGGGTCTACTTCGCCTTTTTCGGCGCGGGACCCCAGGTCACCTACGCGACACCCGACCTCGTCCCAATCGACCTGAGCTCGAGCTCACCGGCCGACCATCCGCCGATCGACCTGCCCGCGGCGGTGAGCCTGCCGGTGCCGTTCACGTCGCAGGCGCCGCTCGGCAACTGGGCCCAGCGGCAGCACACGTGCGAGGAGGCAAGCCTCGTCATGGTCGATCGCTATCTCCACGGCGACCACTCGGGCGCCCTCATCGACCCCCAGACGGCCGACGCGACGATCAACCAGGTCACGACCTGGAAGCCGGCCGTCGACCTGACCACCCTGCAGGTCGGCCAGGTCGCTCATAAGTACATGGGCTGGGCGTACAAGGTGCTTCCTTCAGATCGTCTGAACATGAAGCAGCAGCTGGCGCTGGGGCGGCCCCTGATCGTCGGTGTCCGCACGCACGGCCTCGGCAACCCCAACTACCCCGGGTACCGCACACACTATGAGGACCCGGCCTACTCGGTCTCCCACTACCTGGTCGTCGCCGGCTACGACCAGTCGGACACGTTCATCCTCAACGACCCGGGCCTGACCAGGGGCCACGGATACCACATCACCTACGACCAGCTCATGCACGCGATCGACGACCTCGACCAGGCGTACCCGGACCTCAACACGGGTCGGGTGTTCCTCGTCCTGGCGCCCTTCTCCACGTCGACGAGCTCTTCTTGACGATCAGGCGAAAACGATCGCTTCGTTGAAGTCGGAGTAACCGGCTTCAAAGGCGCCCTTGGTGATTCAGTACTGACCGCGGATCGGGTCGTTGACCAGCACCTGGCTCGCGCTCACACCGACGACGGTGTACATGTGCGACGCGTAGACGGGTCCGATCCACGGATCCACTGGCCGTCGAAGCTCAGGTAGTCGCGCCGCGGATGCCACGCCCAGTCCCACGTGGAGAAGGCGACCACGGGAGCCCGGCGATGACGCGCGCGTAGATCGTCGCGGCTGACATCGATGCGTATGCGAGGACAGATGCCCCGTGTGCGCGGGCCACGCGCACCAGCGGCGGGTAGAAAGTGCCGAAGCCTGTGTAGTTGCTCTCGCTGCCGTTCACGTTGCCGACGAACGTCTCGTACGGATTGCCCCACCGGACCCGGCCCGACCCGTCCACGTACATGGCCCGGCGGTCAGCCCCGATCTCGCTGAGGGTCCTTGCTGACGTAAATGCCCTAATGAGTCAATGGCAAGCGGAAGCGATTCAGGTCGCGGGTCCAGATCTCGTCGGTCCGCGCCTGGCAGCCGGCGATCCTTTCGGCGCCGCCCGGCAGCCAGAAGACTCCCCCCGCACCGAACACGATCCTGCCCTGGCTGGCGGTCCAATCCTGCTCGAGCCGGAGGAGGTCCGACTCTGGGATGCCGTTGTCGCGCATGTAGACCCACCGGGTGTGGAGCGCCTTGGCCCGCGACTGCAGCACGTACACGGTTCCGGAGTCGACCAGGCCGCCGCCGCCCAGCGAGCTGAACACCGCGACCACGAGCACGCCAGCGGCAAACCTCTCCGCCCACTGGGATTTGCGCCTGGGCAGGCCCGTTCGAGGCGAACGCCGAAAAGTCGCGCTGGGGCGTGGCTCTACGAAGGCCGCCGGTGACTCATGCTCGACAGCTATCACGGCGTCGGGTGATCGTCTGGCATTCCGTACTGCTTAACGACCTCACCCCGAGGTCCGCTCGCCGGGGCGAGCATATACCTCGTCGGCCGCAACCAGCCTCTCTTGACGTGTGCCCGGAAAATGAACTCGAACCCCCGGCCGGCCGGGGCTTCCGAGCTCCCAGCCCGCGGCGTAGAGCTGGGCGGCGTGGGCCAGGGCGCCGGCGTGGGCGATCTTGGCCCCGTCGGTGAAGGTGAGGCTCTGAGCTTTCGAGCCAGGGAAACCCAGCCGCACCTGCCCGCCGGTCTTCAGGTTGTAGACGAAGTCGTCGAGGGACCCCGAGTCGCTGCCCGCCACGAGCTCGGCGACAGTAGGGAAATTGCCCTCCCGCATCGCCGTCTTCAGGTCGGCACGAGTTGTGCGTTCGGTCAGCCGGCGGCGGCGGCGGAGCTCGGTGAGCAGCACGTCCCGCTCGCCCCGCATCGCGGAGAGGTTCTGCTCCAGCGGCCGCATCCGCTCGCGAATCGCGGCGATGCGTCGTTCTAGCTCCGAAGCATCGAGCTGCGCCAGCTCGTCTGACATGCGCGCCACCTTACGTCTCGTGCTCCGCCCGGCGGTTGCGGTAGGCGGCAAACAGCGCGAGGTCGTAGACGATCTTCACCCCGCCTCCCGCAAGAAACGGCAGGCCGAAGGCCGCGGCGCTGATCGCGACGCCTGCCAGTGGAGGACCGAACGCCTGGGCCACGCCTCGCACGGCCCCGGTCACCGCGACCGCGCCGGCGCGTTCTGCCGGTGGCACGATCGACACGACGTAGGCCTGCCGGGCGGGCACGTCCATCTGCGAGAGGGCGAAGCGGGTCAGCAACAACCCGACCGCCCACGGGAGGCTCGGAGCGAGCGGGACCAGCAGGAGCAGGACATTGCTCGGCAGGTGCGTGAAAACCATGGTGTTGATCAGCCCGATGCGGTCCGCGAGCCGCCCGGAAAGCTCGAACGACAGCGATTGCAGGATGGCGACCCCGGCAAAGATCGGTCCCAGCGTTTGGGGATTCGCGCCGAACCGGACGTGGAGCCAGTACGCGATGACCGCGTTGGCGACAAAGCCGCCGCCGAGCGAGTCCACCGCGAACAGCGCCGAGAGGCCCAGCAGCGGGCGCAGGGAACCGAAGGCAGGCTGGGTGCGGTCGGTTTCGACGCGAGGCGAGAGGAGCAGCGGAAGGGCTGCGGTGAGCACGCCGATCGCCGCATAAAGAAGGAAGAAGGGGCGCGGGTTCGCGGCGAGTGCGGCGCAGAGCCCTCCCGCCGCGTTGAACAGGCCCCCGACCAGCGAATAGCGCCCGAACGCTCGGTTGCGGGCGCCCGGAGGCACGGCTTCGGCGAGCATCGACTGCTCGACGGACGCGAACGGGCCGAGGTCGATGCTCGCGGCGCCGAGCATTCCGGTCACTCCGGCCGGGACCAGGAGCGCTGATTCAGTTGCGAGCGCAAGGTCGAGCCCGGTGAGCGCCATCAGGAGACCGGCGGCCGCGAGCGTCGCCCGGCGGCCGAAACGGGCCGAGAGGGCGGCTGATCCCAGCCCGGTCAATGAGGCTGCGGCCAGGCCGACCCCAAGGGCCAGGCCGATGAGCGGCGGCGACAGGCCGGCCCGCTCCAGGGCCAGGCCGACGAGCACCGCCGAGAAGCCGAAGGCGAAGGCGCGGAGGCCCCGGGTCGAGAACAGGACGAGGTTGTCTTTCGTCAAGCCTGTGAGTATTTCAACAGGAGTGTTGACAAACTCGTAGACTTGATGCGATGGATTCCAAGCGAGACGTGATCCTCGCCTATCTCAAGACGCGCGGTCCGGCCACCCTGGCGGAGGTCGCCGCGCACCTCGAGATCTCCAAGCAGGGCGCGCTGCGTCACCTCGAGGCACTTGAGGCCGCGGGCCTGGCTGCGGCGACCACCGCCGAGCCCCACGGCCCTGGCCGGCCGGAGAGCGTCTACCGGCTCACGCCGGCCGCCGGCGAGCACTTCCCGGACGGCCATCGCGAGCTGACGACCGAGCTGGTCGACTTCATGACCAACGAGCAGCTGAAGCAGTTCTTCGAGCGGCGCGCGGCCCGGCTCGAGGCAGAGTACGCCCCGCACCTGGCGGGCCTAGACTTTGAGGCTCGAGTCCGCGAGCTGGCCCGCCTTGCCTCCGAGCACGGGCACATGGCTGAGGTGGTCAAGCTCGGCGACGGCGGGCTCGCGATCCGCCACTGCAACTGCCCCATCCAGGACGTCGCGGCCCGTACGGGCTTGCCGTGCGTGAACGAGCAGCAGATGTACGAGCGGCTCCTGGGCACTGAAGTGGCGCGCACGACCTGGATGGCCGAGGCGGCCGACGACTGCACGTACGTGATGAAGGAGAACGAAAAGAAAGTTGGCTGATTTCGAGATCAAAGACCTGCGCGCCAGCGTCGAGGGACGCCAGATCCTGAAGGGCGTCTCCCTCGCGATCAACAAGGGCGAGGTCCACGCGGTGATGGGCCCGAACGGCTCGGGCAAATCGACCCTGTCGCACACGCTGATGGGACACCCCGGCTACACGGTCGACGGCGGCCAGGTGCTCTTCAAGGGACAGAACATCCTCGGCCTGGAGCCCGACCAGCGCGCACGGCTGGGCATGTTCCTCGCGCTGCAGTACCCCGTGGTCGTGCCCGGGATCTCGATGGCCAACTTTCTGCGCACCGCTTTGAACTCCAAGCGCGGCTACGACGGAAAGGACAAGTCGAAGATGGTGACGCCGAAAGAGTTCCGCCAGCTCTTGAAGCCGGAGCTCGAGATGCTGCATATGGACGACTCGTTCCTGTCGCGCTACATCAACGACGGCTTCTCCGGCGGCGAGAAGAAGCGGGCCGAGATCCTGCAGATGGCGGTGCTGAAGCCCGAGGTCGCGATCCTCGACGAGACCGACTCAGGCCTCGACATCGACTCGATCCGGTTCGTCGCCGAAGAGGTGAACCGCATGCGCGGACCCGAGCTCGGCGTCCTGATCATCACGCACTACACGCGGATCCTCCAGTTCATCAAGCCGGACTTCGTCCACGTCCTGGTGGACGGCAAGTTCGTGCTGTCGGGGGGACCGGAGGTTGCGGACCGCCTGGAGAACACCGGCTACTCGGAATGGGGCAAAGAGGAACCCGCCCAGCCCCAGGAGGTTGCCTGATGGCCACAGCACCGAAGATCGACGTCGGCGGCGACTACAAGGAGAAGTACGGCTTCTTCGTCCCGGAGGACTATGTCTTCAAGGCCAAGCGCGGCCTGAATCCGGACATTGTCAAAGAGATCTCATGGATGAAGGGCGAGCCGGAGTGGATGACGAAGATGCGGCTCCGCTCGCTAGAGATCTTCCGCAAGAAGCCGATGCCCACGTGGGGCGCCGACCTGTCGGTGATCGACTTCGAGAACATCTTTTACTACCTCAAGGCTTCGGACAAACAGTCGAAGTCGTGGGAGGAACTGCCGCCTGACATCAAAGCGACATACGACCGGCTCGGCGTGCCGGAGGCAGAGCGCAAGTTCCTCGCCGGCGTGTCGGCGCAGTACGAGTCGGAGGTGGTCTACCACTCGCTGCAGGAAAAGCTCTCGCAGCAGGGCGTGATCTTCACCGACACGGATTCAGCCCTGCGTGACCACCCGGAGCTGTTCAAGGAGTACTTCGGCACGGTCATCCCGCCCGCGGACAACAAGTTCTCGGCGCTCAACACCGCGGTGTGGTCGGGCGGGTCGTTCATCTACGTCCCGAAGGGTGTGAGGGTGGACATCCCGCTGCAGGCGTACTTCCGCATCAACGCCGAGAACATGGGCCAGTTCGAGCGGACCCTGATCATCTGCGACGAGGGATCGTTCGTGCACTACATCGAGGGGTGCACGGCACCGATCTACACGACCGACTCGCTGCACTCTGCGGTGGTCGAGATCATCGTCAAGAAGAATGCACGCTGCCGCTACACCACCATCCAGAACTGGTCGACCAACGTCTTCAACCTGGTAACCAAGCGGGCGATGGCGTACGCCGACGCGACGATGGAATGGGTCGACGGCAACCTCGGGTCGCAGATCACCATGAAGTACCCGAGCGTCTACCTGATGGAGCCGGGAGCGAAGGGCGACGTGCTGTCGGTCGCGTTCGCCGGCAAGGGCCAGCACCAGGACGCGGGCGGCAAGATGATCCACGTCGCACCGAACACGACCTCGACCATCACGTCGAAGTCGATCTCCAAGGCCGGCGGCCGGACGTCGTACCGCGGCCACATCAAGATGTATCCCGGCGCAAACAACTGCAAGTCGTTCGTCAAGTGCGACGCGCTTCTGCTCGACGACGAGTCGCGCTCCGACACGTACCCGTACAACGACGTGGACGCGGAGAACGTGACCCTCGGCCACGAGGCGACCGTCAGCAAGGTCAGCGACGAGCAGCTCTTCTACCTCATGAGCCGCGGCATTCCTCGCGCCGAGGCCGAGACCATGATCGTCAACGGCTTCATCGAGCCGTTCACCAAGGAGCTTCCGCTCGAGTACGCGGTGGAGCTGAACCGGCTCATCCAGCTCGAGATGGAGGGCTCGGTCGGCTGAGATGAGCTTCACTGCGGAAACCCTGGAGACGTCTCTGCTCCAGGGCGAACCCGACTGGCTGCGCGAGCGGCGGCAGTCCGCGCTCGCAACTTTCGAGAAGCTGCCGGCGCCCAGCAAGACCGACGAGGAGTGGCGCCGGACCGACGTCAGCCGCTTCGATCCGTCTCAGTTCTCGAAGCTCGAGCACCTCGACGGCCAGAAGCTAGTGGTGCCCTCGGCCCTGCCGAAGGGCGTGATCCTCGAGCCGCTCCGCCAGGCCGCGAAGGAGCACCCCGACCTCGTCGAGCCGCGGTTGTTCTCCCTTGTGCACGCTGACCGCGACCGGTTCGCGGCGCTCCACGCGGCCTTCTTCACCGGCGGGACGTTCCTCTACGTCCCTGAGGGGGTGGAGATCGACACCCCGATCCTTGGCCAGCACTTCTCCCACGCAGGCGGCACCAGCGTCTTGCCCCACACCCTGATCGTCGCGGGCAGGGGTTCGCGCTTCAACTACCTCGACGAATACGTCGCGGATGACGACACCGAGACCGGTTACCGCAGCGGCTCGACCGAGATCTTCCTTGGGGATGGGGCTCAGGTCGGATACGTCGCGGTGCAGAAGTGGGGCCGCAACGTCTGGCATTTCGCCGACCAGCGGGCGGAGCTGCAAAAAGACTCGACCCTGCGCCTCTTCAACGTCACGCTTGGAGGCAGGTTTTCGAAGAACCGCGTCGAGGCGTCTCTAGCGGGACCGGGCGCCAACGCCGAGCTGAAGGCCATCTACTTCGCGTCCGGCGAGCAGTTCTTCGACTTCCACACCCTGCAGGATCACCTCGTCGGCAACACGCGCTCTGATCTGCTTTTCAAGGGCGCCCTGCAAGACACGTCACGCACCGTCTACGCAGGTTTGATCCGGATCGAGAAGCACGCCGCGCGTTCCGATGCGTACCAGGCCAACCGCAACCTTGTGCTTTCCGACAAGGCGAAGGCCACTTCGATCCCGATGCTCGAGATCGACAACAACGATGTGCGCTGCACGCATGGAGCCACCGTCGGACCGGTCGACCCCGAGCACCTTTTCTATCTGCGCTCGCGCGGCATCCCCGAAGCGACAGCGAAGCGGATGCTCATCCAGGGCTTCTTCGGCGACGTCCTCGACCGCATTCCCTTCGAGCACGCGCGCAAGCTGGTCGAGGCCGAGCTCGAGGCTCGCATTGGCTAGCCATCGGGTTGCTTCGGTCGACGAGGTGCCCGAGGAGACGATGAGGCGCGTCGACGTCGGCAACACGCCCGTGTGCCTCGCTCACGCCGAGGACGGCAACTTCTATGCGCTGAACGACATCTGCACGCATGAGGAGTTCTCTCTCAGCGACGGCGAGCTCTGGGGCATGGACGTCGAGTGCCCGCAGCACGGCTCGCGCTTCAACCTTCAGACGGGAAAGGTCACTGGACTGCCGGCGGTGATCCCCGCAAGGACCTACCCCGTGACGGTGGAAGGCTCGGACATCTACGTCGAGGTGCCCGACTGATGGCGATTCAAACCCTCGACGTCACCGCCATTCGGAAGGATTTCCCGATCTTCGAGACCGGCATCGCCTACCTCGACTCGGCTAACACGTCGCAGCGTCCGCGGCAGGTGACGGGCGCGATGCTGGAGTACTTCGAGAAGTTCAACTCGAACATCCACCGCGCCGCCTACGGGATCGCCGAAGAGGCGACGCTGCGCTACGAGGCGACCCGCGAAAAGGTCCGGGTCTTCATCAACGCCGCGTCGACCAAGGAGATCATCTACACACGCGGCACGACCGAAGGCATCAACCTCGTCGCCTACGGGTGGGGCCGCAAGAACATCAACTCAGGCGACCTGATCGTGCTGACGATCCTCGACCACCACTCGAACATCGTGCCCTGGCAGATCCTGGCCGCCGAGAAGGGTGCGCGGATCGAGTACGTCGACATCGACGAGAAAGGCGAGCTGCGCCAGGACCAGTTCGCCGACTTGTTGAAGCGCGGCCCCAAGCTCGTCGCCTTCAACCTGATCAGCAACGCGATGGGCACCATCAACCCGGCGCGGGAGATGGTGGCCGCAGCCAAAAGGGCAGGCGCGACGGTTCTCGTCGACGGTGCCCAGAGCACGCCGCACCAGCCGGTCGACGTGCGTGACCTCGGCTGCGACTTCTGCGCGTTCAGCGGCCACAAGATGCTCGGGCCGACAGGCGCCGGGATCCTCTATGGGCGCCGCGAGCTGCTCGAGGCGATGGACCCGTTCATGGCCGGGGGCGACACGGCGCGCAGGGGTCATCTCCTTCTCGCTCGCAGGCATTCATCCGCACGACCTGGCGACGATCGCCGACCGCGACCAGGTGTGCCTGCGCGCGGGACACCACTGCGCGATGCCGCTGATGACTCGCCTCGGCGTCGCCGCCACCGCGCGCGCCTCGTTCTACGTGTACACGCAGAAAGAGGAGGTCGACCGCCTCGTAAGCTCGATCAAGGAAGCCCAGAGGATCTTTGCTTGAGATGAGCGCCGCGAGCCCCGACGACCAGTTCTACCGCGAGTACATCCTCGACCACTACAAGAACCCGCGCAACTACGGCCGCCTCGAGAACCCCGACATCAGCCACGAGGAGGACAACCCCCTTTGCGGCGACGTGGTGGGAATGGATTTCAGGGTCAACGACGGGGTGATCGAGGACATCCGCTTCCACGGGCGTGGGTGCGCGATCTCTCAGGCGTCGGCATCCCTTCTGACCGAGCGGTTGAAAGGTCTGCCGCTGGAGCAGGCGAAGAAGATCAACAAGGACGACGTGCTCGGGGAGCTCGGCATCGAGATCTCGCCGGCCCGCATCAAGTGCGCCCTGCTGTCGCTCAAGGTGCTGAAGGTGGGCGCCTATGGATTGGCCGACGAGGATGAGGAGTAATACATGGGTATGACGGAGCAGACGGCGCCATTCCGCGACCTCAAGGTCGAGGAGATCAAAAAGCTCATCGACGAGGGTGGTCGCGAGATCGTCGACGTCCGTGAGGACTGGGAGTGGAACAAGGGCCACGTGCCCGGCGCGCGCCACGTGGTGCTGAGCTCGATTCTGGCCAACCCGACGGCGCAGTCGTTTCGCGACGGGACGATCTTCGTCTGCCAGGTCGGCGAGCGCTCCGCGGTCGCCTCTGAGATGGCGGTCGCGCTCGGCGTCAAGGACGTGGTGAATTTCCGCGGCGGCACGAAGGCCTGGAAGGACGCCGGCCTTCCCCTGGAGGTTCCATGAGCGAGCAGCCGACGGTCACGACGCAGGTCGACGCGGGCGCGACTGTGCAGCCCGAGGACGTGATCGAGGTCCTGCGCCAGTGCTACGACCCCGAGATCCCGGTCAACATCGTGGACCTCGGCCTGATCTATGACATCGCGATCAAGCCCGAGCGAGTCGACGTCAAGATGACGCTGACCGCGCTCGGCTGTCCGATGGCCGCCGACGTGATGACTGATGTTCGCGACCACCTGCTAACGCTGCCGGGCATCTCGGACGCGAGCGTCGACATCGTCTATGAGCCCGTTTGGACCCCAGAGCGCATGTCGGAAGAGGCGCGCTGGGAGCTGGGGATGGTCTAGCGCGTCAGCTCAGGCCGCGTGCGGCCACACGTCGAGCACCGACGTGATCACGGATTCCGTCTCGGTCCCAGCCTGCAGGTCACATATGTATGTCTTGCCGCTCGCCGGGTGAATTGGAGGCTCGGAGCCACACAGGTCTGCTTCGACACACGCTCGCTCACCCCGATACCAGATGTAGCGAGACGTCAGGTAGATCGGTTCGGCACGAGCTGTATTGAGCTCGCGAACTTTTCTCGTGATGGTATCCACGACGTACGTGCGCGCCCAGCCGCCGCTGTCCCGCGCCGCGTAGACGATCTGTCCGCCTTCCGGCGATGCCTTGGGTCGAATCCACGCCACACCAGGAAGAAACGGTGAGACGACGCCATTGCGCCAGACCTCTACGCCTCCGGAGTCCCGAAAGTACAGGCTGCTGCCTGACCAGACCGACATCGTCGTGCCGTCCGAGTCGTTGCTGCGGAGCAGATTCCCATTCGAGGACCAGAGACGGAAGGTGCTTGGAGCAAAACCGCTGACCACCAGTGAGACGTAGGCCCCATCCGGTGAGTAAGCCAGCCGAAAATCCAGAGAGTTTGTGATCGCGCAGCCGGCGATGGTCTCGCACCCGCCGACGCCTGAGCTCGGAGCAGAGCCCAGAACGCGATCGACTCCGGCGGTCAGCTGGTGCACGTCCACCCCGCCTGCGCTCTCAGTGGTGTAGACGACGGTGCTTCCATCCGGGCTCCACGCGAACAGGCTGACGACCTGTCTCGAGACGATGGTTTTCGGATTTCCGTCCAGCGAAGAACGGACAAGGCCGGTGTCGTCTGCGTACGAGACTTCGGTCGCGCTCACAAACAGCGGCACAACGCTGGTCCCCAGGCCCGCGAGAGTTTTCGCGTGATTGATGTCGGTGAGATCTTGGACGACGATCTGGTCGCTTCCTCGAAGGGTGACCAACGCCAGGCTGGCGGTGGTGGATGTGGTTGACGTGGGGGTTGCTGCGCCACTCGAGGGCGGGCTGCCCGAACCGCAGCCTGCCGCCAGGAGCGCGGTGACTGCGACGAGTCGGAACAGTGGTCGTGCCGTCATGTCTTCTGGCAGCGCTAACGGGCCCGTCGCCCCTTGGTTACGTCAGAAGAGCAATCGCTCGGTGAGCTGGAAACCGACAAGCAGGAGCGCGATCGCCGCCGAAGCTGACATCGCGCCAGGCCACGGTGAGCCGGCCGGCCTCGTTTTGACAAGACCGAACACCAAGAGCAGGCCGGCGATCACGATCGGCAGCCCGATCGAGAACCCCGCCAGGATCCCAAGCACCAACAGGCCAGAGGCAGCCGCCGCTCGGAGCGGCAGTCGCAGGCGGGCAAGATCGTCGGGCCGTGGGATCAAGGCGGCGACGATCAGCGCGGCCATCAACGCGAGGTAACCGGACACGAAGAAGGGGACATACGGATTCGGGCCGGGTCCCTGCAGCACAATCAGAGCGACGTAGGCAACGTCGATCGCCAGCACGGCTGCAGCGGCGAGGATCGACGTCACTACGATCGACGTCCGCTCCATGCACGCAACTCTAGGCCGGTCGCAAACCGGCTCTATCTACACTTAGGTTCGAAGTGGCGGAATTCAGCCCCGGGCTGGAAGGTGTGGTGGCCGCTGAAACCGCCGTCAGCGAGGTCGACGGCGCAAACGGCCGCCTCATCTATCGCGGCGGTTACCTGATCGAAGACATCGTCCCGGTCGCGAGCTACGAAGAGACCGCGTACCTGCTCTGGCATGGCGAGCTGCCGAACGAGAAAGAGGTTGACGCCTTGCGTCAACAGATGGCAGCGGGGCGGACGCTGAACCAATCCGCGCGCGGCACGCTGATGGCAATGGATGCCGCGATCGACCCGATGGATGTCTTGCGCACGGTGGTCTCAGCTCAGGGCGCGAGCAAGACATTGACGAAGCCGTCGCTCGAAGAGGCGGTGGCGATGACGGCGGTGTTTCCGACCATCGTCGGAGCCGCGTACCGCCGGCGCAGCGGCAAAGACCCGGTGGAACCTCGCGACGACCTTGGCCACGCGGCCAACCTGCTCTGGATGATGGAAGGCAGCGAGCCGGATTCGGCAAAGGCACACCTGGTCGACACTTACCTCGTCCTCCTCGCCGACCACGGACTCAACGCATCGACGTTCGCCGCGCGCGTGGTGGCGTCGACCGGAAGCGACCTCACCTCCTGCATCGTCGGCGCGATCGCGGCGCTGAAAGGCCCCGCGCATGGAGGCGCGACCTTCGCGGCAAGGTCGATGCTGGACAAGATCGGATCCGCCGACAACGCCGAGACGTGGCTGACCGAGGCTCATGCGCGGCACGAGCGCTTCTCGGGCTTCGGCCACCGTGTGTACAGGACGTATGACCCTCGGGCCAAGATCCTCCGCGAAATGGCGAAGACCGCGGCGCCGGAGCTCTACAAGACCGCACGCACCGAAGAGATCGCCCTCAAGATCCTTCACGACGCACATCCCGACCGACCCAACGCGACCAATGTCGACTTCTGGGCGTCCGTGGTATTGACCGGCGCGGGTATTCCCAAAGAGCTTTTCACCACACTGTTCGCGACCTCGCGCGTGGCTGGATGGACCGCGCACGTGCTGGAGTCGCTCTCGGACCTGCGCCTGATCAGGCCCGCCTCGCGCTGGATCGGCCCGCAGCCAGGAAAGAAGCCCCTCCAGCTCGCCAAGCGATGACCAGCACGCACGTCCCGGGCCTCGAAGGCATCACGGCCCCCGCGGCTGCGCCACGCGGACCCCAAGTAGGTAGTGGGGCTTGAGCGGCTACATTCCAGGGCTCGAAGGGATAACAGCGGCTCAAACCCAGATCTCGATGGTCGACGGTGCGAACGGCCGCCTGGTCTACCAGGGCTACGTGATCGCGGATTTGGCCGAAGAGATGTCGTTCGAGGAGGTCGCGTTCCTGCTCTGGAACGGGCGGCTGCCGACCCGTGCGGAGCTGGACGCGCTGTCGCTGGAGCTGGCCGGCTCGCGCTCCCTCACGCCCGCGGCGACCAGCTCGCTGAACGCGCTTCCGGTCGACACCGACCCCATGGACGTGCTGCGGAGCGTGGTGTCTATCCAGGGCGTCGAGCACCGGCTCGCGAAGCCCACCGTGGCCCTGGCGATCCATGCGACCGCGTCGTTCCCGACCATCCTCGCGATGTTCCACCGCCACCAGCGAGGACTAGACCCGATCAAGCCGCGCGCCGACCTTGGCCACGCCGCGAACTACCTCTACATGCTGACCGGCGAGGAGGCGAGACCTGAGCTGGTCCGCGCCCTCAACACGTACCTGGTGTTGCTGGCCGATCACGGCATGAACGCCTCGACCTTCACCGCGCGCGTAATCGCCTCGACAGAGTCAGACCTCACCTCGTGCTTGGTCGGCGCGATCGGAGCCCTCAAAGGGCCGGCGCACGGCGGCGCGCCGTCTGCAGTCATCGAGCAGCTCGAGCAGATCGGCGCTGCCGACGACCCCGAGAAGTGGATGCGCGACGCGCGCACGCGCAAGGTGAAGTTCATGGGCTTCGGACATCGCATCTACCGGGTGTACGACCCGCGGGCGAAGATCCTGAAAGCCATGTGCGAACGGATGAACCCCAAGTTCTTCGCCCTCGCCTCCAAGGTCGAGGAGATCGCGCTGAGGCTCCTCCACGAGGAGCATCCTGAGCGGCCCCAGTCGACCAACGTCGAGTTCTACTCGGCCGGCGTGCTGCAGGCGATCGGTTTGCCGAAGGAGTACTTCTCGCCCACCTTCGCCGTCTCGAGGGTCGCGGGCTGGAGCGCTCACGTGCTCGAACAGGCGGCCAACAACCGCATAATCCGCCCGCAATCGGAATACATCGGACCGGAACCGCGGAAACCAGTGCCTCTCGGGGAGCGCGGCTAGCCGCTTCTCGCGACGGTCGGTTCTGGCGCAACCTCGGCGCCGCCGGGCTCGCCTGGTTCCTGCTGATCGCCATCGCGTTCACGGGTTGGTTCGTGGTCGTCGTGCCGCTGCGCGCGGAGCTCCTGAACAACGACCTGACGCAGGTCTACATCGCCGCCGTGATCGGCCGCGACCACGGCTGGAGCCACATCTACTCGCTGGCGCTCCAGCAGCAGCATTTCGCCCAGCTCCATCCCAACGGAGTCTTCGGGGACGGCGCCTGGTACACGACCGGGCCGCCTTACGCGTGGTTGATCTTCCCGCTGACGCTCGTCGGACCTGCCGCCGCGGTCTACATCTGGCTTGGTATCTCGATCGCTTCGTTGTTCGCCGCATGGTGGATCGCGGCGCCGGGTGTGGGGCCGACGCGCGCCTTGTGGCTCCTGGGCGCGTTCGCCTGGTACCCGGTGCTGTACGGTCTCGAGTTCGTCCAGCCGACCCTCGTCATGGTTCTCGTCGTGGCAGTGGCGTGGAGGCTCGCCGACACGCAGAAGCACTATCTGGCCGGCGTCGCCCTCGGCCTCACGGCCATCAAGCCGCAGCTCGTCCTCGCCCTTCCCCTCGTGCTGCTGATGGCCGGAAGGTGGCGAGTCTTGCTGCCGTACGCGGCGATCGCTGCCGTCCTGGCGGTTCTGTCACTCCTCTCGCTCGGCACCGCCGGGCTGGATGACTACCGCGCCACCCTTGCCCACCAGAGCCAGATCCCGAACAACCGTTACTTCACGCTTGCCTACGTGCTCGGTCCAGGCGCGCTCAGCTACGCGGCGCCGGCGATCGTTGTCGCGGTCACCGCAGCGGCTGCCTACCTGAACCGGCATTCAAGCTACGCCCGCCTGTTTGCCCTGGCGATCGTGGCCAGCGCCCTGTCCCCGATCTACTGGCACCTCCAGGACTTCGCGATCCTGGTCCCGGCCGCGTGGCTCTTCTGGCGCGATCAACCGCCGCTGTGGCAGCGGCTGTGGTTGCTCGTCGTCGTCATCGGAGGAGAGCTCGCGTGGGGACTGACCCCGCTGCCGATCCTGGTCGGAATCACGTTGTGGTTCGCAGTCCTCGTCGCGCCGCGCACAGCTCCCGAGCCGATATCGGCGACTGCCTGACGCGATGACAGCGGCCGATGTTCGCGTGCCCCACGCGCGTCTGATCGTGGCGGCCGCCGCGTTGGTCGCGTGCGCGGCGATCCTCTGGCTGAGCCGGACCTACACCTTTTATTTCGACGAGTGGACTTTCATCACCAACGCGCCTGACTGGACGTTCTGGAGCTATTTCGAGCCTCACAACGAACACCCGTCGATCCTCTTCCTCGCCGTCTATGCAGCGCTGCTCAACACTGTGGGGCTTCGCACTTACCTGCCATACATGGCGCTCCTCCTCCTCGCCCACTTCGCAAACGTGCTCCTGCTGTTCGAGCTCGTCCGCCGTCGCGCCGGCGACCTGGTCGGAATGGCGGCGGCGGCTCTGCTGCTCGTGCTCGGCGCGGGATGGGAAGACATGCTGTGGGCGTTCCAGATGGCCTGGCTCGCCTCGGTTGCGTTCGGCCTCGGCGGGCTGCTGTTGCTGCAGTCCCCACGACGGATTGGCGCCGCGACCGCCTGCGTCACCGCGTCGCTCGCCTTTTCCGGCATCGGCGCCGTCTTTGCCACGGCTGCGGCGGTGCAGCTGGCCTTCTCCCCGGCACGAAGGCGCGAGCTGCTCTGGTTCGTCCCCGTGGGCGTGGCCGTGGCGGCCTGGTATGTGGCGTTTGGGAGGTTCGGAGAGCACCCGAACCCGCCACCGACCGCCGCGAACCTGCTGCTCGACCCGCTCTACGCGCTCTGGGGGCTGAGCCAGAGCGCGGTCGGGCTGATCGGCCTGGGCGGCTGGGTCGGCGTGCCCGTGCTGGCCATCGCGGCGGCTGTGATCGCCTGGCGATGGGTGCGCCGTCGGCCCGATGCGTTCGGGGTCAGCGCGATGGTGGCGCTGGTGAGCTTCTACCTCCTCACGGGCCTGACCCGCGCCCAGCTGGGGTACGAGCAGGCGGGATCCTCTCGCTACATCTACGTCGCGGCCGCGCTCTGGCTCATCGTGCTGGGCGACCTCGCCCGGGACCTCCCCTGGCGGGGCACGTGGAGGCCCGCCCTCGTCGCCTGCGTTTTCCTGGCTTTCTTCAACAGCGGGGTCCTCCTTTTCAGCTACGCGGCGGCCAGGACGGTGCTCATGGAGCGCCAGGTGGCCGATTTCTACGCCCTGGCCGCCATGCGGTCGGACCCCTGCCTCGCCCCTGCAGGTGCGGTGGACCTCCTGGTCATGCCTGTCGAGAGGGACCCCGCGGCTTACTACCGCGCCGTGGACCGGTATGGGGATCCTCGGGCCGGCATGCCGCTGCTCGACAGAGCCTCGTACGAACAAGGCGTGCGCAATCTCAGGAAGGCCAACTGCTGACCCTCCCTACACTTAAATGCAGTGCCCAACTCTGATTTCGACGTGGTCATCCTTGGCGGCGGGATGGGCGGCTATCCGGCCGCCATCCGGGCCTCCCAGCTGGGCCTGAAGGTCGCCCTGGTCGAGTCCAACAAGCTTGGCGGGACCTGCCTGCACATCGGCTGCATCCCGACCAAGGCCCTCCTCGAATCCTCCGAGCTTTACCACCGGGTGGCCACCAGAGGCGCCGAGTTCGGGCTGAAGGCCGAGATCGTCGGCTACGACTACCCGAAGATCGCGGAGCGGCGGGACGCCGTCGTCGGCCAGCTCTACAAGGGCGTCCAGTACCTCATGAAGAAAAACAAGATCGAGGTCGTCGAGGGCAAGGGCCGGGTGCGCGACCGCAGCACGATCGAGGTCGGTGCCAGGCAGCTGAAGGCGAAGAACCTGATCGTCGCCACGGGCTCCGTCGTCAAGACCCTGCCCGGGCTCGAGCTCGACGGCCAGTTCATCGTCTCGTCCGACCACGCCGTCCTCTCGAGCAGCGCGCCCGAATCGATCTGCATCATCGGCGCCGGTGCGGTCGGGGTCGAATTCGCGACGTTCTACAACCAGCTCGGCGTGAAGGTGACCCTGCTCGAAGCCCTCGATCGCCTTGTCCCACTCGAGGACGATGACGTGTCTAAAGAGCTGCTGAGCGCCTTCAAGAAGGCCGGGATCGACTGTCGCCTCGGCGTCAAGGTCTCGGGCGCCAAAAAGGCTCGCGGCGGCGTCAGCATCGAAACCGACCAGGGCGAGGTCTGGGCAAATCAACTGCTCGTCGCGGTCGGTCGGGCCGCTGTCTCGAAGGAGCTCGGCCTGGAGCAGGCCGGAGTCCAGCTGCAGCCGAACGGGTTCATCAAGGTGGACGAGTGGATGCGAACGTCGGTCGACTCGATTCACGCCATCGGCGATGTCGTCGGCGGATATCTGCTTGCCCACGCCGCATCGCATGAAGGGATCGTCGCCGCCGAGGACATCGCAGGACAGCGGTTGGCGCCGATGGACCAGCAGCTGATCACTCGCTGCACGTACTCGCATCCGCAGATCGCCTCTGTTGGCCTGACCGAGAAGCAGGCCCAAGAGAGCGGCCACGAGGTCAAGGTGGGGAAGTTTCCGTTCTCCGCGATCGGCAGGGCGCAGATCCACGGCGAGACGAGCGGCTTCGTCAAGATCGTCGGCGACGCCAAGACCGGGCAGCTCCTCGGCACTCACATCATCGGCGCGGAGGCCACAGAGCTCATCGCCGAGCCCGCCCTGACGCAGCTCTTCCAGGGCGACGCGTGGGAGCTCGGCCGCAACATTCACCCCCATCCGACGTTGAGCGAGGCCGTGATGGAGGCTGCGATGGCCGTGGACGGCCACGCGATTCATATCTAGGGTTTTCGGTCGATGGCGCAGATAACCAGGACGAAAGGCCCGTCTTTCAGCCCGGACTGGCACTACCAGGAGCCGGTCGCGTGGCGGGACACCGACCTCGACGAGAAGACGCTCAAAGAGTGGTTCCGCTACATCCTGCTCGGCCGCCAGATCGACTACCGCTTCCAGGTCCTGAACCGGCAGGGTCGCGCTCCTTTCATCATCTCGTGCGCGGGGCACGAGGCGACGCAGATCGGCGTCGGCTGGCCGCTCAGGCCGAAATACGACTGGCTCGCGCCCTACTACCGCGATGTCGTGCTGTGCATGCGCATGGGCATGACGCCGCTCGACCTCATGCTCGCGGTCCTGGCGAAGGCCGCGGACCCGGCTTCCGGCGGCAAGCAAACACCCGGCCACTTCTCCGATTCGCGGTTGAACATCACGTCTGGCGGGTCGCCCGTCGCGACGCAGATGGTGCGGGGCGCGGGCGTCGCGTACGCCTTGAAGATGGACGGCACCGACAAGGTCCTCCTCACGTGCTACGGAGAGGGGGCGGGCGCCGAGGGTGACGCGCACGAGGCGTTTAACTTCGCGTCGATCTACAAGCTGCCCGAGGTCTTCGTCTGCGAGAACAACGGCTTTGCGATCTCGACGCCGTTCAGAAAGGAGTACGCGATCGACTACGTGGCGCAGCGGGCGGCCGGCTATGGATTCCCAGGTGTCACGGTCGACGGCCGCGATCCGGTCACGTGCTACTTCGTGTCCAAGGAAGCGGTCGCGCGAGCGCGGGCCGGTGAGGGACCGACTCTCGTCGAGTGCCTGGTCGACCGCCTGGGCGCGCACTCATCGGAGGACGACCAGCGCCGGTATCGCACGCAGGATGAGATCGACGTCCTGACGCAGAACGACTGCCTCGAGCGCTTCAAGAAGCGGCTGCTCGAAGAGGAGATCCTGACCCCGAAGCAGGTCGCCGAGTACGAGGACTCGGTCAAGGAAGAGATCACGAAGGCGACCAAGGAAGGCATGGGCTCCGCCGATCCGGCGCCCGAGGACGCTTTGAAGAACGTCTACGCGAGCGAAGCGCCGAAGGCGATCGACCCTTCACCTGGGATCGAGACCGAGGAGATGAACATGGTTGCGGCGCTTCGCTCCGCGCTGACCGAGGAGATGGAGCGCGACGCCCGGGTCATGGTGCTGGGTGAGGACGTCGGCAAGAAGGGCGGCGTGTTCCTCGTCACCGACGGATTGCGCGCGAAGTACGGCGAGGACAGGGTCATCGACACCCCGCTGGCGGAATCGTCGATCGCAGGCGTCGCGTTGGGTCTGGCGATCGCGGGCAAGCGGCCGGTGGCCGAGATGCAGTTCACCGACTTCGCGCACATGGCGTTCAACTCGATCACGAACGAGATCGCCAAGTACCGGTACCGCAGCGACGGCGACTGGTCGGTGCCCCTGGTCGTGCGCGCGCCGATGGGCGGCCACGCGCATGGCGCCCTCTACCACTCGCAGTCCATCGAGGCACGATTCGCGTCGCCCGGCTTGAAGATCGTCATTCCTTCCACGCCGTACGAGGCGAAGGGTCTGCTCCTGGCGGCGATTCGCGACCCCGACCCGGTGCTGTTCTTCGAGCACAAGCGGCTCTACCGAATGTTCAAGGAGGCGGTGCCGAAGGGCGAATACCTGATCCCGCTGCAGGTCGCGCGGACCGCGCGCGAGGGGACCGACATCTCGGTCTTCTGCTACGGCCTGATGGTCCATTACGCGATGGAGGCGGCCAGGAACCTCGAGGCGGACGGAGTGAGCGTCGAGATCGTCGACCTGCGGACTGTCTATCCGCTCGACAAAGAGGCGATCATCGCGTCGGCTCGGAAGACCGGCAAGTGCCTTGTCCTTTACGAGGACAACTTCAGCGTCTCGGTCGGCTCAGAGGTTGCGGCGCTCATCGCTGACGAGGCGTGGCGCTGGCTCGATGCGCCGGTGAAGCGATTGGGGGGACTTGACGTACCGTCGATGCCGTACGCGGTGCCGATGGAAGAGTTCTTCATGCCGACGCCGGAGAAGATCACGAAGGTCCTGCGGGACCTCGCGGCGTACTGATGGCCGGTCAGGCAACAGACGGGCAAGCAACAGTTGGGTAAGACAACACGCGTCGTGATGCCGCAGCTCGGCGAATCGGTCCACGAGGGGACGATCTCGAAGTGGCTCGTCAAGCCCGGGGACAAGGTGGTCGAGTTCGAGCCGATGCTCGAGGTCGACACCGACAAGGTCAACGCGGAGGTGCCGGCGCCGGTCTCGGGGATCCTGCGCGAGATCCTGGCCAAGGAGGGCGACACGGTACAGGCCGGGGCGGAGATCGCGGTCGTCGAAACGGGCGACGGCGCCGCACTCCCCGTGCCTTCGGCGCGGGGACCCCAGCAGGAAGCCCCAGCCCCCGCGGCAAAGACGGAAGCACCGAAGCCGTCAGAGGCCCCATCTGCCCCGCCGCAAGCTGCCCCGCCGCAACCTGCCCCGGCGCAAGCTGCCCCAGCGCAAGCTGCCCCAACGACGCTCGAGACTGGCGAGCACCGTTATTCCCCGGGCGTTCAGATGGCCGCGTCAGAGCTGAAGGTAGACCTGTCGAAAGTCACCGGAACGGGCCTGGGCGGCCGCGTCACCAAGAAAGACGTGCAGGACTTCGCCGCCAGGGTCAGCGCGGCGCCGGCTCCAGCACCCGCAGCTCCGGCGGCCGCCCCGGCCAAGCCCGGCGAGGGCGACCAGGTGGTCCAGCTGACTCGCGTCCGCCGCCTGATCGCCGAGAACATGACACGCTCGAAGCAGACCATCCCGCACGCGTGGCAGACGCAGGAAGTCGACATGTCGGGCGTGGTCGCCAACCGCAGCGCCGGCAAGGGCGCGTTTCAGAAGCAGGAAGGTTTCTCGCTGACGTACCTGCCTTACGTGATGGCCGCCGCCATCTCCGCGTTGCGGGAACATCCCGAGGTCAACTCGACATTCAACGAGACTGAGCTGATCGTCCACCGGGACATCAACCTCGGGATCTCCGTCGGGTTGGAGGACACGCTGCTCGTGCCGGTGGTGCGCCGGGCCGACAGTCTTTCGATCGCAGGCCTGGCCCGCGCCGTCAACGACCTGGCGACGCGCGCCCGTAGCAAGCAGCTCAAGGCCGACGAGTTGACCGGCGGCACGTTCACGGTCAACAACTCCGGGACCTTCGGCACGCTGTTCAGCTATTCGGTGATCAACCCTGGCCAGGCCGGCATCCTGACCATGGAGGCGATCGTCGACCGCCCGGTCGCGGTCCAGGGATTGATCGGGATCAAGCCGATGATGTACCTCTGCTTCTCGTTTGACCATCGCGTGCTCGACGGTCTGCAGGCGGCGCGATTCCTGACCTCTTGCCGCAAGTGGCTGGCATCGATAACGGTGGAGACCGCGATCTACTAAGCCACAATTCAGCGCCGTGGCTCGCCGAGTGGCGCTGGCAATCCCCTTTGCAATCCTTCTGGGCGGCGCATCCTGGATCTCCTACACGGCAGATTTCGGCCTCGCCTACCAGGCCGGCGTCGAGGCATGGAACAGCGGCCGTCCGCAGCGCCTCCTGACCTGGACCGGCACGCCGTTCTACGCGCTCGTGATGGCGTTGATCAGCCGCGGCCCGTCGATTGGCATCGCCTCTCGGCTCTTCATGGGAGTCGACATCGTCGTTTGGGGAGCTTTGGTCAGCGTGGTCTGGGATCGCCTGCGCGATCGGGTTTCAAGCCGCTTCTGGTGGGTCACCTGGGTCGCCGCCGTGGTGTTCGCTCCCGCGATCCAGACCATCTTCTGGCTGCAGCCCAACCTCATCGTCCTGGCGATCGCGCTTTTCGGTTTCGCGATGATCGGCCGTCGCGATCGCGCGGGCGGGATCCTCATCGGGCTGTCGATCGCGCTGAAGCCGATCATCGTGCTCCTTCCCCTCGCAATGCTGCTGCGCAGAACGACACGCGGATCAGCTGCCTGGACGATCGGCTCCGCTGCAGTGCTGACCTTCGCGGGACTCGGATTTCTCGCCTGGCGCGCGGGCGACATCGCCGTGCTCAACCCCTTCGACTACCTCTCCGGGTTTCTCGGCAAGGGACGCGGACCGATCGCCGCCTGCGTCCCGGAGAACTACTCGCCCGTCGCCACGCTGTGCCGGCTTGGGCTCGAGCCCTCGACCGCAATCACCGTAGCCGTCGCGGCGGTCGTGGTGTTGGTTGGATGGCTGCTCGTTCGCGACCTGCGGGACGACTCCGCCGAATCAAGCTGGGTCGTGCTCGCGGCCGGCTGTCTTCTCTCCGCCATGCTCGGCCCGATCGACTGGGCTTCCTACGGCGTGCTGATGGCGCCGCTCTTCCTTCTCCTCGCCTACCAGTTCTGGCGCGACAAGGCGCCGGCGCCGTTGTGGATCACGCTCGGGCTTGCGTACCTGCTCGCGGAGCTGGTGTGGGACCCCCTGGAGAGCCTCGCCCAGGCTCCAGTGCCGGTGGTCGTGTTCTCGTACAGCGCCGGGCAGTTCAGCCAGTACGTGCTGCTGTTCGTGTGGGTGCGGTGGAGGCTTTTGAGGCGCGAATCAACAGACAGCCGAAGATCGGTGACGAGTCCTTCAATCCCGCAGCCGTAGCCTGCGCGACGACCCGAGCCACGACCGCCGGCATCTGCAGACCCTGCCGGCGCAAGCCGAGGCGGCGCTGGATCTCGATCGGCCGCCGGCGCCCGCGGCCGAGGCCGTAAAGCACGCCCGCGGTGACGCGCGAGATCGATTCCCACCTCCGCACCTCGGCCAGGCTGAGGTAGCCGCTCAGCCAGTCGATGGCCATGCCGCGGCTGCCCAGCGCCTCCTCCCACCGGCTTCTGTCCCAGTAGCGCAGGTGGGCGAGGCGAGCATCGAGGCGCCGGAGGTATTCGTCGCGTGAGACGCCGGGCAGGACCGGCCCACGCAGGCACGCGTGAAAGTCCGGCCCGGGCACGGTGAACACGAACTGCCCTCCCGTCCGCAGGACGCGCGATACCTCAGCCAGCACCGGCTCGATGGCTTCGATGTGCTCGAGCACCGAGTTCGACAGCACCCAGTCGAACGAGCCGTCCGCCTCCGGCACGCGGTCCCCGCCCGCGACGTGGACGGCCGCGTAGATCCCCAGCGCGAGAGCCTGCGCCGCCTCGGCCGGATCAGGGTCGACCCCGACCACCTCACGGTGACCACCGGAGCTCTCCAGCACGATCCGCGTCAGCAGCCCGTCCCCGCAGCCCAGATCGAGACCTCGTCCTTCAGGCAGCCCACGTGCCATCAGGTGCTCGACCTCGATCGCACGCCACAGGGCAGTTGCCGGTTGGAACGGGTAGTCGCGCAGAAACCGCGCGAGCAGGTCGCGTCTCAGCCCAGCAAAGCCTCCAGCTGCTCTTCGTAACGCAGGACCATCGTGTCCGTCCGCCACCGCTCATGCGCGACCGACGCGACTCGCGTGCGCATCCCCACGTCGCCTGCAGCAGCGTCCACCGCCCGCTTCACAGACGAAGCAAGCTCCTCGACCGTCAGCCGCGAGGTGAAGACGACGCCGCGGATGGCCGGCAGCCCTGAAGCGGTCAGCTCGGAAAGCAAGGCCGGCGTGCCGCAGGCCATCGCCTCCTGCGCGACGACGGGAAATCCCTCCCCGCTCGATGGGAGGACGAGGAGGTCGGCCGCGGCGTAGTAGCCGCGGAGCTGCGCAGGATGCATCGGCTCCATCAGCTTCATGTTCGGCAGGCTCCACGACGCGGGATCGACATCGCCGGACCGGCCTATCAGCAGCCAGTCGCAGTACTGCGTGGCCCCGATGAGCGGCTGCAGAAGGCGGACGCCCTTCTTCTCGACGAACCGTCCCACGAACAGAAGCAGCGGCCGCGATCCGTTGGCGCCAAGTCCGGCCCGAATGGAGTCGCGCTCGCTGTCGGACGGAGGCTGGAAGAGGTCGGCGTCGATCCCGTTCTCGATCACGAACGGCGAGCGGCGAAACCGAACCCTGGGCTCGAACCAGCGGCGAACCTGCTCGCTCACAAAGACGACCTGCTCGGCGCGCGAGAGCACAGATCGGCCGATGGTCGCGTAGGCGGCGGACTGCAGCCCGCGGACCAGCGGGTTGCGATACGGGACCTTGGCGACATGCTGGGTCAGGAGCACGGGGCGGTGCCGCCTGCGCGTCGCCCGGAACGTGGCCACGTTGATGGCGTAGAGGCAGTCGTGCATGTGCACCACCTCCGACCACTCGACGTGCCGGGCGATGCGGCGAACGGCCGCCGGCGAAGGCAGCGGATAAGGAAATCCCAGACGCTCGATTCCGTTCCAAACCCGGACCGGTGAATCGTCACCGGCCGCCGGATGCCTCGCACCGCCGATGTCGCCCGCGATCCAGCGAACTTCGTGTCCGCGCTTGCGGTAGCCGAGCGCCAGGCTCGCGGCGACGGTCTCGATCCCGCCGACGTGCTCGGGGTAGTAGTTGCTGACGAGGAGGATTCGCAAGCGTCAGCGCGCCTCGACCCGGGAGCGGTCAAGCACCTCGTGCTGCAGCCTGACCACGTCGACTCCGTCGTTCGCGGAGATGTCCCGCGGCGCAACGCGCGTCCGGCAAGCCTCGACAAATCTCGCGATGACCACGTCGTTGCCGTAGGCCAGCCGCCCGATCGCATTCAGCGCGCCCGAGCGCGCCACTCCGCCCAGGTGGCTTGTCATCGCAGCCGCGGTGGTCCGCAGGATGTGCCGTCCGAGGTGCTCCCGGTCGTTTCGTGTCACCACCAAGACATCGCGAAACACGTCGAGGACGGCGAGAGCCTCCGATCCGATCACGGTCAGGTGCCACTCGCTGACCGGCGCGGTGAAGTTCATCGAGATCTGCGTAGGGGTCGTACCGGCGCGCATCAGGAGCGTGATCGCGGCGGGAGTGCTGCGCCCATGCGGCCCCGGCACGACATGCACCACCTCCAGCTGGAGGCTGCCGCCGAGGATGCTGCGAACCAGGTAGAAGAAGTGCGGCGACTCGTCATAGAACAATCCCAAGGGAAGCGACTCATACCAGTCGGGCAGGCGGCGGCGTGGGTTCGAAAGCTGCGCTCCCCAGACGGCCTGGATCTCCCCCAGCCTTCCAGCCGTGATCAGTCCCTTGAGGCGCATCGTCGAGCGCGCGAACTGAAAGTTGTGGACGATCGCGAGAACCCGACCCTCGCGCTCGGCGATCTCCGCCAGCTCGCGCGCAGCGCCGACCTCGAGCGCCATCGGCTTCTCGAGCAGCACGTCTTTACCCGCAAGGAGATAGGCGCGCGCCAGCGCGACGTGCGTCGCCGGAGGGGTCGCGATCGTGACCGCGTCGATGTCGTCCAGCCATGTCACCGCGTGCGGTCCCTCGGCGATCGCACCCTCCCTGACCCGAAACAGCGCCTTCGCCCTCTCGACCCGCGCAGGCGTGTGGTCGATCACTCCGACGACCTCGACACCTGGATTGCGTTTCAGCCAGGGCAGGTGCCGGTGCGTCCCGACCCACCCGAGTCCCACCACCGCCACCCGTAAAGAGCCCATGTCGGGCCGGGATCGTACCGAAAGCAACCCAAACGCGCGCATTGAGCGTTTACTTCTCTACACAAACTGGCACCCGGGTTCAAATCGGCGCGCCTGGAGGCAAGGGGTTTTGGGGCAGAAGGGATTGCGTGGCAGGAAGGCCCTCTTGGGGCTGGTCATCGCTCTGTGCGCCGCGGCCGTCTGGGCGCCGGGCGCCGCCGCCGCCTCCCCCAAGCAGACAGGTCAGGAGGTTCCCGCCGTGGGGCATCCGCAGGTCGTCAGCCTCGTCCCGTCCACGACCAAGCCAGACCGCAAGGCCAAGACCCCGGGCAAGCCGTTCCTCGGCGCCAACGCCAACGGCCTGGCCAAGGCGAAGGGACATGCCAAGGACGCAACCAGCGCGCCGCCGCCCGCTCCAGCCCCGGGCCCGCGTGCCGGGATCTTCAACGGGACCAACCAGCCAGGTCTCTCCGCCGCCGACGAGGGTTTCTGCTGCACCCCGCCCGACCCGACGGGTTCGATCGGCCCCAACAACTACGTCGAGTTCATCAACACCACGATCGCCGTCTTCGACCGCTCGCTGAAGCAGCTGAGCTCGCAGGACATGGCCTCGTTCGTCGCGGCCCCGTCGGGAACCAATGTGAGTGACCCCCAGGTGCAGTGGGACCCACGTGCCGGGCGATGGTTCTACGCCGCGATCGCGTTCGCCAGCCATCAGAACTACCTCGTGTACGGCTGGTCGAAGACAGCCGACCCAAGCAACCTGAGTGGCGGCTGGTGCCGTTTTGCGTCGTTCACCGGCAACCAGCTCGCCGACTACCCGAAGCTCGGCCATGACGACAACTTCGTCCTGATCGGGGCCAACCTGTACGACGACTCGTCAGGGAACTTCGTGTTCACCAGCGCCACCATCTGGGCGCAGCCGAAGCCACCTGCCGGCAACCTGACGACCTGCTCGGCCACCGGTTTGACGCAGTTCGGCGGCCCTCAGCGCCGGCTGCTCAATGCCGACGGGACGTCCGCGTTCACGCCGGTCCCGGTGAACCTGACGGACGCGGCGTCCACCGGCTACATCGTTGCCGGCCACAGTCCGGTCGCCCCGCTCCCCTCCGACCCGAACGGGCCGCAGACCAGGGTCATGCTCTGGCACACCACGCTGCAGGGCGGCCAGCCCAGGCTGTTCGCCGACGGGGACCTGACGGTCGGCTCGTTCGACGTGCCGGCCTCGGCGCCTCAACCGGGCGGCGGGCCGGTCATCGACACACTAGACGCACGGCTCACCCAGGCGGTCGGCCACTCGGACCCGGACGCAGTCGGCGCCAAGGCGATCTGGATGCAGCACACCATCGCCGGGCCAGGCGGGCGTTCGGTCGCGCGGTGGTACGAGATCCTGCCTGCAACCTCGACCATCCGCCAGCAGGGTGCCGTGCAGAGCGCGACCGACTTCATCTGGAACGCCTCGATCTCGCCGTCGATCACGGGCAACGATGCGGCAATCTTCTACAACCGCGGCTCGGCGACCAATCTCGTCGTCACGGCGGCGCAGTCCCGCACGTCGGCGACTCCGCTTTCGGCGCTGAACGCGGGCGAGCTCGTCCTGGCGACCAGCTCGGACATCGACGTCGACTTCAGCTGCAGCTCGCCCTACGGGCCGCCTTGCCGCTGGGGCGACTACTCAGGCGCGAGCCCCGACCCGATCAACGCGGGCGTTGTCTGGGGGACCAACCAGACAAACGGCCCGTCGTTCTTCGGCTTCCCGCAGTGGGAGACCCAGAACTACGCGGTCACGACCAGCGGGACTCCGCCTCCGCCGCCGGTTCCATGCACCTCCGTCACGTGGAACGCGCCCAGTCCCGCCTCCCCGCAGGGGCCCGGCACGCAGGTGACGTTCAGCGGCACCGCTGCCGGCTGCCCGCACCCGGTGTATGAGTTCTGGGTCCAGCCACCCGCCGGCTCGTGGTCGATCCTGCAGGCCTACAGCTCGGCGTCGACGGCGACGTGGAACACGACCGGACTCGCCGCGGGCACATATCTCTTCGACGTCTGGGCGAAGGATTCGGGTTCCATCGCTGACTGGGACGCCCATGTATCGCCCAACCCCACGTACACCCTGCAGATCCCGAACACCTGCACCGCCGTGACCTGGAACGCGCCAAGCCCTGCTTCGCCCCAGGCGCCCGGTGCGACGGTGACGCTGGGCGGTACGGCCAGCGGGTGCTCGAACCCGGTTTACCAGTTCTGGGTCCAGCCGCCGGGGGGTGCGTGGACGATCCTTCAGGCCTACAGCGCGAGCTCAACCGCCACCTGGAACACCGCAGGCCAGCCGACCGGCACCTACGTGTTCGACATCTGGGCCAGGCAGTCCGGCTCGACCGCCAGCTGGGAGGCGCACATCTCGCCCAATCCGACCTACACGCTGCAGACCGGTGCGCCATGCTCGGCGGTCACTCTCGCGTTCAACCCGGTCTCACCCCAGACCGTCGGCACGGCTGTCACCCTGACCGGCGCCGCCACCGGATGCCCCAACCCCCAGTACGAGTTCTGGATCCAGCCGTCCGGCGGGTCGTGGTCGATCCTGCAGGGGTACGGCACGAGCGCGACCGCCACCTGGAACACCAGTGGCTCGGCCGGCGGAACGTACCTCTTTGACGTCTGGGTCAGACAGACCGGCTCGACAGTCGACTGGGAGTCGCACATCTCGCCCAACCCGACCTACACCCTCCAGGCTCCCGTCGTCTGCACCGCCGTGACGTGGAACGCGCCGAGCCCGGCTTCGCCGCAGGCGCCCGGCACCCAGGTCACCTTGAGCGCGACCGCGTCCGGATGCCCGAACCCCGTCTACCAGTTCTGGGTCCTGCCGCCAGGCGGCTCGTGGACGCTCGTGCAGGCCTACAGCCCCAGCTCGACCGCGACCTGGAGCACGACCGGGCTGCCGGCCGGCACCTACCAGTTCGACGCCTGGGCGAAGCAGTCCGGCTCTGGCGCCAGCTGGGAGGCGCACGTCTCGCCAAATCCGACGTACACGCTGCAGACCGGCGCAGCCTGCACCGGCGTGACGTGGAACGCACCGAGCCCGGCCTCACCGCAGGCGCCCGGCGCCCAGGTCACCCTGAGCGGTACGGCCGCCGGCTGCCCCAACCCGCAGTACCAGTTCTACATCCTGCCGCCGGGCGGGTCGTGGACGATCATGCAGGCGTACGGCTCCAGCGCCAGCGCCGTCTGGAACACGGGCGGCGCGGCGACCGGCACGTACCAGTTCGACATCTGGGTGAGGCAGAACGGCTCTACCGCCCAGTACGAGGCGCACGTCACACCCAGCCCGACCTACACGCTGCAGACCTGCACCGGGGTCACGGTGACGTTCGCCCCGGCTTCGCCACAGCACCCCGGGACATCGATCCAGCTGAACGCGGCCGCGACGGGCTGCGCGAACGCCCAGTACGAGTTCTGGATCCAGGCTCCAGGCGGTCAGTGGACGGTGCTCCAGGGCTACGGCTCGGCGTCGAGCTTCACCTGGAACACGACAGGGCTCGCGACCGGCACCTACCTGTTCGACGTGTGGGTGAGGCAGAACGGCTCGAGCGCGCAGTACGAGGCGCACATCTCGCCAAACCCGACCTACACGCTGAGCTGAACCGCGACGTCGTCGACGCTCGCGTAAGAATCCTGGGCGACGTCTCGAAACCTGAGCGTGAGCGTGTCGCCGCGACGCACCTCGAGCGGCAGGTAGATCCAGCCGGACGCGCGCTCGCCAGGTTCGAGGTCGCCCGGCAGGTGCGTCGACCGGGCGTAATCGGCGGTAACGCCGTCGGCGACCGGTGCGGGGTTCCACTCGGCTTCCTGCGGTCCGGCGTTGGTCGCGGTGATGTGCACCCAGGTCGCGTGATTGACCGGGTCGAGCGCCAGGCTGTCGATGCTGATCGAAAATGCGCCGTGCTGCGCGTTCGCCTGCGTCGTCACCAGCGTCACGTCCGACGGCGGGATGCCCGCCCCGACAGGTGATGCCTCGGCAGCGAGCCCGAGCGCGCCGGCGGCTAGGATTGCCGCCGCCCCCACCCCGTAGAGTCCTGCGAGCGAGCGCCACGCGAACGCACGCGCCAGCAACGCGGTCACACCCACTGCCGTGAGTGCGGCCACGGCGGGCAGCGCCGGATATTCGTAGCGGCCGGGCCCGGCGAACTGGAACGCCGCGGTGGCGGGCAAGAGCAGGGCGACAGCGAGCATCCCGGCGATCGCCGCGATTCCAACCAGCGCAGGGCCGCCCAGGTTCCACCGCT
>WNGQ01001117.1_pt1 | contig 29757 bp, 28 predicted proteins | sample 5407661 | NCBI WGS metagenome assembly WNGQ01 (sample SAMN13153382, study PRJNA577476) | soil metagenome | isolation source: 60 cm soil or saprolite under Garry oak tree replicate 2 | place: USA:California | collected 2016-06-15 | reverse complement strand
TTCCGCGGGTGGCCGGTCTGCGGGCGGGGCCGGTGCTGGCGGTGCCGGTCGTTCCGCGGGTGGCCGGTCTGCGGGCGGGGCCGGTGCTGGCGGTGCCGGTCGTTCCGCGGGTGGCCGGTCTGCGGGCGGGAAGGCCGGTGACGATGCGGCGGGCGCTGGCCGCGGCGTAGGCCCTCGCGGCCAGGGCAGTGTCCCTCGCCGGACTGGCGGCGGTTCAGGCGGCCGGCCCGGTTCAGGCGCGCGGAGCGGGGCTGGCGGGCGGAACGGCAGCCCGCGGCCCGGGGCCGGCCCGGGTCGCAGGCCCGCATTCAGGCCTGCGGGCCAAGGCTCACCAGGCTCGGCGCCGACGAGTCCCGCGTCAGCGAGAACGGAGCCATCGCCGGGACGCCGGCATGCTGGCGAAGGCTCGCTACCGGCCGTGCCGGCCGGCCTAACGGCCGATCAGCTGGATCCGTCCGCGCGGGCCGAGCTGCGTACGCTGCCCGCCGACCTGGCAGATGCCGTAGCACGGCAGCTGGTCGCAGCGGCCGTGGCGGAGGACCCGGACCGCGGTTACCTGCACGCGCAGGCCGCCCGGCGGCTCGCGGCACGCGTCGGCGTGGTCCGCGAGACCTGCGGGATCGCTGCCTACCGAGCCGGGGCCTGGGCGGACGCGCTGACCGAGCTGAGAGCCGCCCGGCGGCTGACCGGACGCAGCAGCTACCTGCCGATGATGGCGGACTGCGAGCGGGCGCTCGGCAGGCTCGACCGCGCGCTCGCGCTCGTCACCGGGCCGCAGGCGCGTGGCCTGGACCGGGCCACCGAGATCGAGCTGCGCATCGTGGAGTCCGGCATCCGGCGGGATCAGGGCCTGCCCCAGGCCGGCGTCGTCGCCTTGCAGGTGCCCGAGATCACCGACGGCAGGCCGCTCGCCGGGTCGGCCAGGCTGTTCTACGCCTACGCCGACGCGCTGCTGGATGCCGGGCGCGAGGACGAGGCCAGGGACTGGTTCGGCCGGGCGGCCGCAGCGGACACCGGCGACGAGACAGACGCGGCGGAGCGTTTCGAGGAACTCGACCCGTTCGAGTTCGCAGACCTCGGCGATCCCGGCGATCCCGGCGATGCCGTCGGCCTGGCCGGCCCTGGCCACCTAGCCGACGCGGCCGATCTCGGCGATGCGGAGGTGCTGGACGAGCATGGCGAACCGAAGGGGCCAGGCTAATTAGACGAACCCGGGACCGACGATTCCGCCGCCGGGTGAGCACAGATGAAGACACCCCTGCGCGCTACGAGGCGCTGCGGTTCCGGCAGGGCTCGGCTGTCGTGACGGCGGTGGCGCGCTTCGGCTTTCCTGGCGTGCCATCGTTCCGGGCTGTCGACGATCTGGAGCCCTACTTCGCCGGGTATACGCGCTTCGTGCTTAGCTGGCTCCGGTTCTGGGAGACCTGACCTTACGCCGGCCGCGCTGCGCGCGGTCAGGCCAGGATGACTGGCAGCGTCAGGAGCCGCCCTGGCTATCGAGCCAGCGGGCTATGCCGGCCACATTGGCTGCGGTGCTGCTGACCCGGTCGAACTTGGCGGCCAGGGCCGGATCGGACCCGTCGGCCAGCACGGCGTACCGCGCCCGCGTCCGCTCGGCCACCATCGCGGCGGCATGGTCGAGGTCGAGCCCAGCGCCCCTGGCCCGGCGGGTCTCATCGACCCACAGCCTGATCTCCTCGGCTGACCGCCCGAGGGTCTCCGCTACCGCGTCGACCGGCCCGTAGTGGCTGAACAGCAGCCGCGCGGGCCGCAGCGCAGCGAACGTGCGCAGCGACTCAAGCGCGGTGCCGGCGTCGAAGTCCGGCGGGGGAGTGGCGGGCCGCAGGTCGGCCGTTTCCTGGATGTAGACACCGGCCGCGTCGCCGACATAGAGGTCGCCGCTTACCGAGTCGACCAGGCCGATATGGTGCTTCGCGTGGCCAGGGGCATAGTGACTGTCCAGCCGCCTGCCGCCGCCAAGGTCGATCATCCCGGTGCCGTCTACCGCCCGGATCCGCCCGGCCGGGGTAGGCGCCAGCGCGCCGAACAGCTCGTCGAGCTCGTCACCGTAGACCATGCGGGCACTGGCCATCAGGCGAGACGGATCGACCAGGTGCCGCGCGCCCCGCTCGTGCACCACGATCTGCGCATGGGGGTACATCGCCGCGATATCGCCTACGCCGCCGGCATGATCGAGGTGAATGTGCGTGACCACGACCGTGGCCAGGTCCGCCGGGCCGATGCCCAGCCCTGCCAGCGCGTTCCTGACGATGGGCGCCGACGGCGCGGTGCCCGTCTCGACCAGGCAGGGCCGGTCCGCACGGATGAGGTAGCCGGCGGTGATCCCGTCGTACCCGGCCATCAGGGTGTCGATCTGGTACACCTGATGGCCAAGGTCGGTCACGGCGGCGGTCAAGTCATGATCGGGCTTAGCTCCGGGCACCCGCTGATTCTCTCAGACAGCCGCCTTTGTCCTCTCGCACGGCCGGATGCCATCTAACCTGAACGCGCGGCGGAATCCGTGGCTGCCGGGCCATGGGAGCTGAAGGGACAGGCGTGAGTGATATCACTGTGCGGCCGGAGGCCGGCGCGGCGCGCGGCGCCGCGGCCGTGCAGCGGGTCGGCCGGCGGTTGATCCCGCGTACCCCGGCCAGCGTCGTCATCACGGCCGCGACCGTGCTCGGGCTTGGCCTGCGGCTCTACCAGCTGGCCCGTCCTGGCCACCTGCTCGGGGCAACCGAGTATGACGACGGCGCCGACTTCGGCGGTGCGCTCCGGCTGGTAAGCGGCGCTATCCCGTACCGCGACTTCGTCACGGTGCAGCCGCCGGGGATCATCCTGCTGATGCTGCCGGCCGCGCTACTGTCCAAGCTGACCGGTGCTGCATGGGCAATGGCGGCGGCGCGGATCCTGACCGCGCTGGCCGGCGCCGCAAGCGCACTGCTCGGCGGGCTGCTCGTGCGACATCGGGGCGTGTTCCCCGCCATCGTGACCTGCGGGATCCTGGCGATCTATCCGGCCGCCGTGCAGTCCGCGCATACCGTGCTGCTTGAGCCCTGGCTGGTGCTCGGCTGCCTGGCCGGGGCGGTCGCCGTCTTTGATGGCGATCAGCTGGCCGCGGGCCGCAGGCTGGCCTGGGGCGGGGCGGCCCTCGGCTTCGCTGGAGCGATCAAGGTGTGGGCGATCATCCCGGTGGCTGTCATCCTTGCGCTCAGCCTGCGCAGGCCCAGGCGGGCTGCCCTGTTCATGGCCGGCGTGGCAGCCGGGTTCCTCGTCCCTGTGCTTCCATTCGCCGCCGCGGCGCCGAGGAGTCTGTTCGACGGCGTGATCGTCGCGCAGCTGACCAGGACCGATACTCGCGTTCCACTATGGTTCCGTATCCAGGAGATGACGGGACTTACGGCCGCGCATCCTTCCGATGGCACCCTCGCTGTTGCGGCCGTGATCGCCGCCGCGCTCATTGCCGGATTGTTCGCTGCTGCCTGGCTGGTGACCAGGCGCGGGCCGGCCGCGCTCGACTTGTTCGCCATCGCGGCGACTGTGCTCGTGGTGGCGGCCTTCCTGCTGCCGGACGATTTCTACTACCACTACGCGGGCTTCCTGGCGCCTTTCCTCGCGCTGTCGCTGGCACTGCCCGCCGGGCGCCTGCTCGGCGGCCCGCGGGTGGACCGGCTCCGGCGGCCGGATCGCGTCCGGTGGGCAGCGGCCGGGCTGGCCGGCCTGGTGATCGTCGCGCTGCCGCTCGCCGTGCCGTGGGCCGAGAACGCCCCGACGCCCGTCTACCCGACGGCCGCCGCGCAGCAGGTCATTCCGCCTCGGTCGTGCGTTCTGACCGACCAGGCATCACTCCTCATCGCCACCGACCGGTTCACCTCCGACGTGCCTGGCTGCTCGCTGATGGTGGACGCTACCGGGACTGACTATGTGCTCGGCCGCGGCCGGAACGGGCTCACGGCCGGCCGCGTTCCCGCGGTGGCCGCGGTCTGGCGGCAGGCGCTCGGCACCGCGCAGTATGTGTGGCTGACACCGTACAACGCCGTGCGGATCGCCTGGACGCCCGCGCTCGAGGCGTACTTCAACAGTCATTTCGTGCTGGTCCAGGGCCCGTGGGCGCCGCTGAGCCTGTACGCGAGAAAGGGCCTGCGCCAGCATTGACCCGGCCTGCCCGGGCTGACCTCGTCGCGGCGGGGTCAGCTGCCGAGATTCCGCTAATTCAGCCCTGAGCGAACGTACGGATCACCAGCCCGGTGCGCGGCTTAGGCCCGAAGGATGTCGATTTGCGCGGCACCCGCTCGCCGTTGGCAGCAATCGCGTAGACGTCGGCGGCGGCCAGCGCAGTGCAGATCACCGCGGTACCGCCCGGTGCCTGATCGGCCGCGCGGATTGCCGCCGCCGCGTCATGGTGCACGATCCGGACGCTCCGCTCGTCGTCGTGGATGCCCCAGACCCGCGTGATCAGCAGTTCCTGCAGAACCGATGCGGCCAGCCCGCGCCAGCGGGGCGAGCGGCCCGGCGGCATAGCTGCCTCGGCCTGGACCGGGTCGGGCTCGCTGAGCAGGTGCGCCTGGCTGCCGCCGGCCACCAGGAACGCCACGCCGCCGTGCCGGGCGGCCTGCGCGAGCGCGTCGAGCGCCGCTGGCACCTCGCGGGTGCCGCCGGGCAGCGGCCGGACACAGAATGCGCTCTTGGCGAGTTCTACCGCGGTGGCCGGCGGCAGCCGCGGGATGACCCGGTGAATCGGGCCGATCTGCGGCGGGTACGCGGCTGAATCGACCAGCAAGGCCAGGCCGTAGTCCCATGGCCCGTGCTGCTCGCCCGCCTCCCGGCGCCGTGCCTGGAGTTGCCGGTAGGCGGCGTACCTATGATGCCCGTCGGCGATCAGCGCCTGCCGCGGTGCCAGGTCAGCGGCCACGGCAGCGATTTCCGCTGGGTTGGTCACTGCCCACAGCCGGTGCCGGACTGCGTCTTTGGTCAGCGCCTCGACCAATGGCTTCCTGGTCGTCGCGACATCCTCCACCAGGCGGGTCGCCGCGCCGGGCCGGCTGCCGTCGTAGAGCAGGAAGATAGGCTCCAGGTTCGCCTGGGTGGCCTCCATCAGCTGGCGCCGGCCGCTGACCGGGCCGGGCATGACGTCCTCGTGCGGCAGCACGATCCCGGCTTCCGGCGGGATCAGCCGCAACGCCCCGATCAGGCCACGCTGCAGGACGCCGGACGGACGGCCGGCCCGGCCTGCAGGGCGCACGCCGCCCGCCGGGTCCGGCGCTGCCTGCTCGTACACGTAAAGCCCGGGAACCGCATCCGGCACCAGGATGCGGTCGTGCTGCCAGTCGCGCAGCGTTCTGGCGGCGTCCTGATAGATCTCCGCTGGATGTCCCGCCGCGCTGCGCGGCAGGATCAGGCGGACCACATTGTGCGGATCCGCGGCGATCAACTGGTCCTCGATGTCGTGCGCAATGACGTCGTACGGTGGAGAAGTGACCTCGGCTAGACCGCTCACCCGGCCCGCGGCATACCGGACCCCGCGAAACGGCGCCATCGCGAGGCCAGGACGTCGGTGTTCCGGCGGCAATCGCGTCTCAGGTGTCTCGTGGCCGGACGGAAGGATCTGCACATATGTCAGAAGGACCGCGCGGCGGCAAGGATTCCCGGCCGGACAAAGATACGCGCGCCCGCGGCCGCCAGGAGGCGGGCGCCCAGGGCGCGGCCGAGTCCGGGGCGGCGCCGGACGGGAGCGACACCTACGCCCTGTACCAGCGCGGCCTCGATCTGCTTGGCCGGGGCAGCGCCGCCGCCGCCGCCCAGTTGCTTGAGCGTGCCGCCGCGGCGGAGCCGGAGTCCCGCAGCGTGCTTGAGGCACTGGCCCGGGCGCAGTTCGGCGCGGGCAGGCACGCGGCCTCGGCCGGAAGCTTCCGGCAGATCGTCGAAGCGAGTCCCAGCGACGACTACGCGCAGTTCGGCCTGGGCCTCGCACTGGCCAGGGCAGGCGACCCGCGCGCGGCAGCCGAGCACCTAGCCCTGGCGGCGGCCATGCGGCCGGAACTGCGGCACTACACCGACGCGCTGCGCGATGTGCGCGCCACGCTCCGCTTCCGGTCGCGGAACGAGGGACAGGCCTGATGGCATCGGTATCCGCGACCGCGCCCGTGGCGCTGGCTCCGCGCGGCTGCGACCGTCCGCTCAGCGAGGCCTATGACGTCGCGCTCCTCGACCTGGATGGCGTCGTGTACGTCGGCAGCGCCGCTGTTCCCGGCGCGGCTGAGGCGCTGCGGGAGGCGGCGGCCCGGGGCATGCGGCATGCCTTCGTCACGAACAACGCGTCCCGCACGCCAGCCGCGATCGCGGCTCACCTGACCAGGCTCGGCGTGCCCGCCACCGCGGCCGACGTTGTCACCTCGGGCCAGGCCGCCGCGCGGCTGCTTGCCCGGCGGCTGCCACCCGGCGCGCGCGTCCTGGTCGTCGGCGGGAACGGTCTCCGGATCGCGCTGCGGGAACGTGGCCTGCGGCCGGTATCCGCATTCGCGGAACGGCCGGCCGCGGTGGTGCAGGGCTTCTCGCCGGATCTCAGCTACGCGCTGCTCGCCGAGGGCGCGCTGGCGGTGACCGGCGGCGCGCTGTTCGTCGCCGCGAACGCCGACGTCACCCTGCCGACCGCGCGCGGCGCCGAGATGGGCAACGGTTCGCTGGTGCAGGCGATCGCAGCCGCGACCGGACAGTCGCCGGTAGTGGCAGGAAAGCCGGAGCCGCCGCTGCACGCCGAGGCGGTAGGCCGGACGGGTGCCCGTCGGCCGCTGGTGATCGGTGACCGCCTGGACACCGATATCGAGGGCGCAGCCCGGGCCGGGGCCGACAGCCTGCTGGTATTCACCGGGGTGTCCAGGCCCGCAGACGTCTTGCTTGCGCCCCCCCGGCAGCGGCCCACCTACCTGGCGGCCGGCCTGGCCGGGCTGCTCAGGCCCCACCCGCAGGTGACGGCGGTGGACGGCGCGCAGCAGTGCGGCGGCTGGGCGGCGCGACTTGACGAGGACAGCCGGCGGCTGAGACTGACGGGCTCGGGCGCGCCAATGGACGGGCTCCGTGCGCTCTGCGCTGCGGCCTGGGCGTCGGGCAAGGTTTCGGCTGCCATGGCGGAGCCCGCGCTCGCGGAACTTGGCTTCGCCGACTGAAATCAGCCTCTGGTAGGAGCCGGATCAGCCAGCCGGCCGATGCGTCGCTAGCCCGTGCACGGCGAAACTGGCTGGGCCGGCCGGGCGTTCGCCCCGGCCACCAGGAAGGACGAGTTCATGATCGAGGCACGCGGCCTCACGAAAAGATACGGTGACACGCTGGCCGTCGACCACCTGTCGTTCAGCGTCGAGCCTGGCCGGATCACGGGCTTCCTCGGCCCGAACGGGGCGGGCAAGACGACTACGATGCGGCTGATTCTCGGGCTGGACCGGCCGACGGACGGCACGGTCACCGTCAATGGCAACGCGTTCGGGCAACTGGCCCGCCGCCGTTGCCTTGCTAGCCCGTGCCGTCCCTGCCGCCTGGACCGGGCTGGCAATGCGGGCACCAGAAGGTGACCCGTTCCCGGGGATCTCCGCGGTGCGCGGCCTGCCCCGCGGTGCGGACCGGAGTGCCGCACCGGCGGCAGGGCCGGCCTGGCCGCCGGTACACCCAGGTTTCCGCGCCTCGCTCCCGCCTGCCTGTAGTTACCTGGCCGGCCCGGTCCTTGTTCGCGTCAAGCAGCCGGCGGGCCAGGCTGACCAGCGCAGCCAGGTCGCCGCTGGCGCCGACTGGCTGCCACGGGCTGATCCCGCGCAGGAACAGCACCTCGCATTTATAAAGATTGCCGATGCCAGCCAGGTTCCGCTGGTCGAGCAGTGCATCGCCGACGGGCCGCTCCGGATCCTGCTGCAGGCGGCGGACTGCTTCTGCTGCATCCCAGTCCGGGCCGAGCAGATCGGGGCCCAGGTGACCGACCAGGCGGTCTTCCTGGCTCGTCGGCAGGATCTCCACCATCGACAGCAGGTAGCCCGTGGCCTGCCAGGTGTCGTTGCCGAGCACCAGCCTGACCCGGTGGTCCCGTGGCGGCGGCCGGCCGGCCGGGCGGATCCGCCACGAGCCGTCCATGCGCAGGTGCGAGTGCACGCTCTGGCCGTCGTCCAGGCGGATCAGCAGGTGCTTGCCACGCGATACCGCAGCCGTCACCAGGCGCCCGGTCAGGTCAGCGGCGGCGAACCGGGGCACGCGGAAATCGCTGCGGACCAGCACCCTGCCCGCCAGTGCGTCATTCAGCTGGCGTGCTGTCCGCCACACCACGTCGCCCTCGGGCATCTGCCCAGCATCGCACTGGCGGCCTGGGCGGCCCGCGGCTACTCCAGGCCGGATTCGCGCAGCGCTACCGATGAAGACGCCGGCCGCCCGGTGACGAAACGCAGTTGCCGGCGGCCATGCCATCGGGTTGCGCAGGCGTAGCAGGAGCAGGTTGCCTTCGGCTGCCCGCAGATCGGCCGTCGCCATGCCATCGGCTTGCGCGGGCGCAGCAGGCCGGACGGGCTGCGGTCGGCTGCCAGCTACCCGGCGCAGGGTTCGGCGGCCATGATGGCGGAACGCAGCGGCTATGACATCAGCTTCCGCAGGCGTAGCAGGTCGAACAGGTTGCCTTCGACTTTCAGCCGCCCGGTGAGCCATGCCCGGGCGAATGTGCCTGGGTCGCCGGCGATCGCCACCACGTCATCGCTGTTGGCGGTGAACCGGATCTGCGCGGTCTCATCCGCGGCGGTCACCTCCCTGACATCGTCGGCACCGTGCGACCCGAGCCTGGTCAGGAACGTCACACCCAGGTCGCTGACCCTGCAGCTCAGAGTCCGGTCGGCCAAGTGGGTCGCGCGGTCCGCGGGATTCATCTCCGAGATGCGGGCGGTAAGGCTCTGCAACGCCCTCCGGCATTCTTCCGCCGTCGCCATCATGGCCTCGCTTTCATCGTCATTGTCCATCTCCGGGCCCGTCCTGCCGCCGCCCTGGCCCGGCCGGGACGACGAGGTGCGCCGCTTCGTCGTTTCCGGACGGTAGCGTTCCAGGAGGAGCGGCGCACGCACTGGCACCGACAGCCGCCCGGGGAGCGTGATGGCTAATGCAGGAGGAGCAAGCGAGCCAGCAGCGGCCTGCCGCCGGCGAAGACAGTATGGACACGGATGAGGCGCAGCGGTGCCCTGCGACTGGTGAGACCAGGGTGGATGAGGCGCAGCGATGCCCTGCGACCGGTGATAGCAGGGTGGATGAGGCACTGGCAAGCCTCGACGAACTGGCCGGGCTGCCGGTGACCGAGCATCCGGCGGTCTTCGAGCAGGTGCACCGGCGGCTGCGCGAGGTGCTAGGCGAGCTGGACACCGAGGACAGCAGCGCAGGCTCTCCCGCCGGACCCGGAACCGCCGGACCTGCAGGACCCGCCGGAGCCGCCGGACCTGCAGGAGCCGCCGGACCCGCCGGACCCGCCGGACCTGCCGGACCTGCCGGATCTGCCGGATCTGCCGGAACCGCCGGAACCGCCGGAGCCGCTGGAGCTGCCGGACCTGCCGGACCTGCAGGAGCCGCCGGACCCGGCGTGCCCGGCTCTCCCGATCGGCCCGGCAAGGCCGCCGCGCAACGCCGGCCGGGGCGCTGAGCGGCTGCGGCTAGTCCATGAGCAGGAGGATGCGGCTCGACACCGAGCTTGTGCGCAGAGGACTCGCGCGGTCCCGTGAGCAGGCTGCCGACCTCATCGCGGCCGGCCGCGTGGCGGTGGCCGGGCAGACTGCCGCCAAGCCTGCCACCCAGGTCGGCAAGGATGCGGCGATCGCCGTCGCGGAACCGCGCGGAGCGCCGGACTACGCATCGCGCGGCGGCCGCAAGCTGGCAGCAGCGCTCTCGGCCTTCGCGGGCCTGGTGGTGGCCGGCCGCCGCTGCCTGGACGCCGGCGCCTCGACCGGCGGATTCACCGACGTGCTGCTGCGGGCCGGCGCCGCGCACGTGATCGCGGCCGATGTCGGGTACGGCCAGCTGGCCTGGCAGCTGCGCACCGACCCGCGGGTCACCGTGCTCGACCGCGTCAACGTCCGTCAGCTCACGCCCGGGCAGGTCGCCCCGGCCCCGGACGTGGTGACTGCGGACCTGTCGTTCATCTCGCTGACGCTTGTGCTGCCCGCGCTTGTTGCCTGCGCCGCCGCGGACGCCGACTTCGTGTTGCTGGTCAAGCCGCAGTTCGAGGTCGGCAAGGGCAACGTCGGAGCGGGCGGCGTGGTGCGGGACCAAGCCCAGCGGGCTGCTGCCGTCGCATCGGTGGCAGCCTCAGCGGCGGCGGCGGGCCTGGGCGTCCGCGGCATCGTGGCCAGCCCGCTGCCCGGCCCGTCCGGGAACGTGGAGTACTTCCTTTGGCTGCGCGGGGGAGCGCCGCCGCTCGATCCGGCGGCGCTGCAGCGGGCCGTCGAGGACGGGCCGCAGTGAGCCGGACAGCCCGGGGCGGCCGGGGCCCGGGCCGCCAGGATCCGGACGACGCGGAGGGAGTTCTGTGAGTCCACAGCGGACAGTGCTGCTGGTTGCGCACACGGGGCGCCCGGCGGCGGTGCATAGTGCCCGCCTGGTTCTTGACCGGCTGAGCGCGGCTGGCCTGGCGGTTCGGGTACTTGCCACCGAGGCGCCGGACCTGCGCTTTCCGGCCGCCCGGAAAATGCCGGCGTCGGCCGAGGCAGCGGCCGGCGCCGAGATGGTCATCGTGATCGGCGGGGACGGTACCCTGCTGCGAGCTGCCGAGCTTGCCCGGCCGGCCGGCGCGGCGGTGCTCGGCGTGAATCTCGGTCACGTGGGCTTCCTTGCCGAGGCGGATCCGGAGGATCTGTCCGACACCGTTGACCGCGTGGTGGCCCGCCGCTATGCCGTAGAGCGGCGGATGACCATCGACGTGACCGTCCGGCAGAACGGCAGCGTCACCGCTGAGACCTGGGCGCTGAACGAGGCCACCGTGGAGAAGGCCGCCAGGGAGCGGATGCTCGACATGGTGACCGAGGTGGACGGCCGTCCGCTGTCACGGTGGGGATGCGACGGAGTGGTGTTCGCGACTCCGACCGGATCCACGGCTTACGCGTTCTCGGCCGGCGGCCCCGTGGTCTGGCCGGAAGTCGAGGCGCTGCTGCTGGTGCCCATCAGCGCCCACGCGCTGTTCGCCGGACCGATGGTGGTCTCGCCGCGGTCGGTGCTCGCCGCCGAGGTGATCGGCGGCTCGAGCGCGTGGCCGCCGGAGGCCGCCGGGGACGGCCGAAGTGAGGCATCCGGCGCAGTTCTGTGGTGCGATGGGCGGCGTAAAGTCGACCTGCCACCGGGCGCGCGAGTCGAGGTCCGGCGCGGAGCAAGGCCGGTCCTGCTGGCCAGGCTCCGCGGCGCCGGCCTGGCCGGCGCGGCGCAAGACGGCGCGGCGCAAGACACTGCCGCGCAGGGCGGCACCGAGGTCGGCGCGCTGTTTACCGACCGGCTGGTCGCCAAGTTCGGGCTCCCAGTGAAAGGCTGGCGTGGCCAGGCCGATGCCCGGCGCGCGGTGGCCGCGGCCGGACAGCGAGAGGAGGGTCCGAGCGGCGATGCTTGAGGAAGTCCGTATCACCGGGCTCGGGGTGATTGACGATGCCATCCTCGAGCTGTCTCCGGGCTTCAACGTGGTGACCGGCGAGACCGGCGCGGGCAAGACCATGGTCGTCTCCGGTCTCGGCCTGCTGTTCGGCGGCCGGGCCGATCCGGCCAGGGTCAGGCCGGGCGCCGAGCGGGCCAGCGTGGACGGCCGCCTGCGGGTCGACCCGCGCGGCGCCGTGGCGCGGCAGGTCAATGAGGCAGGCGGCGATCTCGACGACGAGGGCGGCGCGCTGATCATCAGCCGCTCAGTGTCCGCAGAGGGCCGGTCGCGCGCCTACGCCGGCGGCCGGTCGGTGCCGGTATCGCTGCTCACTTACCTCGCCGACGACCTGGTGGCCGTGCACGGCCAGGCTGACCAGCAGCAACTGCTCAAGCCCGCCCGGCAGCGCGAGGCGCTGGACCGGTTCGCTGGCCCTGAGCACGCCGCGGTGCTGACCGACTACCAGCGCTGCTACCAGCGGCTCCGGGATATCCGCGGCGAGCTGGCCGAGCTGACATCCCAGGCCCGCGACCGGGCCAGGGAAGCCGAGGACCTGCGTCGCGGCCTGGCCGAGATCGAGCATGCCGAGCCGGCCAGCGGCGAGGATATCGACCTGCTGGCGGAAGACGAACGGCTCTCGCACGCGGACGCCCTGCACGCGGCGGCCACGGCGGCGCATGAGGCGCTGCAGTCCGACCCGTCCAGCGGGCTCTACGAGGCCCCCGACGCGCTGACGCTGCTGGCCGGCGCCCGGCAGGCGCTGGAGGCGGCGGCCCAGCACGATGCCGCACTTGCCGCCCTGGCCGCGCGCCTCTCCGAGGCTGCCTACCTGGTATCCGACGTCGCGGCCGAGCTCGCCTCCTACGCCCAGGCGGTGGAGGCTGACCCGGCCCGGCTGGCAATAGTGCAGGAGCGCCGCGCCGAGCTGGCCCGGCTGATCCGCGCCTACGGCTCGGCCGGCACCGCCTGCGGCACGGCCGACGACGCAGGCAGCGCTGCTGACGGCGGCCAGGGCGCGGCAGCCGGCGCCGGCCCGGATGGCGGCGGCATGCGGGGCCCGGTCGCCCAGCCTGCCGCAGGCGGTCGCGGCAGCATCGCCGCGGTGCTCTGCTGGGCCAAGCAGGCGGCCGCCCGGCTGGGCGAGCTCGACGGCGCTGATGACAAGATCGCCGGGCTGGCCGAGCAGGAGGCTGCGCTCGCCACGACGGTCGGCGCGCTGGCCGGGCAGCTCAGCGCCGGCCGGAAAAACGCCGCCAAGCGATTCGCCGCCGAGGTAACCGCGGAACTCGTCGCGCTGGCCATGCCGCACGCCAGGCTCACGGTCGCGGTAACCCCGCAGGACGAGTTCGGCCCGCACGGCCGCGACGAGGTCGAGATCAGGCTTGCGGCCCATCCCGGCGCGCCCGGGCTGCCGCTGCACAAGGGGGCATCCGGCGGCGAGATGTCCCGCGTCATGCTCGCGATTGAGGTCGTCTTCGCGGGCGCCGACCCGGTGCCGACGTTCGTGTTCGACGAGGTGGACGCCGGGGTGGGCGGGAAGGCGGCGGTCGAGGTCGGCCGCCGGCTCGCCCGGCTGGCCAGGCTGGCACAGGTCATCGTCGTGACCCACCTGCCGCAGGTCGCGGCATTCGCCGACACGCATCTCATGGTGGAGAAGGCCGACGACGGCTCGGTCACGAGCAGCGGGGTCAGCAGGCTGGATGATCAGGGCCGGATCCGGGAGCTGTCCCGGATGCTGGCGGGGCTTGAAGACTCCGAGTTCGGCCGGGCGCACGCCGAGGAATTGCTCGCCGCCGCGGCCGCCGAGCGCCGGCGGTAATGTCCCAGCAGGGGCGATAACGCCCAAGTGAAGGCTCGTGTGGCGTTCCCCGGCCCAGGGATCTGGCAAGATTGCCTTGCGATGAAGGTGATGTCTCGCAAACTACCCGGAGCCAGTCGGAGCAAGTCCCAGGACCTGCCCGGCATATCGGCGACGGCTCGCCTGGATCACCGGACCAAGAACCTGACCAAGCGTCTGCAGCCGGGGGACATCGCCATCATCGACCATGCCGACCTCGACCGGGTAAGCGCTGAGGCGCTGATCAGGCGCGGGGTCTGCGCTGTGGTGAACGCCGCGCTGAGCATCAGCGGCCGTTATCCGAATCTCGGCCCGCAGCTGCTGGTGGAGGCCGGCGTCCCGCTGGTGGACGAAGTCGGCCCCGAGGTCTTCGAGCGCGTGTCCGACGGCCAGCAAGTCCGGCTCGATGGCGAGACCCTGTACGCCGGCGACGAGGTCGTCGCGAAGGGCACTGTGCACGACGGCGAATCGGTCGCCGCGGCGATGGAAAACGCGAAGGCGGGCCTGGCGGACCAGCTCAAGGCGTTCGCGGCCAACACGATCGAGTACATCAGCCGCGATGCCGAGCTGCTCATTGACGGGATCCGGGTACCCGGCCTGCGGACGAGCCTGGAGGGCAGGCACGTCCTCGTGGTGGCGCGCGGCTACCGCCATCGCGATGACCTGCAGGCGCTCCGGGCCTACATCCGCGAGTTCAAGCCCGTCATGATGGCCGTGGACGGCGGCGCGAACGCGCTGCTTGAGGCCGGGTACAGGCCAAGCCTGATCGTGGGCGACATGGACTCGGTGTCCGACAAGGCGCTCGACTGCGGTGCCGAGCTTGTCGTGCACGCGTACCCGAACGGGGTCGCGCCCGGCCTGGCGCGGGTTCAGGATCTCGGCCTGGAGTCGGTGCTCTGTCCGGCCACGGGCACCAGCGAGGACCTTGCCGTGCTGCTCGCCGACGAGATGGGCGCCACCTTGATCGTGGTGGTCGGCATGCGGTTCTCGATGGCCGAGTTCCTCGACAAGGGCAGGTCCGGGATGGCGAGCGCGGTGCTCACGCGGATGAAGGTCGGCGACAAGATCGTCGATGCCAAGGGGGTCAGCAGGCTCTACCGGAGCCGGATCTCCGCCGGGGCGCTCATCGTGCTGGTACTCGCCGCGTCGGTTGCCCTGCTGGTCGCGCTCGCCTTCTCGCCGGTGAGCCCGGTGCTGTCCACGTTCCTCGCGGCGAAATGGAATGACCTCGCATACTGGCTGACCGGACTGTTCTAGTGATCGACTTCCGGTATCACCTCGTCTCCATCGTCGCCATCTTCCTCGCCCTGGCCATCGGGATCGTGTTCGGCGCCACGGCACTGCGCGGGGTCACGCTTCGCACGCTCCAGCACGAGGCCACCTCCCTGCACAACGAGGTCGGCGCCAAGAACGTGGCGAACCGCGCACTCAGTCAGCAGGTCGGTGCCGACGAGACGTTCGTCCAGGCTGCGGCGCCGCTGCTGCTCGCCCACCTGCTCGACGGCCAGAGCGTGGTGCTTGTCACCGCGCCCGGCGCGCAGCAGCAGGCAATCGGCGGCATCACCACCGCGGTACGCAGCGCGGGCGGCACCGTGACTGGCCAGGTCGCACTGCAGCAGCAGTTCTTCGACACCAGCGCGACCAACGAGAACAAGCTGATCGCCCTGGCGCAGCAGCTCGCGCCGCCAGGATTGGCCGGCCAGAGCACGCAGCAGGCCGCGGACCCGCAGCTGGCCGGCCAGCTCAGGGCCGCCAGCGTGCTGGCCGCCGCGATCGTGACCAAGGACGGCCCAGGCATCGGCGCCCAGCAGGCGCACGCGATACTGGCCGGCTTCGCGCAGGGCGGCTTCCTGCATGTCAGCAAGACCCCGCTGGTCCCGGCTACGCTCGCCGTCGTGGTCATCCCGGCCACCCCGCCGGCGGCCGGCGATTCCGATCCCGCTAATGTCGCGCTGATCTCCATGACTCAGCTGCTAGACGGAGCCTGCCGTGGTGCTGTCCTCGCCGGGTCCTACCCGGGCTCCGGGGCTGGCAGCGCGATCGACGAGCTGGCCAGCGGCAATACCGGAATCGAGGTGTCCAGCGTGGACAATGCCAATACCCCGCCCGGCCAGGTGATGGTTGTACAGGCACTGAGCCTGCTGCTGTCCGGGCACAAGCCCGCCAGCTACGGCGTAGCGTCGGGCACCGCGCCGAGCCCGGCGCCCACCCCGTCAGCCAGCCTGTCCCCGGCGTCGTCAAGCACTCGCGCGGCCAGCCATAACCATGCGGCCGCGAAGCACAATGCGCTCCCCACTCGCAGTGCGCTCCCCACGCACAGTGCGGCTGCCGTAGCGGGGGCAGGCCGGTGACCAGGGCGGCGGGCGCGGGCGGGCAGGCAGGCGGGCTGGCAGCCGCGGTCATCACCGGCGGGCTGGCCGGGGCGGCGGCCAGGGCTGCCTATGCCGGGCTCACCAGGCGGCCGCCGGGCGGGACGGCCACCTGGGCGCGGACGAATCACCGGGGCGAGCAGGTCACCCTGCTGGAGGGACCAGCGGTCGCCGCCGCCGCCGTCACGGCGGCCATGCTTGGGCCGGCCCTGCCGGCCCGCGGCCGGGCCGCCCTCGCCGTCGCGGGGACGGGCGCCGCGGCCTTCGGCTGCTATGACGACCTGGCCGGGAGCGGCAAGCGGCGCGGCTTCCGCGGGCATCTCGGCGCGCTGGCCCATGGCGAGCTGACCAGCGGCGCGGTGAAGATCGGCGGAATCGGCGCCACCGGGGCCGCGGCCGGCGCGCTGCTTGGCGGCTCCGCCGCCGACATCGTCATCAACGCGGGCCTGGCGGCGGGCGGCGCGAACCTGCTCAACCTGTTCGATCTGCGCCCGGGCCGGGCCATCAAGGTGACCCTCGCGTCCGCTGCGCTGCTCGCGGCCGGCTCCCGGGTAGCCGGGCCGGCCCGCTGCGCCGCCGCCGCTCCGGCTGGCGCGGCTCTCGCGCTGCTCCCCGATGACCTCGGCGAGCGCGCCATGCTGGGCGACGCGGGAGCGAACGCCCTCGGGGCGATGCTCGGCACGGCCGCGGCAGTCACGCTGCCGCGCAAGGCGCGGGTGGCGGCGCTGGCCGTCATCGTCGGGCTGACCGCGGCAAGCGAGGTAGTGAGCTTCACCAAGGTGATCGAGCGGACCCCGCCGCTACGCTGGCTGGACATGCTTGGCCGGCGCCCCGCGGCGACCGCCGCTAGGACCGGGCAGCCGGCCGCCGGCCAGGAAACCGGGAGTGCCGCGGACCGGAATGCGGCGGTGCGGGATGTGGCGGCTGGCGCGGATGGGGCTGGCGCGGCCGGCCAGGAACCGGCCAGCCCGGGGCCGGCCGGTGCTCGCGCTCAGCCCGGTCAAGCGGGTCCTGCGCCGGCGGCCGCCGCCGGCCCGTGACCGGCCCGGCCGCCCAGATAACCGAGCCAGGCGGCCCGCCGCGGGCGGCGCGGGGAATCGGCAGCGCTGCGGCGCTGATCGGCGGCCTTACGGTGCTCGCCCGGCTGGCCGGGCTAGGCCGCCAGGTCGTGTTCGCGCACACCGTCGGGAATGCCTGCCTTGGCACCGCCTACGCAACCGCCAACCAGGTGCCGAACATCATCTACGACATCGTCCTCGGCGGCGCGCTGACCGCCATCATGGTGCCGGTGCTGGCCCGCCCGGCGGAGCGGTCAGGTGTCAATCCGGCCGCGGCCAGCGAGGTCAGCCGGACCAGCGCCGCGCTGCTGACCTGGACAGTCGCCATCCTCGCTCCGGCCAGCGCGGTCCTCGCGGTCGCCGCTGGGCCGATCATCTCGCTGCTCATCCCGCCCGGCAGGTCGGGCTGCGCACAGGCCGGGATGGTCGGCGTCGGCGGACGGATGCTCGCCGTCTTCGCCCCGCAGATCCTGCTCTACGGCCTGGCCGTGGTGCTTTACGGCATCCTGCAGGCACACCGCAGGTTCACCGCCCCGGCGCTGGCCCCGGTGCTGTCCAGCCTGGTGGTCATCGCGGCGTACATCGCCTTCGTGCCGCTCGGCCACGGGCACACCACCGACCTGGCCGGACTGTCGACGGCGGCCGAGCTTACCCTGTCGGCCGGCACGACGGCAGGCGTCGCCACGCTGGTGATCACCGCGCTGGTGCCCGCCTGGCGGCTGCGGCTGCGGCTGCGGCCGGCCCTGCGCTTCCCGGCGGGCATCGCGCGCCGGGCGCGGGCGCTGGCAGCGGTCGGGATCGCCACCCTGCTCGCGCAGGACGCATCGGTCCTCGTGGTGACCTGGCTCGCTAACGGCCATGGCGCCCGCGGCGCCATCGTCCTTTACGGCTACGGCTGGCAGGTCTTCACCTCGGCCTATGCCGTGCTGGCGATCCCGATCGCGATCAGCGCCTTCCCGGTGCTCGCCGCCCGCGAGGGCAGCGCCTTCGACGACACCGCGGCCGGCTCCGCCCGCGCGGTCCTGCTGACGTCCTGCCTGGGGGCGGCGCTGCTGGCCGGCGCCGCCGTGCCGGCGGCCCGAATTTTCGCGTCGTACCCGGCCCAGGTGAACCAGCTTGCCCTTGCCTTCGCGGCGTTCGCCCCCGGGCTGATCGGCTACGGCCTGGTCGCCTGCCTGTCCAGGGTGCTGCTGGCCGATGGGCGCAACCGGGTGGCCGCGACGGCCGTTTCGGCAGGCTGGCTGCTGGTGATAGCCGCCGATGTGGCCTCGGTCAGGCTGGTCTCGCCCCGCTGGGTCGTGCCAGTGCTCGGCCTGGGCAACACCGTGGGCCTGACGGTGTCCGGCATCGCCCTGCTGGCTGCCGTCCGGTCGGCCAGGGGCGCGGCGGCCCTGCATGGCATGGTCCGGGCCGGCACGGCCGGCCTGGCGGCGGCGTTGGCCGGCGCGGCGGCTGGCGCCGCGCTTTCTGCTGCCGTGCCGGCCACCGGAGTGCTCAGGAACGGGCTGCTCGCCGTGGCCGCCTGCGCAGGCACCGCCCTCGCGTTCGGGGCTGTCGGCTACGGGCTCGATGGCGGTGACCTGCGAGTCGCCGCGGCAAGGCTCGCCAGGCGGGCGCGGTCATGACGGCCCTGCGGATCGCCTGCGTCTTCGGCACCGCCGCCGCCGGGACCGGCGTGCACGTGGCGATGCTCGCGGAAGGCTGCGCGGCGCGCGGCATGACCGTCACCGCCTTCGGTCCCGAGGAAACCTGGCGCCGGTTCTTCCGCGGTGCCGCAGGTGATCAGGGCGGGGTCAGGTTCACTGCGGTGGACATCGCCGAACGGCCACGGCCGGCCGCGGACGCCGCGACGGTCCTGCGGTTGCGCAGGCTGCTGGCGACGGTGGCGCCCGATGTCGTGCACGCGCACGGGATGCGGGCCGGCGCGGTCGCCGCGGCCGCGCTGACGCGCTGGCCTCGCCCGGGTCCTGCGCTCGTCGTCACGGTGCACAACGCCGCGCCGGATGGCGGGCCGGCTCGCGCTGTCTACGCAGGGCTCGAGCGGGTCATCGCCCGGCGCGCCGATGCCGTGCTCTGCGCTTCCGGTGACCTGGCGCTGCGGATGCGCCGGCTCGGCGTGCGGGACGTTGAGCAGGCCGTCGTCCCGGCGCCCGCGGCCGGGCAGCCGACGGCCGAGGCCGCGGCGAAGGCGCGCGCGGCCATCGGGGCAGCCGGACGGCCGATGATCCTGGCCGTCGGCAGGCTCGCCGCGCAGAAGGGATACGGCGTGCTGCTCGACGCGGCGGCCGCCTGGCGGGACATGGAACCGCCCCCGCTGCTGGTGATCGTGGGGGAGGGGCCGCTGGCCGGCCAGCTTGGCGAGACCGCGCGGCAATCCGGGCTTGACGTGGCATTCCCTGGGCGCCGCGACGACGTGCCCACGCTGATGGCGGCCGCTGACGTCTTCGTGATGCCGAGCGTGTGGGAGGCGCGGGCACTGGTCATCCAGGAGGCGCTGCGGGCCGGCCTGCCGGTGGTGGCCTCGCGGGTCGGCGGAATCCCGGACCTGACCGGGGAGGACGCGGCGCTGCTCGTACCGCCCAGGGACAGCGGCCAGCTGGCCGCCGCGGTGCTTTCCGTGCTCCAGGACGCGGACCTGGCGCGCAGGCTGAGCGCGGCCGCCCTGGAACGCGCCCGCGCACTTCCGTCCGAAGCCGACGCCCTTGACGCGGCTGTCGCCGTGTACCGGCGACTGGCGGCCTGCCGCGGCCTGCCGGGATGAAATTGCCACGGTGCCGGCCCGCGCCGGGCCGTCGGCGGCGGCGCCGCGGCGGCGCCCCGGCGGCTGGCGGCACGGCAGGCCGGAGGGGACAGCAGCTTTTCGCAATATGCAGAAGACAACGTGCAAAAGACAATTTTCACGACACACTGTAGCGTTTTGGTAACAACAGTATATTTTGGCTGAATTACCTGGTCAGATTGTGCTGGGCTGGCCGATTGAGGCCGCGTTTATCCCTGCGTGCGGCCTCTTGGGGGGTTAGAGCGTGGCCCAGTCCAGCCGTGCCCAGCCGCCGGGATGGTGGGCGGGCAGTGACGAGGACTCGGAGCCTGCCAGCGATGAGCCGGACAGCCCGGCCGAGCCGTCCTGGGCGACGGTGGTTGCCACCACGCTCCGGCTGTGGCTGGAGCGCCGTGGGCTGCGCCAGCCGGCCACCGCAGCCGCCGGATCCCGGCCGCGGTGGCGCAGGCTGGGCCTGCTCGGGCTGGTGCTCGTCGTGTTCGCCGCGGGCACGCTGACGGTCGCGCTGATCCGGCACGCGTCCAGGGCGGCCAGTTCCAGTCCCAGCGCGGCGGAGGCCAGCCGCGGAAGCCTCCGGGCCGCCGCGGTCCGCCGCGACGCGGCGGCCTGGGTCGCAGCGCAAGTCAGCCGGGCAGCGATCGTGGCCTGCGATCCGGTCATGTGCGCGGCTCTGCAGGCACACGGCTTCCCGGCCGGGAGCCTGCTGATACTGGGCTCATCGGCTGCCGATCCGCTCGGCTCTGCCGTCGTGGTGGCGACTGCCGCCGTACGCAGCCAGCTCGGCAGCCGCCTGACCAGCGAGTACGCTCCAGACACGCTGGCCAGCTTCGGCTCGGGAACTGCCCGGGTGGAGGTTATGGTGACCGCCGCGGATGGTGCCGCGGCCTACCAGCGCGCGCTGACCGCCGACCTGCAGGCCCGCCGGGCGACCGGCACGCAACTGCTGGGCAATGCGCACATCGAGGTGGCGGGCACGGCCCGGTCGGAGCTTGCGGCCGGCCGGGTCGACGCGCGGCTGCTGATCACCCTGGCGGCACTGGCCGCGCAGGATCAGGTGCGCATCGTGGCTTTCCCCGGCAGCGGCCATGGCGCCAGCCCAGGCGTCCCGCTGCGCATCGCCGAGCTAACCAGCCCGCCAGCCGTGGCAGGCAGCGCGTACCTGCGGTCCGTGCGCGCCTTCCTGAGCGCGCAGCGCGCCCCTTATCTCGCCTCAAGCATGTCGATAGTGAGGCTGGCCAGCGGCAGGAACGTGCTGCGCGTTGGGTTCGCCGCACCGAGCCCGCTCGGGCTGCTTGGCGCCCGGGCGGCCGCGGTGCGGCAGAAGGCGCACCGGAAGCAGCCGGCGCGCCAGCAGTAGTCGTCCCGCGACAGGCACTCGGGATATAGCAACTGACCGGCCGCCCTGGCCGTCAGGGGAGGGAACGAGGAACCATGGGGCTTTTCGCTAGATTTGCCCGGCCGGCCAGGCTGGCCGCGGTCATCGGGCTGGCATTCGGCCTGGTCGGCCTGGTCGGCCCGGCCGCGTCCGCATCGCCTGCCGCGCCCGCGCACGCGCACGAGGGCTGGCTGCGGCTCGCGCACCTGTCGCCGAACACGCCGGCGGTGGACGTCTACCTGTACTCGTTCGGCGACCCCAGTGCCAAGATCGTGCTGAAGCACGTCACCTACGGCACCGTGTCCGGCTACCAGGCGGTCCCGACCGGCGAGTACACGGTCGCGATGCGCGGGGCCGGCGCGCCCGCCGGCTCCAAGCCGGTGCTGTCCACCACCGTGAACGTGGCGACCGGAAAGACGTACACCGTGGCGGGCATGGGGCCCGCTTCCGGGCTGCGGCTGCAGATACTCAGGGACGAGCTGACCGCGCCGCGCGGCAAGGCGCTGGTCCGGGTGATCCAGGCGTCGCTGCAGCAGCACAAGGTCACGGTGCGCACCGGCAGCAATGTGCTGGTGCGAAATCTGGCCTTCGCCGCCGTCACCTCCTACCGGACGGTGTCAGCGGGCACCTGGAACGTCCGCGCATCCGGCCAGAGCAGTAACGCCACCGCGAGCATCAGGCTCGCGGCCGGCACCATCCACACCCTGGTGATCCTCGATGACCATAGTCACCTCGCGCTTGACAACCTGGTCGACGCGGCGGGCAGCCGGGTGCTTCCGGCCGGGGCCGTGTCCAGCGGCTTCGGCGGCACCGCGCCGGTGCCCGGCTCATCACTGCTGCCGTGGCTGGTCACCGTGGCAGCCGGGCTGCTTGCTACCGTGGCCGGGATCGCTAGGCTGCGGAAGTCCCGTACCACCCAGCGCATGAGGTGAGATGACGAAGCCGGCCGGCCGGCACGCTACGGCTGCGAGCCGCGCCGCCGCCGCGCCGCCGCGGCGACGGCACCGCCGGCTGCGCCCCGTTAGTAAGCGAGGCGCAGTCGCGGTGCTGCTCTGCGGGCTGCTCGCGGTCGGTACCGGTGCGTGCGGACTGGCCATCGCCAGCAGTTCCGGCCACGGAGCCCGGCCGGCCGGCAAGCCAAAGCTGATCCCGGTTCCGCGCGGTCAAGCGGCGCCGGTGCCGCAGCCATCCGACGGCGAGCGGGTGGCCAGGCCGGCCAGCCTGATCATTCCGGTGATCGGGGTCCGGACCAGGCTGATCAAGCTCGGCGTCACGTCATCGGGTGCCCTGCAGGTGCCGGCCAGCACCGCGGTGGCCGGCTGGTACACGTTCAGCCCGCGGCCGGGCGCGATCGGCTCCTCGATCATCGCCGGCCACATCGACTCGCTGCGCGGCCCCGGGGTCTTCTACCGGCTGCGGATGATGCAGCCGGGCGACCGGGTTTATGTCCGGCGGGCGAACGGCTCGCTCGCGGTCTTCCTGGTGACCGCGAAGCACATGTACCCGAAGGCGCATTTCCCGACCGCGGACGTGTACGGGCCGGCGCCGACGCCGCAGCTGCGCCTGATCACCTGCGGCGGCACGTTCGACCCGGCCACCGGCCATTACCGCGGCAACGTCATCATCTTCGCGACGCTGGTCAAGTGATCCCGGGCCGGCCGGAGCGGGCCGGGGCACTGCTGATCGCGGTCATTGACTACGCGCGTGCGGCTCGTAATCCAGCTATGACCTCGGCTCCCGGCTGAACCGGCCGAGCCCGAACCGCTCCGCCGGGAAGCCGGCCTGCTCGCCGATGGCCAGGCTGGCCAGCCAGCCGCCGAGCAGCGGCCCGAACTTGAAGCCGTGCCCCGAGGTCCCGCTGCCGATCACTACCCGCCCGGCTCGGTCCAGGACGAAGCCCTCGTCCGGGGTGTTGTCGTAGATGCAGCGCTCGGCCCGTACCGGCTGCGGCGCGAAGCCAGGCAGGTGCCGGGCGGCAAGTTCCGCGAGCCGGCTCATCAGCCCGGCATCCTGGCCACGGTCCTGACTGTCCGGATCGGCGGCGGGCCCGCTGCGGTGCAGCCCGATCTTGTACAGCGGCGAGCCGGGCACCGGCAGGCCATAGGGCATCGGGGCGGAATGGCAGATGAAGATCGGCATTTCCGGCGGCGGATCGCCGGCCGGCCCGAGGTAGCCGACCTGCTCAAGGGTGGGCGCCGAGGGCACCGTGAGGCCGGCCGGCCCGAGCAGCCGCGCCGTCCACGGGCCCGCGCAGACGATGACCTGACGCGCGGTGAGCGCGGTGCCGTCGGCTGCGTGCAGCGTTACCTGGCGGCCGTCATCCACGATGGCCGTCACCCGGACGCCGGCCCGGACCGGGGGCCCGGTGGCGGCGAGCGCGCGCAGTGCCTGGTCGGCGGCGATCACGCAGGACTCCGGCTCGAGCAGGGCCGGCCCGCCGGTCCTGATCCCAGGGAACCTGGCCGCCGCCTGCCGCTGCGTCAGCAGCTCGGCGGGGGCTCCGGCGCGGCGCATCCCGTCCAGGACCGCCGGCAGCCCGGGACCGAAGGTCAGCTGCGGGGCAGGGCGAAGGATCTGCCTGCCGGACGCGCACTCAAGATCACGCCATCGTGACCTTGCCTGCCGGGCCATCGCGACGTAGCCGGGGTCGTCATAGCCGAGCCGGAAAATCCGGCAGCTGCCGTGCGAGCCCGCGCCCGCGTGGCCAATCTCGGCCTGCTCCAGGATGACCACGTCGCGGCCTCGGCCGGCTAGCGCCCGCCCGGCGGCCAGGCCGAGCAGGCCGGCCCCGACCACGATGAACTCGTGATCGGGCGCCATCACCAGCCCCGGGCGCGCCATTCGGGTACGTGCGGCCGCTCGGCGCCGATGGTGGTGTCCGCGCCGTGCCCCGGGTACACCCAGGTGCCATCCGGCAGCTCGCCGAAGATCCGGTCCTCCAGGTCGGTGATGAGCTGGCCGAACCGCCGCGGGTCGCCTTGCGTATTGCCGGGCCCGCCGGGGAACAGCGAGTCGCCGCTGAACAGGTGCGGCTGGCCTGCCAGCCCGCCGTCCGCGGCATAGCAGAGCGCGATGCTGCCGGGAGTGTGGCCGCGCAGGTGGATGACGGACAGCCGGCAGTCGCCGACGGCGATCGTGTCGCCGTGGCTGACGAGCCTGTCGGCTGGCACCGGGATGGCCGGCGCGTCGTCCGGGTGGGCGACCGTCACCGCGCCGGTGGCCCGCTGCACCTCGGCGAGGGCGGCCCAGTGGTCCCCGTGCTGGTGGGTGGTGACGATCGTGGCGAGCGGGGTCTCGCCGATCAGGCCGAGCAGCGTGCCCGCGTCATTGGCCGCGTCGATCAGCAGCAGCTCGCCGGTGCTGGTGCAGCGCAGCAGGTAGGCATTGTTGTCCATCGGGCCGACGGCCACCTTGGTGATGGTGAGCCCGGGCAGCTCCCTGGTCTCGGCGGGCCCGCCGACGCTGACGTCTCCGGTGTAGCTCATGCGCTCCTCATCTCCGTGCGGTTCGGCATCTCCCGTGCAGTTCGGCCCCGGTCCCGCCTGGCCGCCGGGCCTGCTGAATTACTACCATGCGGGCATCTCGGGCAGCGGCCCAGGCGGGTCCTTGGCCAGGCCCCCGCCGTCGCTGCGCCGGTCCGCGCCCAGATGAGCAGGTTACGCAGCCCGTCCGCATTGCGGGCAATGTGCGTGCGGACATGACCGCGGCTCCAGCCGGGCAGCGGCGACGGCTCCCGCGCCTGGCCGCCGGTGAGCCCTTCCGCGGTGGCCAGTAGCCGGTCCGTCGCGTCAGCCAGCTTGCGTTGCAGCTCGGCGGGATCGTTCACCCGTGGCGCTCCCATCCTTCGTTGGCCCGGGTCATCATCCTCGGCTACGGCCTGACCGGCCGGAACCCCGGCACGCGGGAATGCGGCTGGCGGCGGGAGCGTTGGCAGGGCAGCGGGGCGCGCCGCCGCCGGGGCCAGCCAGCGGCCAGCGCCCGCGCCGAAGCCCGGCGTTTTGTCAGACCCCCTGGATACGATGGGGCGTCCCCTGTCTCTCGGGGATCTGGCTCGCCTGACCCTGGAGAACTGCCCTGCCCGACCCCGGAGAACTGAGCGGAATTGGCTGATCGCCTCGTTGTTCGCGGTGCCCGCGAGCACAACCTCAAGGACGTCTCGCTCGACCTGCCCAGGAACGCGATGATCGTCTTCACCGGGCTGTCCGGGTCGGGCAAGTCGAGCCTCGCCTTCGACACGATCTTCGCTGAGGGCCAGCGGCGCTATGTCGAGTCGCTGTCCGCCTACGCCAGGCAGTTCCTCGGCCAGATGGACAAGCCGGATGTCGACTTCATCGACGGGCTCTCCCCGGCGGTCTCGATCGACCAGAAGGCGGCCGGCCGGAACCCGCGTTCTACCGTCGGCACGATCACCGAGGTGTACGACTACCTGCGGCTGCTGTACGCCCGGGTGGGCAAGCCGCACTGCCCGATCTGCGGCAGGCCGATCGCCAGGCAGAGCCCGCAGCAGATCGTCGACCGGGTGCTCGAGCTGGACGAGGGCACCAGGTTCCAGGTGCTCGCCCCGGTCGTCCGCGGCCGCAAGGGGGAGTACGGCGAGCTGCTGCGCGAGCTCCAGGCCAAGGGCTACTCCAGGGCCAGGGTGGACGGCGTCGTCATCCGGCTCGACAGTGCTAGCTCAGGCGGGGCTAGCTCAGGCGGGGCTAGCTCAGGCGGGGCTGGCTCAGGCGGGGCTGGCGCCGGCGGGGCTGGCGCCGGCGGCCTGCCGGCCCTGAAGAAATACGAGAAACACGATATCGAGGTGGTCGTCGACCGGCTGGACGTCAAGGCGTCCGCCCGGCGGCGGCTCACCGACTCGGTGGAGACCTCGCTCGCGCTGTCCGGCGGGATCGTGGTGCTCGACTTCGTGGACCTGCCGGACGACGACCCGCATCGCGAGCGGATGTACTCCGAGCACCTGGCCTGCCTCTACGACGACCTGTCGTTCGAGGAGCTTGAGCCGCGGTCGTTCTCGTTCAACTCGCCGTGGGGCGCCTGCCCGTCCTGCACCGGGCTGGGCACCCGGATGGAGGTCGATCCCGAGCTGGTCGTCTCCGACACCTCGAAAACCCTGGCCGGCGGCGCGATCGGCCCGTGGAGCGGCGGGCACGTCAGCGACTACTTCATCCGGCTGATCGAGGCGCTCGGCGAGTCCGTCGGCTTCGACATCGACACGCCATGGCGCAGGCTGCCGGCCGCCGCGCAGCGCGCCCTGCTGCACGGCTATGACAAGCAGGTGCACGTCAGGTACAAGAACAGGTACGGCAGGGAGCGGTCGTACTACACCAGCTTCGAGGGCGCGATTCCCTATATCGAACGCCGGCACGCCGAGGCGGAGAGCGACTCAAGCCGGGAACGGTTCGCCGGGTTCATGCGCGAGGTGCCCTGCCCGACCTGCCACGGATCGCGGCTGAAGCCGATCGCGCTGGCAGTGAAGGTGGACGGCCGGTCCATCTCGGACTACTGCGCGCTGCCGATCGGCGAGCTGGCCAAGCTGCTGCTCGGCCTGGAGCTGTCCGAGCGGGATCAGTACATCGCCGGCCGGATCCTGAAGGAGGTCAACGCCAGGCTCGGCTTCCTGCTCGACGTCGGGCTCGACTACCTTTCGCTGGACCGCGCATCCGCGACGCTGGCCGGCGGCGAGGCGCAGCGGATCCGGCTGGCCACCCAGATCGGCTCGGGCCTGGTCGGCGTGCTCTATGTGCTGGACGAGCCGTCGATCGGCCTGCATCAGCGGGACAATCACCGGCTGCTCGAGACGCTGCTGCGGCTTCGTGACCTCGGCAACACGCTGATCGTCGTCGAGCACGACGAGGACACCATCAGGGCGGCCGACTGGGTGGTCGACATCGGCCCGCGGGCTGGCGAGCACGGGGGCCAGATCGTGGTCTCCGGGACGCTGGCCGACCTGCTCGACAGCGAGGAGTCGGTGACCGGCGCCTACCTGACCGGCCGGGAGGCGATCCCGCTGCCCGCCGTCCGGCGGAAGCGCGCCCGCGGCCGGGAGGTGGCGGTCAAGGGCGCCAGCGAGCACAACCTGCGCGGCGTGGACGTGGCCTTCCCGCTCGGCTGCCTGATCGCGGTCACCGGCGTGTCGGGCTCGGGTAAGTCAACCCTGGTCAATGACATCCTGTACAGCGCGCTTGCGAAGGAACTGCACGGCGCGAGGACAGTGCCGGGGCGGCACGTCAGGGTCACCGGCACGCAGTTCCTTGACAAGGTGGTGCATGTCGACCAGGGCCCGATCGGCCGGACCCCGCGGTCCAACCCGGCCACCTACACCGGCGTGTTCGACCACGTCAGGAAGCTCTTCGCGGCCACCACCGAGGCCAAGATCCGCGGCTACCAGCCGGGCAGGTTCTCGTTCAACGTCAAGGGCGGCCGGTGCGAGGCGTGCGCAGGCGACGGCACGATCAAGATCGAGATGCAGTTCCTGCCGGACGTCTACGTGCCGTGCGAGGTCTGTCACGGCGCCCGGTACAACACCGACACGCTGCAGGTCCATTACAAGGGCAAGACCATCGCCGACGTGCTGCAGATGCCGATCGAGGAGGCGGGTCAAGCTCGCCTCCGAGCTGCAGCGCCGCTCCACCGGGCGCACCATCTACGTGCTGGACGAGCCAACCACGGGCCTGCATTTCGACGACATCAGAAAGCTGCTCGGGGTACTCGGCAGGCTCGTCGACGGCGGCAATACGGTGATCGTGATCGAGCACAACCTGGACGTGATCAAGACCGCCGACTGGGTGATCGACCTGGGCCCTGAGGGCGGCTCGCGCGGCGGCAGCGTGATCGCGACCGGCACCCCCGAGCAGCTCGCGATGGCCGAGGACAGCTACACCGGCCAGTTCCTGAAGAAGCTGCTGAACAGGTAGCCATTGGCGCCGGGAGGTGACTGTCGGCGGCAGGCTCGGCAGGCACATTCTTTACGGATTTTCCGTTGGCCGGCCGGCAGATCGGCAGCGGCTGCCGTCCCCCGCTGAGGCCAGGAACGTACGCTGCGAGCGTGCAGATCAGCACCGGATCCGGGGTGGCCCTGGCCGACCTCAGCGAACCCGCCAGGCCGGCCGGCCAGGCCGGCCCGGCTGGTCCCGGCTTCCTGCTCGTGCTCACGCACGGCGCCAGCGGGGGAGTGGGCACACCCGATCTGCTCGCTGTCCGCGACACGGCGGCCCAGCTCGGCGGCACGGTGGCGCTGGTCACCCAGCCGTACCGGGTGCGCGGCGCGCGGGCGCCCGGCGCCCCGGAGCGGCAGGACGCGGCCTGGCTGGAGATCATCGAGGTGCTCAGGGCCGGATTCCCGGGGATTCCGCTGGTTCAGGGCGGCCGGAGCAACGGCGCGCGGGTGGCCTGCCGGACCGCCCGCGCGGCAGCCGCCCGCGCCGTCCTGGCGCTGGCATTCCCGCTGCACCCGCCCGGCCGCCCGGAGCGTTCCCGGGCAGCGGAGCTGCGTGCCGCGGGCGCCGAAGTCCTCGCGGTCAGCGGCGACAGGGACCCGTTCGGGGTGCCTGCCAGCGCCGACGCCAGCAAGGTCGTGATACTGCCCGGCGAGACGCACGCGCTGTCGCGCAATCCGGCTGCCGTGGCAGGCCCGGTGCGCTCGTGGCTGCGCGAGATCCTGGCGCTGTAACGCCCGGCGCTGCGGCGCCGCGAAGTTGCGGCCATCGCGCCGCTGGCCCCATGGCTGCCCCGGCCCCGTGCTTACCCCCGGCCCCGTGCCTGCCCGCTGCCCCCGGCCCGTCCCCGTCCCCGTCCCCGTGGAACGGAGCGCTAGGCCGCCGGTGAGCTGCGGCGCTCGTCCGGCGGCCGCGGCGCGAGCGCCGGCTGGATCAGGTCAGTTGGCCGGTGCGGCGCGATGGTGTCCCCATCGGGGAGCAGCTCACCAGTGTCCTCAAAGACGACAATGCCGTTGCAGAGCAGGCTCCAGCCCTGCTCCGGATGGCTGATGAGCGTTCGGGCCGCCTCACGGTCCGGAGCTCTCGCATCCGGGCAGGACGGCGTATGCGGGCACATTGCGTGCCTCCTGGTCATTCCTCGTTGTGGTCTTGATCACATAATACTGTGCCAGCTAAGCCCCGGCTCCGGCATAGCGCATCGTGACGGTTCTGGGACTAGTCCTTTGTAGCTTCCATTGGAGTACTTTCTGACACTGAATTACTACCCGTAGTTAGTGACCGTCATAACGTATCCTCCACGCGGATCACGGCCAGGGCGGCACGACACGCCGGCTCCAGGCGGAATGCCGGATACCGGAACGGCAGATCCCGTGCTCAGGCGGCCTGCGAACGGGGGACCGGCGGAATGCCGGTGAGCCGGTGGCTCTCCCGCAGGGTCAGCAGTCGCTCGGCCTCATCCGTCCAGTCATGCACGGCCCGCGTGGCCTTGGCCTTGCGCCGGACGATCCGGTCATCGTAGCCGCGCGGGCCGATCTCGGCACGCTCGGCAGCGTAGGCGGCCCGCATGACGGCCGTCAGTGCCGCGTCCAGGTCGAGGGCGAGCAAATGCTGCTCAGGCAGCGGTGCGTTCGTGGCCTGGGCGCGGCGGAACCGGAGTTCGGCTACCCGGGCGGCATCGAGCAGCTCGCTGAATCTGGCCGCGAGCGCGACGTCCGCGGCGCAGCGCGTGATGGCTTGCTCGCTGGCCTGCTTCCTGCCCCTGATCACACAGGCCAGCCTAGCGAACAACC
>WNGQ01002599.1_pt1 | contig 29777 bp, 32 predicted proteins | sample 5407661 | NCBI WGS metagenome assembly WNGQ01 (sample SAMN13153382, study PRJNA577476) | soil metagenome | isolation source: 60 cm soil or saprolite under Garry oak tree replicate 2 | place: USA:California | collected 2016-06-15 | reverse complement strand
TGATGGCGGCGTTGAGGGAATCCGCCTTGCCGCCGTTCTCCTTGTCGATGACCAGCAGGCGCGTGCGGGTGCGCGAGCGGTACAGAGCCCGGAGCGGCTTGGTGGCGATCGTTTCCGGATAGGTGCGCGGCACCTCGTAGAGGTCGAACGCGTGCCGCAGGCGCTCCAACGTATCGTCCTTGGAGCCGTCGTTCACCACGATGATCTCGAAGTTGCGGTACTCGAGCGTCAGGATGGCGGTGAGGCTCGCCTCGATGGTGGCGCTCTCGTTGTGGGCCGGGACGAGGATGGTGATCGGGGGCAAGGCGTCGCTCTGCATGAGCCGCTGAAAGTCCTCGTCCTCCGCCAGCCGGGTCTGCTCCCAGATCTCGGGGATCGAGAGCACGAGCAGCAGCGCGTAGAAGGAATTCAACACCAGGAAGTAGAGCAGGATCGCGAGGTCGCCCCCGTGAATGACGGAGCTCACGCGGCGTATTCCGCCAGCGCCTGCGGGGTGAGGCCGAGGACGAGCCGCGCCATGTCGCGGCTGGGTTGGTGCGCGCCGACTTCCACGGTGAGCAGGACGTTGCGGCCGGCCGCGCCGAAGCGCGTGAGGGCGAGCCCCGCCCGCAAACGCACCCACCACTCGCCGTCGCGCAGCGCGTCCCGCACCAGCGGCACGGTGGCTGGATCGGCGATCATGCCGAGCGAGCGGACGGCCTGGGCGCGCACCGGCCAGACGGGGTCCTGCGCGAGGACTCGCAGGGCGGCAATTGACTCCGCGTGGGGGTACTTCCCCAACGCGCGGGCCACCTGGCTCCGGACTTCCGGGTCCCGGTGTGTGACGAGCGCGGTGAACGGCGCGCGCAGGTCCGGATGCTCCAGGCGCGCTGCGAACTCGACCATACGGGGGAGCCGGGGATCGTCGGGCCGGCCGAACAACTGCTGTAGGTGGCGCACCACGGCGGGACGCGCCTTCTTGAGCGCACTCGCGTAGTACGCCTGCACCGTGGGCCCGAGACGCGGCAGCTGATCGAGCGCCGCGGTGACGAGGACCGGACTGGTCAGGCGCTCGAGCGTCGTGGCGGCTGCGATCTGCACGGCGGGATGGTCGTCGCGTAACAGGCGGAGCACCCGACCGATGTCGTGCGGTGTCGCCGCTACGGAGAGGAAGCGAGCGCACTCGAGCCGCTTCCACCAGCGCGCCGACCGGTTGTTGGTGCGCAACACGCGTGTCCACCACTGGCTGGCCAACAGCCGCGATAGGTCTTGCCAGCGCTCGCCCGGCACCCGGGCGGACCACGTGACGAGCGCGTCGACGGCCAGCGACACCGGCAGACGCGCCAGGGCCCGCTCCACCTCGGGGGCCGGCGCTTGTCCCATCGCCCACCGCTGCATCACCGCGTCCAGCTCGCGGCGACGCGGCTGCAGCCGGGCGCTGCGACGCACGCGAAACCAGCGATTCAGGATGATGAGGATGATCAGCGCGACGAGCAGGACTCCCTGCGCGACGGCGACGACCCAGAGGAATTGCAGGCTCGTCACGGGCCCACCCAGCGCTTGATCTTCTCGAGCGCCACGCGCAGGCTGATCGGCTTCACGAGATAGTCGAGCGCGCCCGCTTCGAGTCCCCGCAGCTGCTCCTCCTCGGTGCCGTGCACTGTCGTGAAAACGACTCGGTAGGTTCCCGGCCGCTCCCGCTCCAGCGCGCCGAGGATCGAATACCCGTCCAGGGCGGGAAGGTCGACGTCCAGGAGGAGCAGCGGATGCGTGCCCCGCACGTCGAGCGCGAGCAGCTCGCGCAGCGCATCCCGCCCGTTCCGATATGCCAAGAACCGATATCCCTGCGCGCGTAACCCGTACTCGAGCAGCTCGGCGAGCGCGGCGTCGTCCTCCACGTAGATCAACTCCGGCACGAGGGCGGCGTCGCCCGCTGCGACCGCGAGCGCCCCTGGCCCGTTCGGCGAATGCTCCACCGGTGTCGCGGACACCTCCAACCCGAGCAGCTCCGCGAGCCGCCTGGCGAACCAGCGCGCGAGCGAGCCGCGTTCCACGTCCGGCTCGTCCGGGCGGGCCGCCCAATCCTTCACGGTCGCCTCCATGCCGGCCGCGAGGCGCGACGCCGCCATGAACCCGTACGAGCCGGCGGAGCCGTGCACCTTGTGCGTCTCGCGTCGCAGGGCGTCGAGCGCTTCGCGGTCGCCGCCTGCGGCGACCAGCCGCTCGGCCAGCCCCGCGAGCACACTGAGCTGGACGCGTGCGCTCTCGAGGTACTCCGCGAGCAGCCCCGGCGGCAGCTCGGGGGGGGGCGGGGGGGGCAGCGGCGGCGGCGTGGCGTCACCGGGCATGGACTACCAAGATGGAGAACCGCCCCGTCAAAATGCCATAGCCGGCGCCCGCGCGTGGTTGCGCGGACTGGACCCTGCGCGATATTGCCTCAACGGATAACGGATGACTGACCACGACGCCGTCGGCCTGTGTCGCAGTTGCCGCTGGATGCGAGCCGTGACCAATCGGCGCGGGTCGACGTTCTTCCGCTGCGGCCGCGCCGACACCGATCCGCGTTTCCCCCGCTACCCGGCGCTTCCGATGCTGCAGTGCATTGGGTACGAGGAGCGCCCGCCGGATCACGACGCGGGGAGGGGGGAGAGGGGAGAGGCGGGCTAGGCACGAATCAAGGCCCGCCTATTGCGCCGGCGGGCCGCTTTCCCCAGTTTGACTTTCGCGCCCCCCTGACACCGCTCACGCTCGAGGTGTTTCGTGGCTCAATCGCGTCCCCTGGAGCGCGCCAAGGTCTTCTTCTTCCGCCACTTCGAGCGGGTGTTCGTGCTGCTGTTGGTGCTCGCGATGGTCGCGATTCATGCGTTGGTGGAGCAAAAGTTCGCCTTCCTGAGCTTCTACTATCTGCCCATGATTCTCGCCGGCTTCTACGGCGGTCGACGGTTCGCGGTGATGGCGGGTGTGTTCGTCGTCGCGCTCATTTTCTTCTACCAGTACGTGCAGGGCCTGGACATGCTGCCCGGCTTCTATCCCGACGCGGTGCTCGCGCTCGGTCCGTGGGCGGGCTTCCTCATCCTCACCGGCTACGTCGTAGGCGGGCTGGCTGAGCAGCGGGAGGCGCGGCTCGCAGAAGTCAAGAACGCGTACATGGCGACCCTCGAGCTCCTGACCTACCACATCGAGTCCGCCGAGCGGAATCAGCAGGGGCACTCGAACCGGGTGGCGGAAGTGGCGGCGGCGATCGGGCGGGAGCTGAAGCTCACCGACGTCGACGTCGAGAACCTGCGGGTAGCGTCGCTGCTGCACGAAGTGGGGACGCGCGACCAGCGCCTGCTACGGCTGCTGTCCCGCTCGGTGACGAGCTCCTCGGTGGGCGTGGCGCGCGCCATGCGCGGCGCCGCGGAGATTATCGGGGAGTACGGGCACTACTACGAGATCGTGGGTGAGGACTGGGACATCGAGGCGCTCCCGCTGCCATTGACGGTGAAGATCCTCGCCGTGGCGGACGCCTTCGAGACCTTGCAGATGGCGACGCCGGTGCGTCCGGCGTTTCCGAAGTGGACCGCCCTCGAGGAAGTGGAGAAAGGGGCGGGCAAGACGTTCGCGAAGGATGCGGTGCGGGCGCTGCGCAGCGTCGCGGGCCGGCCGGAGGCCGCGGCGCCCGAGGCGGGTCTGAGGGTCGTTTAGGACCCGGGCGGGAGCTCGGGCGCCCGCCGCCCGCTCGCCACCCCCCCGGCTACCCCCACCCCGAACGCCGCCGCCGTCCAGATGGTCACCAGCGGGAGCGCGGCGACGGGGAGCGCGACCGCGGTCGCGGCGAGCCCTGCCACGAGCGGCGCCGCGGGCTTGCGCACCGCATCGACGAAGCGCAGCCGACGCCGCACGAAATTGCGCGTGGCCACGAACCCTCCGCCCAGCGCCGCCGCTCCGATCAACAAACCCAACATGTGGATCTCCTGTGTCTCGCGCCCTACGCAACTTGCGCGAAGGGAGTTTCCACCGCAAATCACAAGGATGACGGACGGTCGGACGGTAGGACGGTCGGACAGAGAGATGCCGCGGCTCACACACCGGCTGGCCGTAGCCGTGGCGTTCCTCCTATGAGGATGGGCCCGCGAACGCGCTTCCCCTGATGCTGTACCTCGACGCGGACCGCATGGGATTTCTCCTACCCGAGATAACGGCGGACAAAGTCGATCTGCAGCGTGGTGTGGTGCAGAACGAGCGGCGGCAGAGCTACGAGAACCGTCCCTACGGGCTCGCGGAAGAGAACATCCTCGAGCGCCTCTATCCCGCGAACCATCCCTACCACTGGCCGGTGATCGGCTCGATGGCGGATCTCCAGGCGGCGACGCTGGCCGACGTACGACAATTCTTCCAGACGTACTATACGCCGAATAATGCGACGCTCGCGATCGCGGGCGATATCACGGCGCGGGACGCACGCCAGCTCGTGGAGCGCTACTTCGGCGATATCCCCCGCGGGCCCGCGGTGACCCGCACGCCGCCGCCCCCGGTGCAGGTGGCGGGAGTGGTCGGCGCCGTGCTGGAGGACCGCGTCCAGCTGCCGCGCCTGTACGATGCCTGGCACACCGTGAAGGCGTTCAGCGCCGACGACGCCACGCTCGACGTCCTGGCGAACGTGCTCGCGGGCGGCCGGTCGTCACGCCTCTATCGACGGCTGGTGTACGAGCTGCAAATCGCCACCGACGTCGTGGCGTTCCAGGACGGCAGCCGTATCGACGGCAAATTCGAGGTGTACGCCACCGCCCGCCCCGGCCACGACCTCGGCGAGCTGCAACGGGTAATCGACGAGGAGTTGCGGAAGGGTTTGGCGGCAAGGCCGATCAATTGAACTTTTACAACTACGTTGTCGGGACCCCGGACTATTTCCAGAAGGATCTCGACCGTTACCGGAAGGTGACCCCTGCGGCGGTGCAGCGCGCCGTCCAGACCTACCTCCCCGATGCTCACCGCGTGGTGCTCAGCGTGGTACCCCAGGGGAAGCCCGAGCTGGGGGTGAAGCCATGACGGCGGACGGGCGGACGGGCGGACGGAGGGACCGAACGCACGCGACGCGAGCGCTGCGGTGGTTGGCTGGAGCACTGGCCGTGCTGTCCGCCAGTCCGCCAGTCCGCCTGTCCGCCCAAGTCGACCGAACCAAGCCGCCCGCACTGCCGCCTCCCGCCTCCCCCGGCGCTCAAGCTCCCGGCCGTGCAAACCACGACGCTCGCGAACGGCCTCACGCTCGCCGTCGTCGAGATGCACAAGGTGCCGGTCGTCGACGTGCAGCTCCTGGTCGACGCGGGCGCGGCGCGGGACCCGTCGGCCGCACCCGGGCTCGCCACCTTCACGGCGACGATGCTGCAGCAGGGAGCGGGCGCGCGCAGCGCCCTCGACGTCGCGGACGAAGCCGCGTTCCTCGGCGCCCAGCTCGGCACGGGGGCGAGCTTCGATGGCGCGAGCGCGTCGATCCACGTGCCCAAGCGGCGGCTCGCGGCCGCGCTCGACTTGCTCGCGGACGTGGTGCTGCGGCCCAGCTTTGCGGATTCGGAGATCACACGGCAGCGGGACCTCCGCGCTGCGCAGCTCGTGCAGCAGCGCGACGAGCCGGTGGCCGTGGCGAACATCGCGTTCCCGGCGATCGTGTACGGTCGCGAGCATCCGTACGGGCACCCGCTGAACGGCACCGACAGCGCGACCGCCCGGCTCGCGCGCGAGCGCGTCGCGGAGTTCTATCGGACGTACTACCGGCCGAACGGCGCGCGCCTGTTGATCGTGGGCGACGTCACGCTCGCCGAAGCTCGCCGGCTCGCGGCCGCGCAGTTCGGCGGCTGGGAGGCCGGCGAAGTGCCCGCGTTCCCGAGCCCCCCCGCCCCGTCGGCGGCGGCGGCCCGCACGGTGTATCTGATCGACAAACCCGGGGCGGCGCAGTCGGTGGTGCGGATCGGCCATGTGGGCCCGATGCGCACGACCCCCGACTGGTTCGCGCTCGAGGTCTTGAACACCATCGTGGGCGGCGCCTTCACCTCGCGCTTGAATCAGAATCTCCGCGAGACGCACGGCTACACCTACGGCGCCTTCTCGCAGTTCGTGCCGCGGCGCCTCACGGGAGCGTTCGTGGCGCTCGCTTCCGTGGTCACGGCGAAGACCGACAGCTCGCTCATGGAGTTTCTGAAAGAGCTGCGCCGCATCCGCGAAGAACCGGTGGCGCCTGCCGAGCTCGCGAAGGCGAAAGCCTATCTCACCCTCGGCTTGCCGGGAGATTTCGAAACGACCGGCGGCGCCGCAACGCGGTTCCGCGAGCTGCTCGCTTTCGGCCTGCCGCTCGACTACTACGACCGGTACGTCGAGCGGATCAACGCCGTTACCGCCGCCGACGTGCAGCGCGTCGCGCGCCAGTACATCGACCCGGACCACTTCGACATCGTCGTGGTGGGCGACAAGAGTCAGGTCGAGGCGGGGATCAAAGCCTTGAACGAGGGGCCGATCGTGTACCGCGATCTCTGGGGGCAGGAGATCAGGTAGTCACCACCGGATCGCCGCGCTGGCCCAGGTGAATCCCGAGCCGAACGCCGTCAAGATCAGCAGGTCGCCGCGCTTGAGCCGTCCCTCGCACAGCGCTTCGTGCAGCGCGATCGGAATCGACGCGGCGGTCGTATTGCCGTACTTCTCGATGTTCACGTAGATCTGGTCGTCGCGCAGGCCGATGGCCTGCTGCACCATCTCGAGAATCCGCAGGTTCGCCTGGTGCGGGACCAGGAGCGTCACGTCCGCCGGGGTCACGCCGTTCGCCGTGAGGGCCGTCGCCACCGACTGCGGCATCAACACCGACGCGAACTTGAACACCTCACGGCCCTCCATCACGGCGCGGTGCTTCCCCGCCTCGATCAGCTCGGCGCTGATGAAGGGGTCGTGCGCCAGGCCCGGGGCGTCGACCCACAGCTTCTCGGCGTGGCGGCCGTCGGCGTATAGGTGGGTCGAGAGCACGCCGCGCCGCGGGTCGTCGGTGGGGCCGAGGATTACGGCCCCGGCGCCGTCACCGAACAACACGGCGGTGTCGCGGCCCCGCGTCGTCCGGTCGAGGCCGCGGGAGTGGACCTCGGCGCCCACGAGCAGCACGCGGGCATACTGACCGGTCCGTATCCAGGCGTCCGCGACCGAGAGGCCGTAGATGAACCCGGAGCACTGGTTGCGCACGTCGATCGCCGGGATCTTGCTGATCCCGAGCTCGCGCTCGAGGAACACGCCGTTACCGGGCTCGAAATGGTCGGGGGTGCAGGTGCAGTAGACGATGCAGTCCAAGTCCGCCGGCTTCATGCCGGCCTTCGCGAGCGCCTGGAGTGCCGCCTGCCGTGCCAGCGTGACGCCGGTTTCGCCGTCCGACACCCAGTATCGCGTCTTGATCCCCGAGCGCTGGGTGATCCACTCGTCGGAGGTGTCCATGATCTGGGCGAGATCATCGTTGGTGACGACGCGCTCGGGAACGTGGAACCCCGTGGCGATGAACTCAGTGCGTGGCATCGGTCTTCCTTGCGGGAACGGGGGGACCGGAGGAGATTTCGCCCCCGACTCGAGGCTTGGCAAGGGAGTCATGGATCTCACGGTCACCCGGGCGCAATACGACGCCGTGCGCGGGGCGCGGCACCTGCCGGACGTCCTCAAGAAAGTCCTGGACGGCGCCACGCGCTCGGGAGGGGGCGACGGATACGTGCTGCAGCTGAGCTACGAAGAAGCCACGGCGCTGAACGAGCTGTGCGCCTGGAACGTGCACACCGACGCGAGCGGGGCGGTGAAGCCCGAATCGAAGTTGTTCGATGACTTGGTGCAGGCGATCCTGACGCACCCTGACTACTAGACGCGCAGACGCACAGACGCATAGACGCACAGAGGCTGCCACTCATGAAACGGCTACTGGTCGCCCTCGGATGCCTCACGTTTCCCGTTTCCCTTTTCCCGTTTCCCGGCCTCTCCGCCCAGAAGCGCGCGATGTCCATCGACGACTACCTGGCGCTCAAGTCGGTGGGCGACCCGCAGCTCTCGCCCGACGGGAAGTGGGTGGCCTACACCGTCACGGAGCACTCGCTCAAGGACAACCGGGGCATCACGCGCATCTGGCTCGCCGACGTGGCGAGCGGGTCGGCGCGTCAGCTCACGGCGGGGCCCGGATCGGATCGGCAACCGCGCTGGTCGCCCGACGGCCGCACGCTCGCCTTCGTCTCCACGCGAGAGAACGGCGCGCAGTTGTGGGTGCTCCCGATCGCCGGGGGCGAGGCGCGGCGCGTGACGAAGCTCGCCGACGGTGTGTTCGATCCGGTGTGGCTACCCGACGGCACGGGGCTCGTCGTCACGAGCGACCTCAAGTGGCCGGCGCAGCAGGAGATCGACCGGCGCAACGGCGACTTCCCCACCGATGCCCGCCTCTGGACCGGTCTCCTGTGGCGGCACTGGGACGATTGGCGTGCCGGCAAGCGTCAGCACTTGTTCACCGTCACGCTCGCGGACGGCAGCGCCACGGATCTGACGCCCGTGGACCACGACGTCCCGACGATCGCGACGGGCGGCGACGGGGACGTGAGCGTCTCGCGCGACGGGAAAGAGATCGCGGTCGCCGTGCATGGCGATTCGACCGTCGCCGACAATACGAACGTGGACGTCTACATCATGGGGCCGGACGGTTCCGGGATGCGTGCGCTGACCGCGGGACGCGGAGCCGACAACTCGCCGCGCTTTTCGCCCGACGGCAAGTGGCTCGCGCACCTCTCGATGGAGCGGGCCGGGTTCGAGGCGGACCGACAACGGTTGATGCTGACGGGACGGTCGGACGGTCGGACCGACGGACCGAGCCTCGAAGCGACGAAGGGCTGGACGCTCTCCGTCGGGTCCTACACCTGGTGCCCCGATTCGAAATGCCTCTACGCCGTGGTCGAGGAGCGCGGGCGAGACAACGTGTACCGGATTGACCTTCCGTCATTCCGTCGTTCCTCAGCGGTAGGAGGCGCCGGGGTCAACACGGACCTGCAGGTGATGCCGGACGGTCGGGGGCTCTTGTACCTGCACCAGAGCAACACCCAGCCCAACGAGATTTGGGTCGCCGGCCGGCAGCTCACGCATCACAACGATGCAGCGCTCGAGACGCTCGATCTCCGCCCGCTCGACGAGCTCGGCTTCGTGGGCGCGCTCGGAGACTCCGTGCTCGGGTGGCTGCTCAAGCCGCCCGGCTTCGACCCCGCCAAGCGGTATCCCCTTATCTATCTGATTCACGGCGGGCCGCAGGGCGCCTGGACCGACTCCTGGAGCGCGCGTTGGAATTACACGATGTTCGCGTCGCGCGGATACGTGGTGGCCGCGGTCAATTTCCACGGCTCGACCGGCTATGGCCAGAGGTTCACGGACGCCATTTCCCGGCACTGGGGGGACTATCCTTACCAGGATCTCATGAAGGGCCTCGACGTCGTGGCACGCCTCCCCTACGTCGATTCGACGCGCATGGGCGCGGCGGGTGCGTCCTACGGGGGCTACATGATCTACTGGATCGCCGGGCACACCAGCCGCTTCAAGACGCTGGTGTCGCACGATGGTGTGTTCAATCCGGCGAGCATGGGGGGGGCGACGGAAGAGCTGTGGTTCATGGACTGGGAGTTCGGCGGCACGCCGTACGCCAACCGCGCGCTGTACGAGAAGTGGTCGCCGCTGAATTACGTGCCGAACTGGAAGACGCCGATCTTGATCGTCCACTCCCAGCTCGACTTTCGCGTGGACCTGTCGGAAGGCTATCAGGCGTTCACCGCCGCGAAAGTGCAGGGCGTGCCCGCCAAGTTCCTCTACTTCCCCGACGAGGGCCACTGGGTGCTGCGGCCGCGCAACCGCCGCCTGTGGTGGGGAACGGTGCTCGACTGGCTCGATCAATACTTGAAGCCCACGCCGACGGGGGCCCGGTAATGGGCGAGGGGGAGCCGTTCCTCAAGACACTGACGCGGACCACCGTCGCCGCCGGAGCGCTGGGCGTCGTGTTCTTGCTCGTTTTCCCTCGGCACGCCTCGCTGGCCTCCGACTTCGTGGACGCGTTCACCGTGGCGTTCTGCTTCACGTTCCTGGGTCATTACGTTGATCGGTTGTTGCTCGCCTTACCCGGGATCCGGGCCGGCGCGGGACCGCTGGTGCGGGTGGTCGGCTGGTTCGCCGGTGGGCTGTGGTGCGCCGTCGTCGCGCGGTGGTTGTGGATACAGTACGGGCGGGATCTGCGGGAGCTACCCGGCCTGATCTGGGGGGGCGTGTTCCTGGTGGTCTTGAACGGCGTTGCCCGACGCCACGACGCTACGTCATAAGTCTTACAACGTGGCGTCGTAGCGTCGTGTAACGCATTTATGGTTTCATCCAGGTATTATTTCCCCGTCGCACATCCGGAAAATTCTGCCCCGGATCGATTTCGACCTTCACGACGTCGGCCGGGAGTTTGCGCTGGTACGTGTAGCGGTTCCCCAGGTACCAGATCTCGACGGGGAGACGCACGTTCTCCGTGGCGCCGTTGGCGTACGTGAGCCGCAAGTCGACGGGCATCGGAAGCCCGCCGAGGCTGGAGAGATAGAGCAAGGCACTTGGCCCGGTGGAGTCCGTCCGGGCGCGCACCGAGTCCACCGCCAGGTCCACGACGTCGGTCCGGTAGAACCAGCCGCGCCAGAACCACGACAGGTCTTCCCCGAGCCCGTCCTCCATGGAGCGGAAGAAGTCGGCTGGTGTGGGGTGCTTGTACGCCCAGCGCCGGATGTATTCGCGCAACGCGGCGTCGAAGCGCGCCGTGTCCCCGAGGATGTGCTCGCGCAGCAGATAGAGCCCCGTCGCGGGTTTGTTGTATTCCGCCTGGCCCAGCAGGGGCGGGGGCACGCGATCAGGCAGGAGCATCGACGGAACATCGAGCCCCGTAGCAATGAAGCGCGCCCACTGGGTCGCACCGCCGCGGTCGCGCGGCGTCGTGTCGTGGTAGAACGCGAGCGTCGAATAGATGTTCATGAACGTGTTGAACCCCTCGTCCATCCAGGCATACAGCCGCTCGTTCGACCCCACGAGCATGGGGAACCACTCATGGCCCAGCTCGTGCGTCGTCACGCCGAATAGGGCGCGGTCCCCGGCACGGTGCCCGCAGAACACGATCATCGGGTACTCCATCCCGCCCACCGGACCGGCGACGTTGATGGCGGTCGGATAGGGATAGGGGAACCACTTCTCGGAGTAATGCTTGATCGAGTGACGGGCGTATTCCGTCGAGCGCGCCCAGTCGGCGTTCGCCTCGGGCGGATAGAACGACTGGATCAGGATGCCGTTGTAGCCGCTCGCGTCCCAGATGAACAGGCCACGTCGCGCACGTTCTTGGCCGTGAAATGCCAGGTGAGCGTGGGCCTTGGGCCCGCGGGCCGGCTGAACGGTTGCCCGACCTCCGACTTGGGGATGACGGCGACGGTGCTGTCGGACCGAGCCGCCCGTGCGAGCCGCGCGCGCTGGTCCGCCGTGAGCACCTCGACGGCGTTGGCGAGCGTCCCCGTCGCCGTCACGACGAAGCTCCTCGGCACGGTAATCCACACGTCGAAGTCGCCGTACTCGAGGTAGAACTCGCCCTGGCCGAGGTACTGCTCGGTGTTCCAGCCGCGCACGTCGTCGTATACCGCGACCCGCGGGTACCACTGCGCGACCTCGTACAGCCAGCCGCCGGGGAACTGCTCGCGCCCCATACGGTCGGACCCATGCTCCGGCACTTCGAAGCGGTACGCCAGCTCGAGCTCCGCCCGCCCGCCCGGCGCGAGCGGCCGGTCGAGGTCGACGCGCAGCATCGTGCCGTTCCCGGTGGTTTTGACGGGGATCCGTCCGGCGGCCTGCCCCACGCGCCGCACGGCTCGCACGTATTCGATCGTGTAGCCGCCCTCGAATCCGCGGCCCGCGAACCGTGCGTCGGTCGGGTTCAGGGCGGCGCCCCGGCTGTTCGCCTTGTAGATGTTCTGCTCGACCTGCAGCCAGAGGTAGCGCAGCGTATCAGGCGAGTTGTTGGCATAGCGCAGGGTCTCCGACCCGGCGATCACGTGGGTCGCGGTGTCGAGCGTGGCCCGGATCGTGTAGTCGGCGCGCTGCTGCCAGTACCGCGGTCCCGGCGTGCCCGAGCCCTCGCGCACCTGGTTGGGGGTGGGGAGGGCGAGCCGTCGGAACGGCGACGTGTCGCCCACCTGAGGGGGGAGCGACGGGAGCGGAGCGGCGGGCTGCTGCAGTGCGCCGAGCACGAGTGCCAAGGCCAGCATGTTATTCCCCCGTCTTCGCTTCCGAGAGGTAGCTCGTGGCCACGCCGCCGACCACCATCGTGAGCCCGAGCCAGCCGAGAAGCGAGAGTGCCTGATTGAAGAGGAGCGACGCGAGCACCGCACCCACGACCGGCTCGATGGTGGCCGCCACCGAGGTGAGCGCTGCGTCGATTCGCTGTACTGCGGCGAAGAAGAGAAAGTTGGCCGCGAGGACTGAGCCGAGCGAGAGCAAGAGAACGTACATCCACGCTCCCACGGTGTGGGGTGGCAGCGGCGTGTGTCCTGCCAGCGGCAACACGATCCCGAGCACCACGATGCCGCCGAGGATCTCGAGGAAGAGCACCTGCGTCGCGCCGTAGCGCGGCACGGCGTAGCGTGCGAGCAGCGTCGTGCCGGCGAACGAAACCATGGCGAGCAGCCCTCCGGCGACGCCCTGGATGAGACTCGGCAGCGGGATCGCTGCCGCCCCCGCTCCCGCGCCGTGGCTGCCGCCCTGTACCGTGAGCGCCGCGCCGGCCATCACGACGAGCGCGAGGACGACCCGCAGGGCGGTCAGCTTCTCGCCCAGGAGCGGCTTCGCGAGAATGGCCACGAGCACGGGCGCGATGTAGAGCAGCGCCGCCGCACTCGCGACGCCCGCGCCCGCGATACCGAACTGGTAAGCCACCTCGAACAGCGCCACCAGCGCGCCGCCGCCGAGCCCCACGAGGACCCAGGCCTTTCGGTCGATCCGGAACAAGTGCGGGCGGAACAGGCCGTATGCGAGAAATCCGAGGAGACCGACCACCAGGCGCCAGAAGCCGATCCCGGTAATCGCCTCGCCGGCGCGGTACAGCGCCGTCGACAGCGGGCCGGTCGTGCCCCAGATGGCGCCGGCCGCGAGGGCAAACAGGTAGCCTGCCAGCCGGCTCGCCCGCGGAGTGGTCTGGATAGAAGCCTCCGGCGGGATCTGGCTAGTGTAGCTGCACGGCTGCGCGGATCGCCTGCGAGACCGCGTCCACGTCTCCCGGCCGCCCCCACCACTCGAGCGCGAAGCGGCCGACCGCCAGCAGTGCAAGCAGGCCGCCCAGCAGGGCGAGGGCGATTCGGAAGGTCGGGGATTGCGGCTGGAGTTGCGTGGGGACGAGCGCGACCACGAGGCAGACGATCCCCGGCGCGAGCCAGATCGGCAGCAGGGCGCGGGCGAACAACGTCATCCGGAAGCGGCCATCCAGCACCGCCTTCCCGTCGCGCTCGCGAAATCGCCCGATGAAGGTGGGTCGGAAAATCGCCCGGTATTTGGCTGCATCGCGATAGTAGAGCACGACACCGTCCCCGCGGATCCAGCCGTCCAGTCCGACCGCGTTCCACGGCCGGCCGTCGATGGCGGCCTCGAGCCGCGCCCGGGCCTCGGCGGCCGAGCCGCTGCAGGGGAAGGTCACCGGCTTCACGACAGGAGCTCTCCGCGCAGCACGGTCACGGCCTGCCCGGCGAGCCTGACGCGGTCGCCCGCCAGCCGCACGCGGATCACGCCGCCGCGCGGCGAGGCCTGGTACGCGGTCATCTCCGCGCGGTCGAGGCGCTCGGCCCAGAACGGCGTCAGCGCGCAGTGGGCGGAGCCGGTGACGGGATCCTCCGGCACGCCGGACCGGGGCGCGAAGAAGCGCGATACGAAGTCGAAGCCCGGCGTCGTGGCGCGGCTCGTCACGATGATCCCGCGAGCGTCCACCCGCTCGAGCGCCGCCAAGTCCGGCTTGAGGCTGCGCACCGCGTCTTCGGAATCGAGCTCGACGAGGTAGTCGAACTTGCTGCGCCCCACCCAGCGGGGCGTGACCCCTTCCCCCAGCGCGGTGGCGAGGCCGGGCGGCGCGGGTGCGGACGCCGGGGGAGTGGCGGGGAAGTCGAGCTCGATCCAGTCGCCGCGGCGGTCGGCGGTGAGCAGACCGCTCTGGGTGTGGACCCGGGCCTGCCGGCCCGCTGGGAGGCGACCCTCCTCCCACAGTACGTGCGCGCTCGCGAGCGTCGCGTGCCCGCACAGCGCGACCTCGACGGTGGGGGTAAACCAGCGGAGCCGGTAGCCCTCGTTCTCGGGAAGGAGGAACGCCGTCTCGGCGAGGTTCATCTCGCGCGCCACGTCCTGCATCCAGCGCTCGTCCTGCGGCGCGGGAAGCACGCACACGGCGGCGGGGTTGCCGCTGAAGGGGCGGCTCGCGAAGGCGTCCACCTGCACGATCCTCAGGCTCATGCCAAGTAAGCTAGCGTGCTTCCGGCGCGGGTGGCGAGCGAGGCTAGTTCACGATCTTGGCCTTCGGACAGACGTCCGCCGGCAGACGGGTCCACTGGTCGCGCAGCAGGCGGCGTGCGCGGCCTCGCGCGAAGTTCCAGTTGCGCCAGTCATCGCGCTCGAGGCCCCCGAGCTGCTCGCGGAGTCCCGCTGCGACAGTGCACTGCGCACGTCCGTCCAGACGTGGAAGCGCTTCCAGCAACAGCGGCACGGCATCGGCGCTGAGTGAGGCGGCATACCAACCGTCGAACGGACGTTCGGCAGGAGGGCGCGCGAGGTTGGTACGCACGATGAGGGCGTCGGGATTGATGAGATGCAAGACGCCCAGCACCGCGAACCCCTGGACCAGGGCCCCGAAGGCGAAGCGCCGTCGCTGCCCGCGCAGGGTGGTCCACGCGAACCAGGCGAACACGCCTGCGAGATAGAGCATGAAGGCCGTCGAGTAGAGCCGGATCTCCGACAGGCCGAACGCGCCGACGTAGAGACGCATGCGCGCAAGCGCGGACGCCATCACCACCGCGAGCAACAGGAGCAGCACGATCGCGAGCTGGTGGACCGTCCGCTGGTGCTCGCGCGACTCGGTGCGCACGACCCAATCCGCGCCGGCGAGGAGGGGGAGTACCAGCCCGCTGGCGGTCACGAGCTCGAAAAAGCCCCGCCGCGCGTACTCCGCGTACGTGAGGCCCGTCGCGGCGGCGATCAGCTCCACACCTCCGAACAAGTAGCGCAGCTGAATGACGACGAAGAAGAGGAACAGGAGATCGACGAGGCCGAGCGCCGTCGCGACCGGAATGATGCCGAGCGACAGCTTCGAGTCGGTCTCCGTCAGCGCATGTGACGGAGCCGGGCGGAGCAGCGCGCCCCGCAGATACCCCGCCGTGAGGGCCGCGAAGATCCCGAACAGCGCGATGTGCCCCAGCACGGCGCCGAAGTCGATTGCGAACACGTCGGCGACGACGTCATGAAACACGGCGTCCGCCGAGCTGAACAAGCCACCGAAGACGACGAGCAACGGGAACGCCAGCGTGGCGCCCAGCGCGACAGCGCGTACCTGCCGCAGCCGACCCCCGGGCAACTCGTTCCAGGTCACGTCGCGGCTGACCAGCGGGAACACGCCGATCCACGCGCTCACCGCCGCCTCGAAGCCGGCCCGCAGGTAATGCCACACCTGCCGACCGCGCAGGGCTACCCCCTGGATGCTCGGGAAGGCGACCGCGAGGACGATCACCAGGCCGATCGCGTCGAATGCGTGGAGGGTCCTCGAGTCGCGGGCGACGAAGTTCGAGGCGATGAGGAGCGCCGCGGCCGCGAGCCACGGGGCGTCGGAGCTGACCGCCACACGGTGGCGACGCGCCAGCCACGCCGCGGCCGCCACGAGCCCGCTGGTGCACAGGAGGGCATTGAGCCCCCAGGGCACGGCGCGCAACAAGGCGTCGCTCGCGACCCCCAAGCCCGCGCCCGCGGCGAGGATCTCGAGGCCCAGCCGCGTCTTGCCGCTAACGGCGCTCATCCGGCCGCCGCCTCCGGCAGCCCGCCGAACCGGCGCTCCCGCCGGTGAAACTCGGCGACCGCTGCGGCGAGCGGCGCCGCGCCGAAGTCGGGCCACATCGTCTCGGTGAAGTACAGCTCCGCGTACGCGCACTCCCACAGCAGGAAGTCCGACAGCCGCTGCTCGCCGCCCGTGCGGATCAGGAGATCCACGTCCGGCAGGATGACCCCCGCGTCGATCGCCCAGCGCGAGGAGTAGTCGACCGCGAGTCGCAGGTGCAGCCGCGCTCCGCCGGCCGTGGCGCGCTCTGCGGCGTCGATCGCGGCGACCAGCGGCAGGGGAAGGCGGTCACGGCGGCCGACCACCTGCAGTCGCACGGCGTTCTCGACGAGGCGCGGCGTTTCGGTGCGGAGGTAGCGGGCGAAGAGGCGCATCAGCGCGGCGACTTCGCTGGTGCGGCGCTTCCAGTTGTCGGCGGAGAACGCATACAGCGTGAGCGCCGTGATCCCCGAGTCCGGGGCGGCCTCGACCGTGCGGCGCACGGCCTCGGCACCGGCGCGGTGGCCGGCCACGCGGGGCAGGCCCCGGCGCCCGGCCCAACGCCCATTGCCGTCCATCACGATCGCGACGTGGAGAGAAGAGCTTTGCGACATAAAGTATGTCCTCAAAAAAAATGCCTCACCCCTGACGGGTGGCGTGAATCAACGCTTCCATGTGGTCCAGGTAGCGCTCCAGCGCGCGCCGCCCGGCAGCGGTGAGCCGATACTCGGTCTTGGGAATCCGCCCCTCGAATGACTTGGCGCACGTGATGTACTGCGCCTCCTCGAGGCGGCGCGCGTGCACGCTCAAGTTGCCGTCTGTGGTTTTGAGCAGGGCCTTCAGCTGGTTGAAACTGAGCGAATCGTTCACCGCGAGCGCGCTCACGATGCCGAGTCGTACCCGCTCGTGGATCAGTCGATCGAGCTCGGCGGCACGTGATCCACCGCGCTCGCTCTTCAGCCCGTGCTCGATCGCTTCGGTCTTTCTCGCCGCTCCCTGCTTAGCCACCGTACCTCCGAGCAATGATCACGCCGAACCCGACGTGCAGGCCGCCGAACCCCGCGGCCATGAGCCAGTGCCCCCACGCCGCCGGCCCGAACAGCGCCGCGGCGCCGACCAGCATGAAGCAGATCCCCATCACCGGGACGATCCGGACCGAGAACGCACCACCCGTCACGAACCCTGTGCCGTACAAGAGCAGCCAGGTGCCGGGCAGCGCGTGCCACAAGCCGGCGCGGTACAGCACCACGGTCAGCAGGCCGCCCACGACCATCGGCGGCAGGAAGCTCAGGCCGAACCGACGCCCCGGCCCGGACAGGATGGGATCGTTCACGGCGTACGCCTTCCGGACCATCGCCGACCCACCGATGGCGAGCGCCACGATCGCTTCGCCCAGCCAGGTGGCGAGCCACAGCTCGGGCGTGGGCTGGCGCGCCGCGAGGAACGCCGCAGCGAGCGCGGTAGCCCCCACCGCCACTTGGCCCCAGCCCGGCACCGCAGTGAACGACCCGGCGCGCTCCATCGTCTGCCGGATGAAGCGGAGGTTGTCGAGCGCGCGGTCGTGCAGCGGCCGAGGAGCGACCATGACACACACAATGGCACGACGCCGTGCCTTTGTCAAGTACTTTGCAATACAAAGTATCTGCGAGAGATAGCTTTGACCCGTGCGCGTCTACATCTCCGTCGACCTGGAAGGAATCGCCGGGGTCGTCCACGAGTCGCAGACCGACCCCACCACGCCGGCGTTCGCCGCGGAGTACGGGCGGTTCCGCCGTCTCATGACCGCGGAGGCGAACGCCGCCGTCGAAGGCGCACTCGCCGCGGGCGCCACCCGGGTGCTCGTGAACGACAGCCACTGGTTCATGCGCAACCTGCTCGCCGAGGAGCTGCACCAGGCGGCCGAGCTCGTGTCGGGAGATCCCAAGCCCCGCTCCATGGTGCAGGGGATCGATGGCGGCTTCGACGCGGCGCTGTTCATCGGGTATCACGCCCGTGCCGGCACGCGCAATGCGATTCTCGACCACACCTACGCCGACCGCATCCACGACGTGCGCCTGAACGGGAAGTCGGTCGGCGAGCTGGGGCTCAACGCGGCGCTGGCGGGGGTGCACGGCGTGCCCGTCGCCCTGGTGAGCGGCGACTCCGCCCTCGCCGCCGAGGCGAAGGACCTGTTGGGCGACGGTGTGGCGACGGTGATCGTGAAGGAGGCGGTGAGCCGCCACGCGGCGAAGAGCGTCGCACCGGTCGTCGCGTGCCGCATGATTCGCGAGGAAGTTCCCCGGGCGCTCAAGCGCACGCATGCGCCCTTCACCCTGCGAGCGCCGGTCACGCTCGAGGTGGATTTCACGATGACCATCCACGCCGACATGGCGGAGCTCTGCCCGGGCGCGACGCGCACCGCGGGTCGCACGGTCGCGTTTGCCCATCAGGAGTACGGGGAAGTATTCCGGGCGTGGCGCACGCTGCTGAACCTTTCAGCTGTGATCTAGCGCCAGCAGCACCAGCCCGTACTCACCTACGACCCGGAACCCGAGGAACAGATACGCCCGCCGCGCGGCCGCGTTGGCCGGGTCGGCGAACAACACGGCGCGCGCGACCCCCTGCTTGCGCGCCGCGAGGAGCGAGCCGGCGACCACGGAGCGCGCGTAGCCGCGGCCCCGAAACTCGGGTGGCGTCCACACGCCGCCGATCTGCACGATATCGGGGAGCATGGCGTTGAACACCGAGTAGGAGACCGGGGCCGCGCCCGCGAGGAGCAACCAGTCCGTTCCCCGCTCGTGCTGCAGGCGCACGTCGTCCGTGCTCGCCTGCTGGAGGTCCGGGCCCTCGGTCGCACCAAGCGCCTCCACGGCGAACCGCACGCGCCAGTGCACCAGCAGCGCGAGCTCGGCCTCAGTGGGATGACGGCAGCGGAGCTCGCCCGAGGCCAGCGCCGGTGGGACGACGAGGCGAGCGAGATCGAGCACGTACAGCTCGTCTCGGCTGTTCTTGGTGGTGGGCGCCGCGCCGAGCCCGAGCGCTGCGCGCGCGGCGACGACCTGGTGCCACGGGCCGGAAAAGCCGGTCACCGTGCGACCCGAGCGTCGCACCGCCTCGCGCGCGGCGGCTGCGGCGTGGGCTCCCTCCGGCGCCTGCACCAGCACCATGCCGTTCCAGCAGTGCGCCGCGACGCCCGCGATCCGCCCGCCGTCGAGCGCCGCGACGTACGTGGCCTGCATCGGCTGGCCCCGGTCGGTGAGCCCCGCCGAGCGCGCGTTGGACCGGAGGAACATGGACGTGTCGGCGTGGCGCGCGAGGAACGTGTCCAGGGCGGCCTCGTCGCCGGGGCGGAGCAGACGGAGCTCGGACACCGCTCAGTCGGTCGGGGGAGGCGGACGCAGCCGGAGAATCTTGAGCGACAGGCTGCGCGCCAGGATTCCGATCCCGCTCGGGTCGCCCGCCCGTCGCGGCACGGCGCGGTAAATCAGGATCACGAGAATCCACGTGAGCCAGCTGGACCGCTCGCTCCACGACAGCCCCGCGAGCATCAGCCACGGCTGGGTGTAGGCGGCGGTCCACGGCTGCCACTCGCCCTGGGCAAGCGCGATGGGGCGGGCGATCACGCGATTCGACCGGTATCCGTGCGCGCTCGGGCTCGAGAGGTTCCACACACACGTGACCCTGCCCCACCCGTGATTGTCGCTCGCGCCCACGACCAGCAGGTCGTGCGCCTCGGCGACCCGGAGGACCTCGGCGCGGGCCGCCGCCGGAAAGCCGATGGCCTTGGGCGCGCAGTTCACGATCTCGAAGCCGTCGGCTCCGGCAGCCACGAAATCGTCCAGCTCACCCCAGTGGTTCCGCCAGTACTCCGGCAGCGACGCGATGCCGATCGCGCCCTGGCGGTGCAGCGCGCCGAACAGGCTCAGCATGGCGCGGGTGTCGCGCCCGTAGACGCCGCGCTCGACCGGCGCCACGGCGCCGAGGGCGACGACATGCTGGTCGAACACGCTCCACTCGACGCCGGGCAGCAGGCGGATCGGGTCGTCCACCCCGCCGTTGAACACCACGTTGTGATCGGTAACGTAGGACGCCCCGAATCCCTGGGCCGCATGCCAGGCGGCGAGGTCCGCGAGGGTCCAGCCGCGGCGCCCGTCGTGCGACAGGGCCGTGTGCGCGTGGTAGTCGATGACGGTGAGCGTCGAGTCCGCGGCGACGAGCCTGGGGACGGGGCGCGGGAGGACCACCGCTGCGACCCCCATGAGAGCCACGGCGAGGGGGCCGAGCGCCGCGGCGACGAGCCGCCGCCGCATCGTGCCTCGCCGCAGCAGTCCCCACACGGCGAGGACGGCCGTCCACCCGAGGAGGAACGCCTTCGCCCGCTCGAGGCTCAGAAACGTGAGCGCGTCGAGCACGTTCGAGACGGGAGCGAGCAGCGTATAGAGTGTGGGCCTGACCAGGTCCACGTCGGCCGGGGGCGCACCGGTCACGGCATCCACCAGAGGCGGCGACGGTCCGAGCGCGGCAAGGAGGAGGAGCGCGATGAGCGCGAGCGCGATTGGGTAGCGACGTAGCAGATTCACTCGTACAATCTTGGGTATGAGAGTGCCGGACGCTACGGTCGCAGGCCTGCTCGCGTGCGGGATCGCCGGCGCCGCGTTCGCTTGCAAGCCGGCGCCGCGCGCGAGCCCCCGCCCGGCGGATGCGGGTACGATGGTGACGGTGTACCTGCCGCCGAAGGCCGCCGATCGGCTGATCGGCCGGCTGCAAGCGGTTGCCGCCCGGCGCCAATGGGCTCTCTCGATCCGCACCGACAGCGCGGCCCTCGCCGACGCCGACCTCGCGATCGTAGACAGTGCGGGGACGCTGGTGAGCCGCGTGCGGGTGGGGTCGCCCGCGGCGGCGCAGGCCCGGCAGATGGTGGACGCAGTGGCGCCATGAGGTCCCAGGGGTTCGCCCGGATTCCCGATGTGGTGCTCGGGCCCCTGGCGGGCCGGCCCGAGGCGGACTGGCACCGGGCCCGGCCGGGCAAGTGGACCCCGGCCCAGATCGTCCACCACCTCGCCATTTCCATCGACGGCAGCGGTCGCGTGTTCGAGGAGCGGCGTGCCAAGCCGCCGATGCGGCGTCGCCCACGGCCCGTGCGACAACGGCTCGCCCAGTTTCTGTACGTCGATATGGGGTGGATTCCCTCGGGCCGTCCCGCTCCGGTGGCAACGGAGCCTGCCCAGCGCCCGGATCCGGGCGCGGTGGAGCGGCAGCTGCGGGACGGCATCGCGCGGTTCCTCGCGCTCGCGCACGAGCTCCTGCCGGCCCGCCGGGACGATCTATTCGTGAAGCATCCCGCGTTCGGCGATCTCACGCTACCCGAATGGCTGCGGTTCCACATCCGCCACTGCGCGCATCACGCGAAGCAGATCCGCGCGCGCCTCGCGTCGTGAGCCGCAAGGACAAGCGGAAGCTCACCGTCCGCGTCCCCAATCCGAAGGCACCGGTGAAGGGGCGGCTCAAGACTCCATCGCACAAGGTGCACAAGTCGGCGAAGCAGTACCGCCGGCGGGAGAAACATCCGGGTCGGCCGGCGGACGAGGACTGAGAATTTTAGGACGGGAGTCAGCGCTTGGTGTGGGCGGGAGTCTTGAGGACCACGCAACATGATCCGGCCTTCGGGGGCCGAAGCTCGGCCCGGGTGCCGCGCGCGCCGGCCGCCGCGAGCAGCCCGCGCAGCAAGGCGAGGTTCATCCCGCAGACGAGCGGCCGGCACTCATTGGCGAGGGCGTCGAATGGGCAATTGCGGAGTCGGACCTCGCCCTTGACGCGTGCGGGATCGTATCCGCACTCGTCGAGCACGGTGAGCGCGTTGGCGAGCAGGCGATCCGTTCCCGCATTCGCGCCCGCCCGGCGGCGCGCGTCGGCGCCGAGCGTCCGGCCTTCGGCGCGGGCCGCGCGCTCGAGTGCGTCGCGAGCGGCCGGCGCGGCGGCCGTCAACGCGCGAGCGAAGACCCGGCCGGCGAGCACGTACCGGCGCTCGGGGAGCGTGAGGTCGAGCTGGTGGGAGGAGCGGTGGTACAGCTTGGCCGGCCGGCCGGCACCCGGCCCCCGGCGGGCCGTCAGCCGGCGGTAGCTCGCGTGGAGCAACCCCCGCTGCACGAGCTTGTCGAGGTGGAACGCGGCGAGCGCCCGCGAGATATGGAGCGCGCGGGCCGCCTCGTCCCGCCCCACCTCGTATCGCCGCTCGGCGACGAAGAGATAAAGACCCCTCCTGATCGGTTCGTCGAGCAACGCGATCGCGGCGATCTGCTGCTCGAGATCGGTGCCTGGCACGTCGAAAATCTACACCGCGCGGGGCGGCGATCCAATTGGTCTAATGGCAACGTATATTGCCCATAGACGACACCCCAGGCCCGATGCCCGACTACACGTATCTCATCGTCGGCGGCGGCATGACCGCCGACGCCGCGGCCCAGGCCCTCCACGAGGCGGACCCGGCGGGCTCGGTCGGCCTGGTGAGCGCCGAGCCGCATCCGCCCTACGACCGCCCGCCGCTGTCGAAGGCCCTGTGGAAGGGCGAGCCCGAAGAGAAGATCTGGCGCAAGACGGCGGCGACCGGCGCGGCGCTGCACCTCGGGCGGCGGATCACGGCGATCGATCCCCAAGGGCACAATGCGACGGACGACCGGGGGACGACATACCGGTTCAAGAAGCTGCTCCTCGCTACCGGCGGCACCCCCCGGCGGCTGCCGCTCGAGACCGACCAGATCATCTATTTCCGCACGCTCGATGACTACCGGCGCCTGCGCGCGCTCGCGACCCAGAGCGTGCGGTTCGCGGTGATCGGCGGGGGGTTCATCGGCAGCGAGGTCGCCGCCGCGCTGCGGATGCAGCAGCGCGACGTCACGATGCTCGTCCCGGAGGCGGGAGTCGGGGCGCGCGTGTTCCCCGCGGACCTGGCGGCATTCCTGGTGGACTACTACCGCCAGAAGGGGGTCACGATGCGGATGGCGGAGGGGATGGCGGGGCTCGAGCGGCGCGCCGGCGCATGCGTCGTGCGCACGACGGTGGGGGGCGAGCTCGTGGCCGAGGTGCTGGTCGCCGGGCTCGGCATCATGCCGGGAGTGGAGCTCGCGGAGCAGGCCGGCCTGCGCGTGGACAACGGGATCGTGGTGGACGAGGTCTGCCGCACCAGCCAGCCCGACATCTACGCCGCCGGCGACGTCGCGAACTTCGAGAATCGCGCCTTGGGCGCCCGCGTGCGGGTCGAGCACGAAGACAACGCCAACACGATGGGCCGCACCGCCGGCCTCAACATGGCGGGCCGGGCGACGCCCTATCACCACCTGCCGTTCTTTTACTCCGATCTGTTCGAGCTGGGCTACGAAGCGGTGGGTGACGTCGATGCCCGTCTCGAGACCGTGGCCGACTGGAAGGAGCGGTTCCGCGAGGGCGTGGTCTACTACCTGAGGGAGGGACGCGTGCGCGGTGTGCTCTTCTGGAACACGTGGGGACAGGTGGACCACGCGCGGGCGCTGATCGCCGAGCCGGGACCGTTTCATCACAATGATCTTAAGGGTCGTCTGCCCGCGTAGTGCGCGAGTGAACTCGCGGCTCGGCGTCTGCCCGTAAACGGGCGCGGAGCGCCGCTTCAGCGGCAGTGCCGAGCCGCGGCTTCAGCCGCGACTCTTGGGCGGCAATCGATCGGGTGGACTCAGAACCGGTACCCGGCGGCCAGGTTGAAATGATTGGCCGTGAATTTCCCGCTCAGGTACGTGGTCTCGAGCCGCCGGAACTCTATCCCGAACACCAGCGGCCCGCGCGGGCGAAGATCCACGTGCCCCTCGCACACGAAGTTCTTGAGCCGGCCCCGCGGGTTGCCGAGCGCGTCCGACAGATCGCCGTCGTCGGGATCGTCGATGCCGCAGCCACCGCCGACCAACAGTTCCCTTCTGGGCCGGACGTTGAGCTGACCCCAGCCGCCCTTGGTACGGACTGGGTTGCCGGTTGGCCCGAAGCTCTGGCCGATCCCGCCGCCACCCAGTCCTGCCAGCGCCTTCCCGCTGAACGCCTCCGCCAGGAGCTCGACCGGGCCGACCTTGATGCGCGCGTCGGCCGTGAGGGCGCGCGACTGGAACAGCGTGTCGGCCGAGGCAAGCCAGCCGAGGTGCCCGCCGATGGCGACCTCGCTCGGATCGTCGGTCGGGCCCCACGCGAGTCGCACCCTCGCCTGCAGATAGGGGCGACGGCTCCGCTCGGCCGAGTCGGGCTGGGTGGTGAACAGCCCCTGCGCCGTACCGGAGGTCGGCGCCAGCACGGCCACCTGCTCGGCGAGGCGCAGGGTGTATCCCTGCTCCAGGGTGGCGCGGACCTGCGGGACCCACAGCCACAGGTTGCCCGCGGCGGCGAAATCGGGGAAGCCCACGGAGGCGAGCGAGCGCGGGCTCCGCTCCGCGACGAGCGGCGACTCCTGACCGAACAGGAGCTGGGCGTGCGGCCAGGAGACGATGCCGACGGCTCGCCGCAGGCGGACCAGCGGGAACGTGCGGCCGCCCGTAGACGGCTGCTGGCCGCCGAAGAAATCGAGGTCCACCTCGCCCGAGAAGCTACCGCGCAGCACATCGGGATCGGTCACGAGGACGCCGAGCCGGGTCTGGCGAATGGTGCCGCCGACCGCGCTCGCGGGCGCGAGCGAGTCGGCGAACTGCGGCACGTCGCTGTTGTTCACCCGGGCGTTCGTGAAGAAGCCGTTCATGAGCACGAGACCTGTGAGCTCGACGGTACGCTTGGCGGCGGACGGGGGTGGGGTGGGCGGTGTCTGCGCCGCGAGCGGAAGCACGACGGCGGCGAGCGAGACGAGCAACGTGGCCCGCATCTCGGGCTCCTGGCGGTTTCGGTACGACTACAGTAAGCTGCAACGCCTCGAGCGCAACCGGGAACAGGCGATGCGATGGATCGCACTGCTAGTGAGCGTGGGTTGTATCACGCCGGTGCGGCACGGGGTCGCCCAGGGGCGCGTCGCGGGCCGAGTGACGCTGCTCGAGAAGGGCGGGAAATCGTCTCCCGACCTGGGGGCGGCGGTCGTGTACCTCGAGGGCGGTACCGGTGACCCCGGGGCGCGCCCGGTCGCCGTGGACATCGCGATCAACGATAAGGAGTTCGTGCCCCGCGTCGTGGTCGTTCCTGTCGGCTCGACGGTCCGCTTCCAGAATCACGACCCCTTCGACCACAACGTGTTCTCGGCGTCCGGGCCCGATCCGTTCGACCTCGGGCAGTACGGCCGCGGCGAGGCCAAGACCTGGACGTTCACGAGTCCCGGCCTGGTGCGCATCTTCTGCAACGTCCATCCCCGGATGGTGGCGTTCGTCCAGGTGATGGCGGGCGGCCACTTCACGCAAGCCGCCGTGGACGGCAGCTTCGAAATCCCCGCCGTGCCACCGGGCACGTGGGTGGTACACGCCTGGCACGAGCGCAGCCCACCGGTCGCACGGACGGTCAGCGTCACGACGGCCGGCGCGTCGGGGATCGAGCTGCAGCTCGACGCGCGCGGCTTCCGCTGGATGCCCCACAAGAACAAGTACGGCACAGACTACCCGACGAATGCCGGACGCGAGCGCTACTAGGCCCGCGCGGCTCGGCCTCGGGGCCAAGATCTTCATCGCCGCCACGCTGTCGGTCGCGGGGGTGCTGGGTGTGACCCTCGGGCTCACCTCGCTACAGGCGCACCGGACGGCCGACGAAGCGATCCGCCACGCGCTCGCGGGCGTGCGGCGGGGGGTGCAGGCTTTCCTCGCAGGGCGGACGGCAACGTTCGCGGGGATGAGCGCCGTGAGCGCCCAGGTGCCGCAGTTCCGGGAGCGATTGCTCAAGGCGTCCGAGCGCAGCAACGTCCTCGATCAGGCCGAGGAGCACCGCCGGCTGCTGGGCGCGGCGTGGGTGCTGATCACCAACGAGCACGGCCTCCTGGTTGCCCGGACGGACTACCCCACCGAATCCGACATCGACCTCTCACGCGGCGCCCTGATCGCCAACGCGCTCTCAGGCGACGAGGCGAGCGGCGCATGGCTGGACGAGCGCCGGCGCAAGCTGTTCATGGCGGTGGCGGTGCCACTGCGGGCGTCAGCGCAGGCGGCGCCTCAGGGCTCCCTCGTCGCCGCCTACGCGATCGACGATACGCTCGCGCACCTGATCAAGCAGGCGACTACCACCGACGTCGTGTTCTTCGCGCTCGACACCCTCAACCGACCCTACATCGTCGGCTCCACCCTGCCGCGTGAGGCGGTCGAGCCGGCGCTCGTGGCGGACACGGCCGCGATGGTCGCCTTGGGGCGCGACTCCGCGGGAACGGAGCTGGCGGCGGACATGGACGGGGAGCATCTCATCGGGCTCGCGAGTCCGATCCGCTCCGCCGGGGGCGACGCGTTCGGCGGGTTCGTGGCGTTCCGCTCGCACGATCGCGAGCTGGGCGCGTTCCGGGCGCTGCAGCACACGATCGGGTTCTCCCTCGCGCTCGGCCTGCTGCTCGCGCTCGCCTCGGCCTACGTGTTGGCCCGCCAGATCGCGGGCCCGATCCGGCGGCTGGCGCTCGCCACGCGCCGGGTGCAGGACGGGGACTACAGCGTGGAAATCGACGTCCCAGCCGGCGACGAGATCGGGATGCTGTCGCAGGCGTTTCAGAGCCTGGTGGCGGACCTCAAGGAGAAGGCGAAGCTCGTCGAATACATGATGTCCGCTTCGGAGGCCTCGCCCACCGAGCAGCTCAAGAGCGCCCGGCCGTCGCTCGCGGCTGCCGCCGGGACTACGCTGCGCCCGGGCACGCTCTTCGCCAACCGCTACGAGGTGAAGGAGGTCCTCGGGATGGGCGGGATGGGGGTGGTATACCGCGCGTTCGACCGCGAGCTGCAGGAGGTGGTGGCGATCAAGACGCTCCGTCCGGAAACGCTCACCGGGGGCGGCGTCGCGCTGGAGCGCTTCAAACAGGAGATCCGCCTGGCCCGCAAGATCGCTCACCGCAACGTGGTGCGGACGCACGATCTGGGCGAGGTGAACGGGATGTACTACCTCACGATGGAATACGTGGAGGGGACGTCGCTGAAGCAGCTCATCGAGACCCGCGGCCCGCTGCCGGTGCCCGTCACCCTCACGATCGGCAAGCAGCTGTGCCGGGCGCTCGAAGTCGCCCACGAGCAAGGTGTGATCCATCGCGATATCAAGCCCCAGAACATGGTGGTCGAGCCGAGCGGCGTACTCAAGGTGATGGACTTCGGCATCGCCCGGCTCGCGAACCGGTCAAAAGAGGAGGGGTTGACCAAGGAAGGAACGTCGATCGGCACGCCGGACTACATGTCGCCCGAGCAGCTCTCGGGGTTGGAGCTGGATGCGCGCAGCGACCTCTACTCGGCGGGCGTGGTCTTGTTCGAGTGTCTCACGCGCCACCTGCCGTTCGAGGCGGCTACGACATACGCGCTGATCGCGAAGCAGATCGAGGGGACGCCGCCCGATCCGCGAACCCACAATCCGGACGTGCCCGAAGCGCTCGCGCGGCTGATTCTCATGGCGATGGCGAAGGAGCCAAACGACAGGTATCAAAGTGCGGCGCAGATGCACGATGCGCTGGCGGCGATCGGATGACCATTTGCCCCACCATGCACACGCTGAGAGTCGCGTTCATCACGCTTTTCACCACTGGTCGACTCGCAGCCCAACAGGCCGCCCCCGCCCCCGCTCCACGACCGTACCGTCCAGGGGTCGACGTGCTGGATTACGCGCTGTCGTTGGATCTGCCAGACAGTGGGAACCACATCGAGGGGCGCGCCGTGCTCACCGTTCGGCGAACCGCCCGGACCGACACGCTGGTGCTCGATCTCGTGAGGCTGCGAGTCGACAGCGTATTGGTTGACGAGCGCGCGACGGGATTTGGCCGCGACAGTGGTACCATCCGCATACCGTTGCCGGCCGCGTCGTCCGACACATTGACCGTAGCCGTCCGCTACGGTGGCCCCGTCACCGACGGTCTCGTCATGCGGAACGACAGCGCATGGGGCTGGACAGCCTTCGCGGACAATTGGCCCAACCGGGGGCGTCACTGGATTCCCAGTGTCGACCACCCGAGCGACAAGGCAACCGTGAGCTGGACCGTGCGCGCCCCGAGCCGCCTCAAGGTCATCGCCAACGGCGTCCGCCTCGGGGAGGATCCGGTCGGGGGTTCCAATCCGCCCAGGACCGTCACCCGTTGGCGGATGAACGAGCCGATTCCGGTCTATCTCATGGTCATCGCCGCCGCTCCGCTCTACGAATACGACCTGGGCGAGACCGCGTGCGGTCTGACGCTGGTCGGTCGCTGCGTCCACCAATGGGTATATGTGGAGCCGCAGTTGGCAGATTTCCTTCCGGGCCCATTCAGAAGCGCGGCAGACATCGTGTCCTATTTCGGATCATTGGTGGGGCCGTTCCCTTACGAACGACTGGCCCATCTGGAATCGTCCACCCGGTTCGGCGGCATGGAGAACGCGACTGCGATCTTCTACCCCGACCAGCCATTCCGGAAGCGGACCATGACCGATGGGGTGGTCGCCCACGAGACTGCTCACCAATGGTTCGGCGACGCCGTCACCGAGACCGAGTGGTCCCACCTGTGGCTGTCCGAAGGCTTCGCGACTTACCTGGCGGCGCTGTGGGCGCGGAAGTCAGCCGGCGACTCTGCGTTTCGTGCGGAGATGGAGGAGATGCGGCGCGCCGTCCTCTCGAGTCCCATCGTAGCCGAGCGGCCGGTGATCGACACGGCGGAACAGAACCTGATGGCGTTGCTCAACAGGAACAGCTATCAGAAGGGCGGCTTCGTATTGCACATGCTACGCAGCACGCTCGGCGACTCGGCGTTCTTCCGTGGCCTTCGCCATTACTACGACAGGTATCGGAATGGGAACGCGCTCAGTGACGATTTTCGCCGCGAGCTGGAAGCCTCATCCGGAACACCGCTCGGCTGGTTCTTCGACCAGTGGCTCCGTCGGCCCGGCTTCCCTGAGCTCACCACGTCGTGGACCTACGATGCGGCGGCGAAGCGCGTCACCCTCTCCATCACTCAGGCCACGCGATTCGGCAGGTATCGTTTTCCGCTGACCGTCGATATCACAACGGCGGCTGGCCGTCGGGTCCGGACCCGCGTCGCCGTCAGCGCCCAGACGAACACCCGCGTCACCCTCGACCCGCCGCTCGATGCGGCACCGCTGGACCTCGTGTTCGATCCGGACGTCGAGTTGCTCGCGAGAATCGTCAGTGGTAGACGCTAGATCCCGCCAAACCAGGGATATCCCTGATCCTCCCAGTATCCGCCTGGTCTCGTATCCGTGAACGTCATCGAGACCAGGTACTTCGTCAGCTTGTAGCCCAGCTTGGTGGGCGAGTACAGCCGCAGGGGCGCGCCGTGGGCGGGCGGCAGCGGGTTGTCGTTCATGCCGTAGGCGAGAATGGTCTGCGGGTGCATGGCGCTCGACAGGTCCCACCCGTTCGTGTATCCCGAGTCGAACGACGCGAAGCTGATATAGCGTGCGGCCGGGAGCGGGCGGCACCGCTCCACGATCGCCGACACCGGCACCCCGTGCCAGCCCGCGATCGCGGACCAGCCTTCCACGCAGTGGTGCTTCACGTTGTAGGACACGCGCGGCAGGCGCATCAGGTCGTCGAGCGACAGGTCGAGCGGCTGCGCCACCAGTCCGTCCACCCGCAGCCGCCACGCGGCCGGCTCCTCGAGCATCGG